>Ga0209102_1001577_pt1 | contig 11592 bp, 14 predicted proteins | sample ConPoolayeHmetaG_FD_185483 | JGI IMG/M metagenome (GOLD analysis project Ga0209102, IMG submission 185483) | Hot spring microbial mat communities from California, USA to study Microbial Dark Matter (Phase II) - Cone Pool mat layer H metaG... ... | reverse complement strand
CATAGGCTTGGGCTCATACCCCTAAAAACAGACTTGGACAGCTATAACCTTCCAGAAGAGTGCCCATGCAAAAGCGAGTTTGGATGCAACCTCTGCAGGGTTACGCTTACACTGGATCAAGAAGCAAAGGAAGGAACAATAACTGTTTATTCCGGCGAACTTGCCTCAGAAAACCCAAACATAGTGCCAGTAAGCGACAAAATCCCCATAATAAAGCTTACAAAAGGACAAAAGTTGAAGCTTGAAGCCTACGCAAGACTTGGAAAAGGAAAAAAACACGCAAAATGGCAGCCAGTCTCCACAGGCACATACAAGTATTTACCCCAAGTAAAAATAGACGACGCACGCTGCGACGCCTGCGGAAAATGCGTAGAAATCTGCCCCAGAAAAGTCTTAGAAAAGTCTGGAGGAAAAATAGAAGTTCGAGATTTGCTGGCGTGCACCCTCTGCCAAGACTGCATGGATATTTGCCCAAAAGAACCCCCAGCCATAGAAATAGAATGGGAGAAAAACGCTTTCATATTCAACCTAGAATCCACGGGCGCCCTTCCCCCAGAAAGAATAATGACAGAGGCTGTAAAAATTTTGGACAAAGAACTTGAAGAATTTGCAAAACAACTTGAGGTGCAAAAACTTGAAGAAAACTGAACCAACAAATCCCCAGCTTATTGAGCTTATCCGCTTTCTAAAAAAACACAGCAGAGAAAACAAGGCGAAAATATGGGAAAGCATAGCTGAACGCCTAGCAAAGCCTAAGAGAAAGCGAATAGCCGTAAACATAAGCCGCCTAAAAAGATTCACACAGAAAAACGATGTGGTAGCTGTTCCAGGAAAAGTTTTGGGCGCCGGAGAAATAAACCATCCAATAACTGTGGCAGCCTTCGCCTTCTCCGAAAAAGCTAAAGAAAAAATAACGAAAGCCAAGGGAAAATGCCTATCCATATCTGAACTCGCAAAGAAAAATCCTAAAGGCTCAAACGTCAAAATAATAGGGTGAAAAAATGCAAATAAAAAATAATGGAGAAACCGTCATAAACGCTGAAGGCCTTATTCTTGGAAGAATGGCAAGCGTGATTGCCAAACGCCTATTGAAAGGCGAAAAAATACTTGTTGTAAACGCGGAAAAAGCAGTAATTTCCGGGAAAAAGAAAAGCAAAGTTACGGAGGCAAAGGAGTTTCTTGAAGTAGGCTACCCAGAGAAAGGCCCTTTCCACTACAAAAGGCCTGACAGAATCCTAAGAAGAACCGTTAGGGGCATGCTGCCATACAAACAGCCAAAAGGCAAGCAAGCCTATAAGAGACTTAAGGTTTTCATAGGCATACCAGAAGAGCTTAAAAACAGGGAGATGGAAACCATAGAAGAGGCCCAAGCTAAAAAATTAACTTGTCCCTACTTTACCCTCGGCGAGTTTGCCAAAGAAATAGGATGGAGTGAATAGTCATGCCTGCAAAAAAGGTTTTAGTTGTAAGCGGAAAGAGAAAAACAGCCGTGGCATGGGCTGTCGTCAAACCTGGAATTGGCAGAATACGAATTAACGCTGTTCCTTTAGAGATTTACGAACCTGAAGTGGCACGTAAAAAAATAATGGAACCGCTCATACAAGCTGGAGATGAAGTTTGGAAGCAGCTAGACATAGATGTCAAAGTTTCAGGAGGAGGCTACATAGGACAGGCGGAAGCAGCGAGAATGGCCATCGCAAACGCTTTGTTGAAATGGACGAAAAGTGCACCCTTGCGAACAGCATTCGCTGAATACGATAGAACAATGATTGTAGGAGACCCGCGGAGGAAAGAACCTAAAAAGTTTGGAGGACCAGGAGCGAGGGCAAGGGATCAGAAAAGCTACAGATAGCGAGGTTGAATTAAAGTGATTATACCAGTAAGATGTTTCACATGCGGCAAGTTGATTGGCGACAAATGGGAAGAGTTTGCAAGAAGAGTGAAAACTGGAGAAAACCCAGGCGAGGTTCTGGACAGTTTAGGAATTAAAAGGTACTGTTGCAGACGCATGATATTATCCCACGTTGAAATCATCGACGAAGTTTTACGCTTCTACGAAGAAGCCGAAAAAAGAAAAGAAGCTAGAAGCTATTACTATCAACAATAGGAATGGAGAAAGCCTTCACATGTCAACAGTTATTGAAGATATTATCGCGAGGAAAGTTTTCAACAGCCGCGGAGACGAAACCATAGAAGTTGACGTTATTACAGCTTCAGGTTTTGGAAGAGCCTCCGCCCCAGCAGGTGAAAGCCGTGGAAAAGCTGAGGTGGTCTACTATCCCCAAGGCGGGGTAGACGAAGCCATAAAAAAATTTGAGGAACTCGTAGCCCCAGAACTTGTAGGTTTAAACGCTGATTTTCAAGAGGAAATTGACAAAACCCTCCACGAAATAGACAACACAAACGATTTTAGGGTTATAGGCGGAAATACAGCCTTCGCCATTTCTGTTGCAAACGCTGAAGCCGCAGCAAACTCTTACGGTTTACCCCTCTTCCAATATTTAGGCGGATACGCAGCACACGAACTCCCATACCCTCTAGGGAACGTTATTAGCGGAGGAAAACACACCTATGGAAAGTCTCCGGACATACAGGAGTTTCTAGCTCTTCCCCATGGAGCCGACTCTTTTCTGGAAGCCACGACAGCCAACATTAAAATTCATAAAAAAGTTAAAGAAGCCTTACAGAAGAAGGATAAGCTTTTCAACAGTGGAAGAAGCGATGAAGGCGCATGGACTGCAAACATAACAAACACGGAAGCCCTAGAAATCATGGCTAACGCGTGCGAAGAGGTAAGCAATGAGATGGGCTTTAAATGCGGCTTAGGCGTTGATGTTGCATCATCCTCCTTATGGGACGCTGAAAAAAAGAAATATGTGTATCAGAGAGAGGGTAAAGAGTTAGAATCAGGAGAGCAGCTTGAATTCCTTAGGCAAATAATTGAAAAATATCATTTGGTTTATGTTGAAGATCCCTTTCATGAAGAGGATTATGAAAGCTTTGCAGAACTAACCAAAAAAGTGAAAAACTGCCTCATCTGCGGAGACGACCTCTTCGTTACAAACGCTGAAAGGCTGACTCAAGGAATTAAAATGCAAGCAGCCAACGCTATAATAATTAAGGTGAATCAAGTGGGCACTTTAACAGATGCTTTAGAAACCATTGAAGCAGCAAAAAGAGCTGGATATGTTCCAGTGATGTCTCACCGTTCTGGCGATACTTGCGATTGGCATATAGCCCACTTAGCGGTAGCCTTCAAATGCCCAATTATAAAGACTGGAGTGGTTGAAGGAACGAGAATAGCTAAATTAAACGAGTTGTTAAGAGTTGAGGAGTTTTTGGGGGACAGAGCTAAAATGGCGGAGCTACAAATTCTTTAAAGGGAGAGGAAGAGTTTGTCTGAAAAGGAAGATGTTAAAAAGGAAAGATTTGAAGAGGAGACAAGTGTAAGCACTGAAGAAGAACTTTTACTGCCGCGGGACACCCTATTATCAGCTGGAATACATATTGGAACGAGAATGAAGACGAAGGATATGGAACAGTTCATATACCGTGTTAGGCCAGACGGCCTCTTCGTCTTGGATGTTAAAAAGACAGATGAACGCATAAGAGTAGCAGCCAAGTTCCTAGCAAGATTTGAACCTTCAAGAGTGGCTGCTGCAGCCGCAAGACTTTACGCTCATGAACCCGTTAGAAAATTCTGCGAAGTAACAGGTGCAACACCTATAGTGGGACGCTTTGTTCCCGGACTGTTGTCAAATCCTCTTTACCCAAACCGCATTGAACCAAACGTTTTAATAGTTTCTGATCCAAGGGCGGACGCCCAAGCCGTAAAAGAGGCGGCAGCCGTTGGCATTCCAGTGGTTGCCCTATGCAGCACAGACAACGACTTCTCAGGAGTAGACCTAGTTATCCCGACAAACAACAAGGGCAGAAGAGCCTTAGCAGTTATTTACTGGCTTCTGGCAAGGCAGATTCTCAGAGAAAGGGGAGAACTGCCGTCGGACAAGGATTTGCCGTTGACTGTAGAGGATTTTGAAGCTAAAATCTCCAAGGAAGAGGAGGAAGGTTAGCGGGAATGGTGAAGATTCGGCTTCCAAGCCAAGCTGGAGCTTTCTACGCTGGAAAAGCCGAATCTTTGAAGAGGCAGATTGAAGAATGCTTTCTCCACACTCTTGGACCTGGAAAAATTCCTAAAGTTACCGAGGACGGCCCAAGACGTATAGTTGGACTTGTTTGTCCTCATGCGGGTTACATGTATTCTGGTCCGGTTGCATCCCACGCCTACTACAATTTGGCTTTAGACGGCAAACCAGATATTGTGGTTCTTTTCGGTCCAAACCATACTGGTTATGGAAGTGCCCTAGCTGTTATGAATGAAGGTTTTTGGCGTACCCCACTAGGCGATGTTGAAGTTGACGGGGAAACAGCCAACAAAATCGTTAAGGAATCCCGCATCGTTGATGTGGATGATTCAGCTCATCGTTACGAGCATTCCATTGAGGTTCAGCTTCCATTTTTGCAGTACCTTTTCGGCTCCAACTTCAAAATTGTACCCATATGTTTTTTAATGCAGGAGCTGCATTCAGCAAGAGAAGTTGGACATGCCGTGGCTAAGGTTTTGCATGGGAAAAACGCCATAATAATAGCTTCCTCAGACATGAGCCATTATGAACCGCAAAGAAACGCAGAAAAGAAGGATCGGCTGGCGCTTCAAGCTGTCGAAGCCATGGATGAGGAAAAACTATATTCTGTTATTGAGGATTACCAGATTACTGCGTGCGGTTACGGCCCCATAATCGCTTTAACTGCAGCTGCAAAAATTTTGGGAGCAAAAGAGGCAAAATTATTATGTTACAAAACCAGTGGAGATGTTATCGGCGACTACTCAAGTGTGGTTGGGTACGCCGCCGTGCAATTCGCAAAATAGTGGTTTAGAATGGGGGTAGTTGCCTCAGCTCCCGCAAAAATCATACTTTTCGGAGAACACTTCGTCGTTTACGGCGAACCAGCAATCGTTCTAGCCATAGACAAAAGGGCCTATGCAAAAGCAGAATTCCGCGATGACAACAAGCTCTTTCTCCGTTCATCAAACCTTAACCTTGCAGGATTCTTTGAAAATGAAAATTTCAAAGTTGAAGAAGGAAACCCAAAAGAAGCCAAAATGAAGCTTGAACCATTAAAATGCGCCGTGGAAAAAGTTTTAGAAATTTCTGGAGAAAAAGTTGGCTTAAACATTGAAGTCAGTTCAACAGTGCCCGTCGCCGCCGGATTGGGGTCTTCAGCGGCCGTGGCCTCGGCTGTAGCAGCGGCTGTTGGCGCCCTTCTAAATGTTAAAATGACAAAGGAAGACGTTTTCCGCATATCCTTTGAAGCTGAAAAAATTATGCACGGCACCCCTTCTGGAGTAGACCCCGCAATATCAACTTTTGGCGGAGCATTGCTCTTTCAGATGGATACGGGGTTTAAACCCCTTGACGTTAAAGCTGACATTCCCCTTGTTATTGGCAACACTGGCGTTGAAAGGTTAACCCGCGTTCAAGTTTCAAAAGTGCGAAGTGTTAGGGATAAATATCCCCAGATTTTTGAGTCGATAATGCGGACAGCCCGTGAGACCGTTTTGAGAGCCATAGAAGCCCTAAGAGAAGGCGATCTGGAAACTATTGGCGAGTTAATGAATTTTAACCATGCTTTGCTTTACGGGTTAGGAGTTTCAGATGAATCCTTAGAGTGGCTTATAAACTCCGCGCGGAAAGCTGGGGCACTGGGAGCAAAACTAACGGGCGCAGGCGGCGGCGGATGCATGATAGCCCTCACAGATAGGGATAAACTTGAAAAGGTTTTGGAGGCTGTTCAGAGGGCTGGAGGAAACGCTTTCATAGCCAGAAAAACAGATGAGGGGGTTAGAATTGAGCCAAGCTAGACCCACAATTTTGAAGATAGGCGGCTCAGTTATTACAGATAAAAGCACAGAACTTGGAGTACATATGGATGTTATAAGCCGCATAGCCGACGAACTACAAGAGGCAAACACCCGAAATTTAATAATTGTCCATGGAGGGGGAAGTTTCGGCCATCCAGTAGCCCAAAAGCATGCAATAAAAGAAGGATTCAAAGAGGAACATCAAATAATAGGTTTTGCAGAAACCCACCATGTTATGACAGTGCTTAATGGACTATTTATGGATGCTTTAATATGGCGGGGCATACCCGCGGTAAGCGTTACACCTTCCTCATGCGCGATGACGCGTAATGGAAGAATACAGTGCTTTGAAGAGTCACCCCTGAAGCAACTTTTAAAGATGGGTTTTATTCCAGTTCTTTACGGAGACGCCGTTTTTGACACTGAGTTAGGCTTCACAATTCTTTCAGGAGACCAGCTTGTTTCGTTTCTTGCAGTGCGGTTCAACGCAAAAAACATTTTGATAGGCGTGGATGTTGATGGACTATATGACGCTGACCCCAAAAAAAACGCGGAAGCCAAAATGTTCGACCGCCTAACATTAGATGAGCTTAAAAATGTTAAAGGACTTATTGGCGGCTCAACCGCATATGACGTAACTGGCGGCATGTCCAGCAAAATAGCTGAACTCATGCCTGCAGTGGAGCATGGAATTCCAGTGCTAATCTTCAATGCGGCGAAGCCAAAATATATTTACAAAGTCCTTAAAGGAGATAGAGTAAAGGGCACAGTAATAGAGAAGGAATAGGGGATTGGCTGAAAAAACAAGAAAACGTAAAGCAGACCACATCCGAATAGCCACAAGCTATAACGTGCAGGCGAGAAAAGCCACAGCATGCTTCGAAGACATTTATTTTGTCCATAAAGCTTTGCCGGAAATTGACAAAGATAAAATAGACTTGTCCACAACGGTTTTCAACCACAAGTTTTCCGCGCCCATAATGGTAAGCGCCATAACCGGAGGAACAAAAGAAGCGAAAAAAATCAATGCAACAATAGCTAAGGTGGTTGAAGAACTAGGGTTAGGGATGGGTGTTGGAAGCCAAAGGGCAGCCTTAGAAGATAGAAGGCTTGAGAAAACTTTTTCCATAGTTAGGAAGAAGGCGCCCACGGCCTTTTTAATAGCAAACATTGGCGGCGTGCAACTCGTCCGAGGCTACGCCATAAAAGAGGCAAGAAAAGCTGTAGAAATGATTGATGCAGATGCTTTGGCAATACATTTGAACCCCCTTCAAGAAGCTATCCAGCCGGAAGGTGAAACAAGCTTTAAAGGAGTTCTTGAAAAAATAGGGGAAGTTGCCAAAGAACTTGACAAGCCAGTGATTGTAAAGGAGACCGGGGCGGGTATAGCCTCTGAAGAGGCAGAAAAGCTTGAGGCAGTGGGTGTAAAAGGCGTAGACGTTAGTGGTGTCGGCGGCACAAGTTTCGCTGCAGTGGAGTATTTCCGTGCTAAGAGTAGGAGAAATACTTTTCAACGCAGATTAGGCGAAGCCTTCTGGGACTGGGGGATACCTACAGCTGTAAGCATCGTTGAAGTCGCACGAACAGTGAAAATTCCAGTCATAGCCTCTGGAGGAATACGTAACGGCTTAGATGCTGCTAAAGCGCTGATTTTAGGGGCAACCCTAGCAAGCCTTGCGCAGCCAGTTTTACAGGCAGCGGTTAAAGGCTTAAAAGAAACAGAAAAAGTGCTGCGCCTCCTAATTGAAGAGTTAAGAAACGCTATGTTTTTGGTGGGAGCGGAAAACACGCATCAACTGAACAAAGTGCCTATTGTAATAACCGGCAAAACAGCAGAGTGGCTGAGAGTAAGAGGATTTAACATAGACGATTATGCAAGGAGAGGCTAATTTTGAACTCAGATATTGAAAAGTTTCTTGAAGAGAAAGCCCCCCTTATAAATAAGGCTATTGAAAAATATATTCCGAGAAGCTTTTCTAAAAAGGCTGCTGTTTTCAAGGTTAATCCACCAAGGTACGCATGCAACATAGAAGCCATAAACAAGGCTATCGCCGAACCCGTATGGGAGTTCCTAGATAGAGGCGGCAAGAGGTGGCGTCCAACCCTATTCTTACTGATATGTGAAGCCCTTGGGAAAAACCCTGAAGACTACGTAGACTACGCAATAATTCCAGAAGTGGTTCACAATGGAACCCTAATGATAGACGACATAGAAGACGCTTCAGAATTCCGAAGGGGAAAACCGTGCACCTACAAAATTTACGGTTTAGACGTAGCCGTAAACGCTGGAAACACCATGTATTATATGCCACTTCTACCGCTAATAGAGAACCGGGAAAAAATAGGCGCTGAAAAACTTTCAAAGATATATGAAATTTATGTGCAGGAAATGATAAGCCTAAGCCTCGGCCAAGCCATGGATATAGCGTGGCATAAAGGCTTAGCAAACGCCGATGAAATAGATGAAAAGGCCTATCTGCAAATGTGCGCTTACAAGACTGGAACATTAGCTAGGATGGCTGCAAAGATTGCCGCTGTGCTGGCAGATGCAAGCGACGAGCTTGTGGAAAAACTTGGACGTTTCGCAGAAAGCATAGGAATAGCCTTTCAAATACAAGACGACATTCTCGACTTGACAAGTGAAGAATTTGCGGAGAAAAAGGGAGGACGCGGGCAAGACATAACAGAGGGAAAAAGAACTTTAATGGTAATCCACGCCTTAAAGGCTTCAAATACTAAGGATAGGCGAAGGCTTATTGAAATCCTTAAAATGCACACTGCAGACCAGAGGTTAAGGGACGAAGCCATAGCAATAATGCAGAAGTACGGCTCAATTGAATATGCCAAAAACTTTGCAAGAAAACTCGTGAAGGAAAGCTGGAAAGACGCTGAAGCGCTTCTCCCAAAGTCAAAGGCAAAGGAAAAGTTAAACGCCTTCGCCCAGTTTCTTATTGAAAGAAAAATCTAAGCGAGTGCTAAACCTTGACGGAACCAAAAGAAACCATTGAAATAACAGAGCTTATTCGAAAATTTGCTTTGCTAAACGCTGTAAAACATGAGGGAAAAGCCCAAACAGGGCCTGTCGTTGGAAAAGTTTTGGCTGAAAAGCCGGAGTTGAAAGCGAAAGCAAAGGAAATCACCGTTCTCATTAACAAAGTTGTTGCAGAAATTAACGCCCTAACATTGGAAGAGCAGAAACGTATTATTGAGGAAAAATGGCCTGAAATGCTCACGCGGGAAAAAGTTGAGGAAGCGAAGAGACTTCCACCCTTGCCAAATGCGGATAAATACGCTGTTGTTGTTACGCGTTTCTCGCCGAATCCAGACTGTGCTTTACATTTAGGCTCAGCTAGAGCCATAATACTAAGCCACGAATACGCCCGCATGTACCTTGGAAAGTTTATTCTACGCTTTGAGGATACGGATCCAAAGCTGAAGAGGCCGGTTTTGGAGTTTTACAACCGCATAAGAGAAGACTTAGTTTGGCTTGAGTGCAAGCCCGACGAGGAGTATATCCAAAGCGACAGAATCCCCATTTATTATGAGTATGCAGAAAAACTGATCAGAGATGGTAACGCATACGTTTGCACATGTCAGCCGCAAGCTTTCAGAGAAAAAGTGTTAGCCCAAAAACCGTGTCCATGCCGCAACTTGCCGCCGGAAGAACATCTTGAAAGATGGAGCCGCATGCTTGAAGGCATATATAAAGAAGGCGAAGCCGTAGTCCGCGTCAAAACAGATTTAAACCATCCAAACCCAGCAGTTAGAGACTGGCCAGCCCTCCGCGTAATAGACATTGAAAAATGCCCCCACCCGCGAGTTGGAGACAAATATCGTGTCTGGCCGCTATACAATTTCGCCTGCGGTTTAGACGACCATCTGATGGGAATAACGCACATAATCCGTGGAAAAGAGCACTTAACCAACATGATTCGCCAAGAATACATGTATCGTCATTTGGGCTGGCAGTATCCGGAAGCCATACACTATGGCAGGCTTAAAATTAAAGGGGCTTATCTGAGCAAGTCGAAAATCGTTCAGGGAATAAGAGAAGGCCTGTACAAGAGTTGGGATGATCCGAGGCTGGCAACATTTGCAGCGTTGAGACGGCGTGGAATAACGCCAGCAGCCATCAAAAAACTCATAATTGATGTTGGACCGAAAACTTCAGACGTGATTTTAAGCTGGGAAAACCTTTATGCATACAACCGTAAAATTCTAGACCCTAAAGTGAACAGGTATTTCTTTGTGCAAAACCCCATTCAGCTTTCAGTTAAGAATATTCCAAAAACATTTAGTGCAAGGCTTCGATTGCACCCGGAATACTCTGAGAAAGGCTTCAGAGAATACTCTATAAAGCCTATGGGAGCGGATAACGCGGCGCTTTTCTGGATTTCAAAAAGGGATGCAGAGGCTTTAACTGTTGGAAGCTTGATTCGCCTTATGGAACTGTTTAACATAAAAATTGAGAAGGTTGAAGCGTATTCAGCTGAAGCGTCTTTTGTAAGTGAAGCTTATGAAGAAGCTAGAAAAGTTGAAGCTCCGCTGATTCACTGGGTGCCAGTAGGCGCAGACACGCCGTGCCAAGTGATTATGCCAGACGCTACAGTGGTTGAAGGTATCGCTGAAAGCGCCTGTAAAGAATTAAAACCCAGCGACATAGTGCAGTTTGAGAGGTTTGGCTTCGTTCGAATAGATAAGGTTAATGTGAAACTTACAGCGTATTACGCTCACAAGTAAAATGGGAAGTGGAAAAGGGAAATGCGTAAACAAGACAAGGTCATTTTGTGGCCAGCGTATTTTGACTCGACAAAGGCGAGGGGTGAGGGAAGGAAAATTCCGAAGAGCTTGGCGGTGCCTTCGCCGAAAATTTCAGAGTTAAAGGAGGCTGCTGAGAGGCTTGGTTTTGAGCATGAACTTGTTTTGGAAGCCAGCTATCCTAAGACGCCTTGGCTTAAAACGGGCATGCTTTTAGTAGCCAAAAAAGAATCCAAAAATCAAATGATTAAGAAGATTGCTAAGCAGTTACTGAAGATTCGCGGCTCAGCGGTTTCAAAATAGGTTTAGCTAGCTTTTTCTTTCTCTGTTAAAACAGCGTTTATTACCCCGTTTTGTCCTGGACGGGAAGTCACACGTGCCAAGCCTAGAGAAGTTTCTATAATGGCGCCTTTTGTTATGACGCCTCTTCTGTCATAGTCAACGTTAGCAGGGTTCTTGACAACCCGCAAAATTTCAGCTTTTTGCGTCTTTCCAGTTTTCAAGTCTGTTACACAAGCGTATTTTTCACTTAAAACCTTAACCTTAAAGGTGTTCCCACTTTTCCTCTCGATTTTCCTTTCAGGTCCGCCTAGAACTGTTTCCACAGGGAATGAGCCCTGCTCAAATTTCCTTTTCCCTCTGTAGGCTCGCTTTTTGCCTCCAGACGGCTTTTTCTTATGCAAATCTCCGTGCCAAACAGACATGTTTATTCATCTTCCAGTGACGCATTTTTAAGCTTGTTCACTATCACATTGTTCGGCATATAAACCTATCCGTCTGACACGCTTACAGCCGAACTTTTATCTTCCTCTTCCGCCGCTTTATCTCCTTCCAGAATCTTTTTCAACTCCCTCTTCATAACTGAAATGTCATGGCTTAAGCCGAAATAATCCGCGAAATAATCCGTCGTC
>Ga0209102_1001576_pt1 | contig 11594 bp, 8 predicted proteins | sample ConPoolayeHmetaG_FD_185483 | JGI IMG/M metagenome (GOLD analysis project Ga0209102, IMG submission 185483) | Hot spring microbial mat communities from California, USA to study Microbial Dark Matter (Phase II) - Cone Pool mat layer H metaG... ... | reverse complement strand
GTATAGGGAGGAATATCTTGGGGGACTGCTGAAGCTCCCCCTACCAGCGCATAACAACCTACGCGCACAAATTGGTGAATGGCCACCAGACCTCCTACTATGGCAAAATCTTCCACAATTATATGGCCGGCCAGAGTTGCGGCATTGGCCATGATTACCTGATTTCCTATCCGGCAATCATGAGCAATATGGGAATAAGCCATAATAAAATTATTATTGCCCAAAACCGTTTCGCCCCCTCCTTCCGCAGTGGCCCGGTTAATGGTGACGAATTCTCTAATGACGTTGTCATGGCCAATAATCACCCGCGTCGGTTCCCCGCGATAACGCATATGCTGGGGAGCCTGGCCAATAGAAACGTAAGGAAAAACATGACACCTCTCGCCGATTTCTGTCCAACCATCAATGACCACATGGGCCTCGATAATCGTGCCTTGACCAATGCGCACATTCTCCCCGATTAGACTATAAGGGCCAATTTTTACTCCTGGCCCTAAGACTGCCCGCGGATGAACAATTGCTGTAGGATGGATCTCCAATTTTCTCTCCTCGTTTTAAAAATAAAGGAGCTAAAAATATTACTTTGCCCCCTTTTTTTCTCTTATTATTTTTTCTAAATCAAGTATTCTCTTTTCTAAGGCGGAAATGGTGCGTTTCATTTCCGGAAGTTTTGAAAAAACCGCTTGGGCGCGCAACCAGTCTCGATGAGGGATGGCCGGGGTACCAGAAACTATTTGCCCCGCGGGAACATCTTGGGCCACACCTGATTGCGCTCCCACTTTTACATCATCACCGATATTAATATGGCCAACTACGCCGACTTGGCCCCCTAAAGCAACGCGATTACCAATTTTAGTACTCCCGGCAATTCCCACTTGAGCGACTAATAAGGTATCTTCGCCAACCACCACATTATGAGCTACATGGACTAAATTATCCGTCTTCACTCCTCTTTTAATCCAGGTTTTCCCCAGAGTAGCCCTATCTATGGTGCAATTTGCCCCAATTTCCACATCGTCATCCACTTGCACTATACCGACTTGGGGAATTTTTACATGCCGATTTCCTTCCTGGACAAACCCAAATCCATCACTCCCAATAATCGTCCCGGCATGAATAATCACTCTTCTTCCAATAAGGCACCGTTCCATGACCACTACATTGGGATAAAGGATTGAATCTTCCCCTATTTGCGCCTTAGGTCCGATATAAACTCCTGGATAAAGCACTACCCGGTCCCCTATCTTGCTTTCTTCCCCGACATAAACATAAGGATAGATGGATACATCTTTTCCAATTTCTGCTCCCCGGCAAATACAGGCTTGGGGGTCTATACCCAAGGGTGAATAAGGCTTATAAGAAAAAAAAGCTTGTACTTTCACAAAGGCTAAATAAGGGTTCGGAGTGCGGATGACTGGTTTGGGAAAAGGAGGAAGTTGGCATGGCGCTATTATGGCTGATGCTAAAGTCTTTTCTATTCTGGAGATATTCTTCATCTCGGCCAGAAAAGATATTTCTCCTTCTTGGGCTTCTTCCAAGCTGGCGATGCCGTAGATCTCCAAGTTTGGGTCGCCATCTAAACTCCCCCCCACTAAGGCAGCCAGCTCACCCAGGGTAGTTTTTTTTCTTGTTTCCGATGGGCTATCCAAATTCATTTTTGCTTTTGTTGGTCAAATCTTTTTATAACTTCCTCAGTTAAATCCAAAGAACTGGATATATAGAGAATCGTGGGCTGATTCTTTTCTAAAATTATAGTATATTTTCCTTCTTCCCCAATTTTTTTGATAACCGTTTCTAAATCTCTTAAGATTTTTTCCGTAAGTTCGCGGTCTTTCCGGCGGAGTTCATCCTGATAGTCTGTCTGCAAACGCTGAAAATCCCGCAGTTTTGTTTGGTATTCTCGCTCTTTTTCGCGCCGCACCGATTCACTCATAACCAGGCCTCTTTTTTCCAATTCTTCCTTAAGCTTTTCCAACTCTTTCTGCTTACCCGCCAAAATCTTTTGTACTTTTTCCACTTCCGCTGTCATCTGCTTCTTAGCCTCTTTGCCGGCTTCACAAAAATTAAGGGCTTTTTGCATATCCACATAAGCAATTTTAAATGGTTCTGCTCCCCAGAGCGGAAAAGCCCAAAATAAAATTAAGCTTATCAACCAAAAACTTATCGTTAATCTTTTCATGTTTATTTCTCCCTTTAAAATTTTACTTTTTTAGAAAAATGTGCCCACCGTAAAATCTAAAGAATGTCTTTTTTCTCCTTCTTGAGGACTAATATTATACCCCCATTCCAAACGGAGTGGCCCCAGAGGAGAAAGCCAACGCAACCCTACGCCGGCACTCGTTCTAAGTTTATCCATTCTATAGGACTCACCTACGTCAAAAGCATTGCCAGCATCAAAGAATATAACTCCTCGGAGTTTAATTTCCGATGCCAGGGGGAAAGTTAATTCAAAATTAAAAAGAAGTTCCTTATCGCCACCAATGACCTCGCCATTTGGGGCTTTAGGTCCTATCGAAAAAGCTTTAAAGCCGCGAATAGAATTGATTCCCCCCAGACGATAACGCTCAAATAAAGGAATGGGATGATCTCCATGTCCTTGAATGTACCCTATCCGCCCTCGCCCCATAAAGGTTAATTTCCAAAAAGGAGTAAAAAACCATGTCGAATTTAAGCCATACCTGGTGAAATAATTAGTCCCTCCTAAAAGTCCGCCAGCGTATTCAATGGAAATAGTATTATCCGAGCCTTTGGTCGGCTCTAAATAGTGGTCCCGAGTGTCTCGTCGCAGAGCAGTGCCAATACTGCTGGTAGTAGATGTTCCCTTGGCTTCTTGAATAAGGTAAGAAGCTGTCTCCAGAACATCGCTAATATCAATTTGCTCATATTTATAAGATAAATATCCACGCACTTCTTCAAAGAGGGGAAAACCAAAACGGACTCCCCCACCAGATCTTTGGACAGTGTAATCATCATATTCGCGGCGCGTGCGATAAAGATCACCTCCCGCAGAGATACGCGTGTCAAATAACCAGGGCTCTGTAAATGAAATATTATAATACTGAGAAATTGAACCTAATTGGGCAGACACAACAAGCCTCTGGCCCCGGCCAAACAAGTTTATTTGGGAAATTTGCAGCATGGTCATCAACTGATCAATAGAACTATAACCCACGCCCACGCTAAAAGCCCCCGTGGGTTGTTCTTCTACTTGGACAGTTAATTCCATTTTATCTTCCCCGCTGCCTTTTTTAGGAGTTAAATTTACTTCTTTGAAGAATCCCAGGCGCTGTAAATTTTCGCGGCTTTTACTTAAAGCCTTTATGCTGAATAAATCTCCTTCCACTGCTTTAAGCTCTCGGCGGATGACTTTATCGCGGGTTTTCGTGTTGCCCTGGATATTGATGCGCTCAAAATAAACCTTACTCCCTTTTTGAATGTGAAACGATAGATCCACGTATTTCTTCTCCGGCTGCAATACGGTCTGCGGACTAACTTCTACGAAAGCATATCCTTTATCAGCATAATAATCTGTCAACTTGGAAATACTTTCGCGAACTTTTTCTGCGTTAAAAATCTCTCCTGGAAATATATTGAGAAATTTAAGAAGCTCTTCCTTGGGAGAGATCAAATCACCAGAAATATCCACTTTTCCCGCTCTAAATTGAGGTCCCTCCTCCACAGGAATAACAATATCAATATGGTCCTTAGCATAAATAACTTGGGGCTTGCCCACTTTGGCCTGGTAGAATCCTTTTTGCAAATAAAAAGCTAATACGGCATCCAGATCCCGTTCTAAAGTTTCCTCCTTATAAGTTCCTGATTTCGTAAACCAAGAAAAAAAACCTTTTTCTTTGGTCTCAGGGAGAAGTTTCTTTAATCGTTCATCGGAAAAATGTTTATTCCCAGAAAATTTTATACTTTTAATGCGGATCTTTTGGCCTTCGGTGATGCGGTAGTGGACAATAACTTCTCCCTTTTTGGGCTCCTCTAATTCATAATTCACTTCGGCAGCTAAATAAGCTTCATCTCGGTATTTTTTTTGAATTTTTTGTAAGTTTTCCTGTACCGCATTTAGATTGAGTACCGTCCGTGGTTTCAAATCTATGACTTCCTGGAGCTCACTTGTTTTTATTGCTTTATTGCCAGTAAATTTAATTTCTTTAATGACCGGTTTCTCTTCCACAATGAAAACTACGGCTTGACCTCGACCCCATGGTCTTTTTTCCACTTTTACGTCTTGAAAGTAACCAAGCTGATAAATAGCTTTTAGATCATCCCTTACGGCCCGCGGGGAAAAAATGTCTCCTTCTTTAATCTTGATCTGCGCTCTAATGGCACTTTCTTCAATGGCCTGATTGCCCGCCACCAGTACCTTCTCAACTATTTCTTTCTTTAAAATTTTTACGCGCAATTCCCGAGCTAATTTTTTACCTATTTCTTCAAGCGGCTGAGTTTCTTTACCCTCCGCAAATGCGCCGCCTAATATTTTTTCTTGAAGAATATCAATGATGCGGGCATCTAAGCTGAGGCTCCCGTTTATCTTAGTAAGCGAACCTATGATCAGATAATCCAGCTCTACTTGGCGGCCCACTTCTTTGGCTAAATCTTCGTCGTCTTTAAGTAGATGGCCTTCTTGCCAAAGTTTGTTTACTTTTTCTTCTTCAGAGATAATAATTTGTTCTTCCTTTCTTAATTCATGGCCAATAATTTTTTGTATCTCCGCCGGCCAATCTTTCACTTTTTCGGGGTCGGGAGCATATATGCGGAAAGGAAAAAGACCAATCTTTACTATCTCTTGAGCATGCACTTTCTTGCCCATCCAGCCCATGAGGATTAAGAAAAAAAACAAAATATAAGCTACCAACTGTCTGGGCATCGAAGCTTTTTCTTCCTTTAGGCAAAATAGTTTTTAGCGAAATTTTTTTTATAATTTTTTTGGGGAGATGCATAATCTCTCCCTTCCGCTATAAGCAAAGTTTATCCCCCAAAATTATTTCTTATTGTAGAGTACCCCATCTACCAAAAGAACCCGCCGACCCATTCGGGCAGCAAGGGCTGGATTATGCGTAACCACGACAATAGTGATACCTTTTTCTTGGTTAATATGCATAAGAAGGTTTTGGACTTCTTCGCCGGTCTTCGTATCCAAATTTCCGGTGGGTTCATCAGCCAGGATAACTTCTGGATTTAGCATTAACGCCCGCGCCACGGCCACGCGCTGCTGTTCCCCTCCAGAGAGTTCCCCAGGTTTATGCAGGAGCCGATGTCCTAAACCTAACTGGGCTAAAATCTCTTCCCCCCGGCGGGCGGCTTCTTTATAGTTCATTCCTTGAATCAAGGCAGGCATAATAGTATTTTCCAAGGCGGTGAATTCAGGCAGGAGATGATGAAATTGAAAAACAAAGCCAATGTGGCGATTGCGGATTTCCGCTAATTCCACTTCGTTCAAAGATCCTAAATCCGCCCCTTGAAAAAAAACCTTCCCCGCCGTTGGCCGATCTAAGGCCCCCAGAATATGCAGGAGCGTACTTTTCCCTGCTCCGGAAGCTCCTTCAATCGCCAGTGTCTCTCCTTGGTTAATCACCAAATCAATTCCTTTGAGGACTTCAATCGCTTTCCCGCTCTTGCCCAATACAAAAGATTTCTTTAATCCTTGAACGGCAAAAAGCGGCGGCTTCTGGTCCTCCTTCTGGAAATTCAGATTAGGCCCTCCTTCCGCGGGCTTTCTTGAAATACGCCCTGAGCTCGCAGCTTATCCTCCAAACGTAAAAGCAAAGTTTCTTTTAAGAACTCTCTAATTTGAGAATGGGTCTCTACAATTTTTATAAAATCTTCTTTGCCCAGACGCAACAATTCTGTTGGTTGTAATACTCTCACTGAAGCATTTCGCGGTCTGCCCGTGAGCAAAGAAATCTCACCAAAGAAATCCCCTTCTTTTAATTTGGCCAAGGCCACCAACCCCCCTTGGGGGTTCCGGGTATAAACCTCTACTTCCCCTTTTTTAATTATAAAAAGAGAATCACCCGCAGTCCCTTCTTCCAAGACGATAGCTCCAGGAGGATATTCTTCCAAGGTAAATTTGGCCAATAATTGTTTTCTCTCTTCCTTAGAGAGGGAACGAAATAGAGTGGAAGTGGCTAATAAAGTATCTAAAATTCTTTCTTTATAAAATTTTAAAAGTACTTGGGCTACCGGAGGAAATTCTTTTACTACTTCTTCCATAGCTTCCTTAGAAATCTCTAAAATTTCGGTATCTACCTTGGCTACTACGCTCGCCCTGCGCCGCGAATTGGTAAAAAAAGCGAATTCTCCGAAAAAATCTCCTTCTTGTAAGAAGGCCAGATGAATTTTATTACCCTGATTATTTAACCGAAAAACTTCCACTTGGCCATGGCTGATAATGAAAATTGCTTCGCCAATTTCCCCCTCGCGACATATGGTGGATCCAGCAGGAAATTGCTTAATTTCTATTTTGTCCATCACCCGTGTTAATTCTTCCTTACACAAATCAGCGAAAAGAGGAATGAAGGGCCAATTAATTTTGCCAATTTTATATTCGCTACTTAGCCCTTTATCTCGCGCTTCCAGTTCAGCAGCCAAGAAATCTCTTTGGGCGTAAAGCTGAGCTAAATGATCATGAATTTCCTGTTGCGTCGGATCCAAGCGCAAAATTAATTTATTGACCGCAATAGCTTGCACTAAAAACCCTTTCTGCGTATATTTTGCGGAGGCCTGGCGATATGCCTTCAGGGCTTCTTGCCGCCTACCCATTTTTTCCAATAAATCCCCAATTTTGACTAAAAGATAATAATTATTCGGTTCTTGGGCGGCTTTGCGCTGTAATTCGGCCAGATCTTTTTCTAATTTTCCGGGGGAGAATAATTTACCAAATACCTTGCTCATTATCCTTTCCTTTAAGGTAAAGGGTTTTTATTCATACCGCAGAGCCTCGGCTGGATCAAGCTTAGCTGCCTGGTATGATGGATAAATGGTAGCTAAAAAGCTAATACTGATAGCTGAAAAGGCCACCAGGAAAAAATCAAAGAAGTTCATCTTTACGGGCAAACGAGAAATATAATAAATGTCACTGGGCAAAGAAATAAACTGATATTTGGCCAGGAGAAGGCAGATAGTATATCCGGCTATTAAGCCGAAAACTGTACCCGCTAATCCGATGATGAGTCCTTCGAAGATAAAAATGCGTCTAATCGATTTAGCAGTTGCCCCCATGGATTTCAAAATAGCAATATCTTTTATTTTTTCCATAACCACCATAATCAAAGAACTCACTATCCCGAAGGCCGCTACTAAAACAATCAATACCAGAATAATAAACATCACCGTTTTTTCTAACTTAAGAGCAGCAAACAGGCTTTTATTCATCTGCATCCAATCTTTGGTCCAGAAAGGAAAACCCAATACTTTTCTTATTCTTTCGGCTACGCTTTTCACGTCGTATATGTCTTCTACTTTTATTTCCACTCCCGTAACTGCATCACCCAAGGCCAAAAATTTTTGCGCACTTTTTAAAGATATATACGCCAAAGAAGTGTCATATTCATACATCCCCGTATCGAATATGCCCACTACCCGAAATTTTTTCATAGGTGGACCAATGCCCATAGGGCTGAGAGCACCTAAAGGAGATACTATAACTACTTGATCGCCCAATAAAATACCTAAATTATTGGCCAATTCTTTACCAATGAATATGCCTGGGTAAGCAGTCGTTTCATCCTCTTTTTCCAAAGCTTCCAAGGATCCCTGTTTCAAAGTTTGGCTAATATTGATTACTTTACTTGCTGCTTCCGGGTCAATTCCCCGCAACACAATTCCATGAGCATTATTTTCCGAAGCGATCATCGCCTGACTAAAAATAAAAGGGGCACAAGCCACAATCCCTTTTAAGCCTTGGATTTTTTCTATAACCTCCTTATAAGCCCGCATGGGAGAATTGTGTTGCATAACTATTAAATGGGCATTAGTACCTAAGATCTTAGTTTTTAAATCTTCCACAAATCCCCCCATAACCGACAGGACCACGATCAAGGCCATTACTCCTAAACCTACTCCTGCCATAGAAAGAATGGTGATCAAAGAGATAAAAATCTGTTTTCTCTTGGCCCGCAAATAGCGCAAACTTATAAAAAATTCATAGCGCATGGATAACCTTTTTCCAGTTATAACTCCTGTAAAAATGCTTCATTTTTTCTCCGGCCGCATATGAGGGAAAAGGATGACATCACGGATAGAAGGACTATCAGTAAAGATCATAACTAAGCGATCAACTCCGATTCCTTCACCGGCGGCCGGGGGCATGCCATACTCTAAGGCCCGCAAAAAATCTTCATCAATCAAACCCACCCCTTCTTCTTGCTCCAATCTTGTCCGAACTTGGGCTTCCATTCTGGCCCGTTGGTCTTCCGGGTCGTTTAGCTCGGAAAAGGCATTAGCAATCTCGCGGCCGTATATATATAGTTCAAACCTATCCACTACTTCCGGATTTGAGTCACTTCTCCGCGCCAAAGGAGAATCTTCGATTGGGTATTCGGTTATAAAAGTTGGCTGAATAAGGTGGGGTTCAACTTCTTTTTCAAATATTTCCACCAACATTTTGCCCAAAGGCTCTCCCCCGCGGAATTCAATCCCTAATTCTTTTCCATAGCGAAAAACGCGCTCGGCATCCTGCCATTCCTCGTTCTTGAGCCGCCCATAAGTCGCCAAAGCCTCCTTAAAAGTAAGCCGCCTCCAAGGCGGGGTAAAATCTAAAGTGACCCCTTGATATTCAAAGGTTAGTCCTTGCTTAATTTCTTGCGCTAAAGAAGAAAACATCGCTTCGGTCAATTCCATAAAATCGTGGTAAGTAGCATAGGCTTGGTAAAATTCTAACATCGTAAATTCGGGATTGTGCTGCGTAGAAAGACCTTCATTACGAAAATTGCGATTAATTTCAAAAACTTTGTCAAAACCCCCTACCAAAAGGCGCTTGAGATAAAGCTCAGGAGCCACACGCAAATAAAGTTCCATATTTAAAGCATTATGAAAAGTCTTAAAAGGGCGGGCCGTAGCTCCTCCTGGAATGGGCTGCATCATCGGCGTTTCTACTTCTATAAACCCCCGCGCGGTCAAAAAGTTTCTTAAGAAGGTGACTATTTTACTGCGCGTAAGAAAAACTTCTTTGGTCCGCGGAGTTACTATTAAGTCTACATACCGCTGCCTGTATTTAGTCTCTTGATCTGTAAGCCCATGCCATTTTTCCGGCAGCGGACGTAAAGATTTAGCTAAGAGCTGAATTTCTTCGACCATTAAGGTAAGCTCTCCCGTTTTTGTCCTAAAAAGCTTACCGCGCCAACCGACAATATCGCCGATATCTAAATGTTTAAGAATGAGCAAACTTTCTGGAGTAATATAATCATGGCGCATATACCCCTGGATTCTTCCGGTACTATCCTGGATATGGCCAAAAGCTGCCTTGCCGAAATTATTTAGCCGCATAAGACGCCCGGCCAAAGAAAAATGATCATTAAGCTTTTGTAAATCTTCGGCACTTAAATGGCTATAAGAGGTAAATACTTGTCCAATTGAGTGGCTGATGCGAAAGGAATTCGGATAGATGGCGATCCCTTTTTGCCTTAACTCTTCAGCCTTTTTCTTTCTCTGCCTAAATAATTCTTTTTGTTCTTCCACTTTAGCTTCTCTTTATCAACCTCATTGATCAAATTTAGCAAATAACATTCGGTTTTTAAAAATATCTTAATTTATCCTTGTAGTCAAGCTAAGAAAAAACCGACGTAGATCAGTTTTTAAATTCCAGCTTAATTCAGGCGGGAGGGAGAGAGGCTCATTTTAATGAGCCCCTTTTGCTTTCATCTGCGCCACTTAAGTATCTTTCCTCAGCGATGGATAAAAGGAAAATTGAAGTTAAATTGGGATAACCTGAAGATTGGTAGGTAATCAAAATGGAAAATGCTTAAAACATTATAAAAAGAGGGCAGATCTATATGAAATTTTCTTAAAAAATTAGGAATAATCTTTTATTACTAAAGGAACGGAAAAAAAGAGTTATCCTAAGAAATCTTGTCTGGTAAAAAGAGATTCAAGCTCAAATCCATATTTTCTAATGTTTTCCCTTCCGCCCTCATTCCGGTCCACGATGGCTAAAACTTTAACAACCTGCAGTTTCTCTTCCATTGCCCTTTCAATGGCTTTGATCGTGCTCCCACCTGTGGTTACCACATCTTCCACGATGGCCACCCTACTGCCTTCCTCAAGATTATCGATACCTTCAATCCAAAGACTACGCCCATGTTTCTTAGGTTCTTTTCTTATTATAAAGGCATTAACGGGATCTCCTTCCATATAACTTATTAAAGATATGGCTGTGGCGATGGGGTCAGCCCCCATGGTTAACCCACCCACTCCCTTTATTTTCTCAGGGGCAGATTTTATCAAACTGTAAAAAAGCTTGCCTACCAAATACCCCCCTTCAGGGTGCAGAGTAACTGGGCGGCAATCTATGTAAAAATCGCTCTCTTTTCCGGAAGTTAAAATTACTTTCCCCTTTCTATAGGCTTTTTCTTTTAAAAGATCCAATAATTTTTTCCGCAAATCCATATTTTCCCCCTCTTATATTGAGTGTTTGCCAGAGTCTTCCCTAATTGCCAAAGTTCTCACTATCTGTTTTCCAAAAAACAATTATTAATCGGAGCAATTAAATATTTACAGTTATCACTCTTATCTTCCTTCATGCTCTGGCTTTATGGACTTTCCCCAATGAAATTGTATCGTAATTCCCCATAAGAAATGACTCCAAATGCGGCAAGTGACCCTCCATTTGAGATTTTTTTAATTTCTCGTAGGGCAAGCTTGCCGAACCCCGCATTAAGATGTGGTTTATTTTATGCTCCCATTAATAAAAGGTCTAAATGCTTTACTACTTCTCTCGAAAAAGATTTCAACTTGGGCAACCGGATGGCTATCTAAATTTCAGTTTTTTTATTACCCCTATTATTTGGGGGCTCCTCCTTAGGGCCGAAAACTCGATCAAAAATGGTTTCTACATGTCTAAAAAAATGAGGAAGACTAAAACATTCTTTAATCTCTTCCTTGCCCAAATATTTTAAAATTTGCTGATCTTGCAAAAGAATTTCTTCAAAATCTTTTTTCTCCTGCCGCGATTGAAAAGCAGCTTTTTGGACCAAACTATAGGCATCCTCCCGGCTCAATCCTTTTTGCACTAATTTCAACATCACGCCTTCAGAAAATACTAAACCGCGAGTTAGCTGCATATTGTTTAGCATATTTTGGGGATAGATTACTAAATTTTCAATTAACTGGGTAAGTCTGTCTAACATATAGTCCAAGAGAATCGTGGCGTCAGGAGCAATAATTCTCTCCACTGAAGAATGGCTTATATCTCTTTCGTGCCATAAGGCAATATTCTCCATAGCCGCTAAAGCATAAGATCTCATCAATCGCGAAAGTCCCATTAAATTTTCCGAAGCTATAGGATTACGTTTATGGGGCATGGCCGAAGATCCTTTTTGCCCCTCACTAAAAGGTTCTTCGGCTTCGTTCACCTCTGTCCTTTGCAG
>Ga0209102_1001575_pt1 | contig 11596 bp, 8 predicted proteins | sample ConPoolayeHmetaG_FD_185483 | JGI IMG/M metagenome (GOLD analysis project Ga0209102, IMG submission 185483) | Hot spring microbial mat communities from California, USA to study Microbial Dark Matter (Phase II) - Cone Pool mat layer H metaG... ... | reverse complement strand
GCGCATGGTCCGGACAAAAAGCGCCGTCGTGGCAATCCTGGCCGCGTTCATGTGATCCTCCATATAGTCCCGCAACGACAGGGTCAGGACAAGGTCAGGCTTGACTTCCCGGATGACGGCCGCTACCCGGCTGATGAGGTCCTGAGTATAAAAGACAGCCAAGTCGTCGACGATGCTCTCGTGATAGACAGCTCCGATGGATGAAGCAGCGCGGATACTCTCCTCCCGTCTGATGCGGATGATTTCCTCTTTCGGGTGGACTTCTGTGCCGCAACTTCCGTTGGCGATATTCATGTAGTGGAGCTCATGACCGCTATCCTTAAGGAGAAGCAGCGTTCCGCCCATCATGAACTCAATATCGTCAGGATGGCTACCGATGGCGAAAATAACCATCTTCCCTCCTCAGTCCATCTATGCTTTTAGCCGCCGCTTCCTTCCTCATGGCGACTTTGACTCTCCTGCCACTCCTCTGCCCCGACGAGAGGAATTATCCAGCATAGGCCGCGGCGACTTTTTCGGAAGCGGTGATCATGAGCTCAACATGCCTCTCCGTGTAAACGGGGTGAGTGAAAAATGAAATGGTCCGGTCGGTCAGCCAGTGAGCAGTTGGGCAACGGACGGCCGAATAATCGACCCGACGCGCCGGCAGATTCCACGAGGCAAACCTTTCCAGCTCAGCCAGCCCGATGGCTGACTGAACTTCGGTCATCCGATAGTTAGACCCGACACGAGTATGGATGTACATCAGCTTGGATTCAAGCTCGAGAAGGTTAAGTCTTTTCTGCACGTCATAACCATGGTCCCGGAAGGGCCGGCAGCGCCAGGCAAGGTCCTCGTCATCGGTGATGACAGCGCCTCCTTCGCCGGCCGTCGTAAAATGCTTGCTCTGGCAAAAGCTGCCAGGGACAGGGGATAACCTCTTCCGACCGCAACCAAACCCTTCCCTGGCAAGGCAGCTTTCCGCGATTCCACCAAGCCCGATAATGGCGTACCGAATGGTGCTCATAGGACTCTCTCGACCTTACCCAGCCGCACCGAAAAGCGCGACCAGATTCCCAAGTTTATTCAAGCTGGCGAGATGATGTCAAACCCTCGAGTTGCCTCATGAGAAAATGTACCCCAGGGGGCAAAACTGGACAAAATGAAAGTGGTATAATAAAAAACCAAGAGCAATGGGCCCAGAGATTGACTCTCCTGGCAAAGGACGAAAAGGGCCTCGCTCCTGGCTTTCTGCCTCGATTTTCAGGTTAGCTCTGACTTGGATCTCAGCTCTGGCGATTCTCGAGTTTCCACTTCAAGCGAGCAAACCAGAAAGATACCTCGTCAGAATCACGGCCTCACCGGAAAAGATGATCTCCCTTTCCCGGCTGGCCCTCGACTTTGCCTCCATGGCTCCTCGAACGCCGCGCGATGCGGTCGTCACTGAAAAAGAGCTATCTGACCTCCTTCAGCAAGGCTACCAGATAGAAATTCTCCAGCGGGAATCCGACCTGGTAGGGCAGCCTCTCGACCCTTATTACCACACGGTCGAAGAAACCTTCGAGTATTTGAGCCTCATTGCCCGGACCTATCCCTTTATAACCAGACTCCATCTTATCGGCCGAAGCACCAGGTTTTCGCTGCCCATCTGGGCACTAAAAATCTCCGACCATCCCGAAATGGACGAAGATGAACCGGCTTTTCTCGTCGACGCCATGCACCATGCTCGCGAACCGCTGGGCAACGAAATCGCTCTCGCCTTCATCAACCACCTGGTTTTGCGCTACGGCTGGGACGAGCGCGTGACCTCCTGGGTCGACGATTTCGAAATCTGGGTCATCCCCATCATGAACCCTGAAGGCTACCAGATCATCCTCGACCGCCAGCTCGGCTCGCCGTGGTGGCGCAAGAACCTCAGGGATAACGACTCCAACGGTGTGGTCGATTTCGATTACGACGGCGTCGACCTCAACCGAAACTATAACATCAACTGGACGTATGCCGGATCGTCCAACCCAGCCGACTGGACTTACCGCGGGCCTGCCCCTTTCTCTGAGGAAGAAACAAAAGCGAAAAGGAATCTGGCCGAGGAGGAAAAGTTCGCTCTTTCGGTGACCTACCACAGCTATGGCGAAGTCATCTACTATCAATGGTCCTGGCCGTCGAGCGGTGCCCGTGCGCCGGACCACAGCGTGCTCCTCAAAATCGCCTCTACGCTCGCCTCGAAGATTGAGAACCTGGAAGGAGCAGGGACATATGGTTACGGGCGCCAGACCGCCGCCAATCAAAGTTCGCCGTGGATGTACGCGACACTCGGGACTCTGGAGTTTCTCATCGAAACGGGAACATCCTTCATCCCCCTGGACAGCACTGTGATCGACCGTGTCGTCAGGTCAAACCTGGAAGGCCTTTTCTTCCTGCTCGAAAGGCTCCGCGGGCCGGGCATTACGGGCCGGGTTCTGGATAAAAAAAGTCGCTCGCCGCTCGAAGCTGTCGTATCTGTGGTCGAAATCGACGACTTCAGGTACATCCAGCCAAGGACAACCCATCGGGCAACTGGCCGCTATCTCCGTCTTCTCGAACCAGGAAAATACACCCTGCGCATCTGGGCCCCTGGCTACCACGCGATGAGAATCCCCGTCAACCTTGCCGATGGGCTCCTCGAAAAGAATGTTCTTCTCTTGCCCGAGCGAGATGGCCGACTTAACGACCGCTTGCCGCGGAAATAAAGTTTTGGTTATCTATTTCCGGACACGAACAGGAAAGGGCGGCCGCTTGAGCATGGGTGGCGGGTTCTTTTTAAGCATGTCCAGGACGACCTCGATAGCCTTCTCCAGCTGAGGGTCGCGACCGGCCATCATGTCAGCTGGCGTTATCTCAACCTCGATATCTGGCGGCACTCCTTCGTTTTCCACCACCCAGCCATCCTCCGTCCAGATGGCCAGGTTCGGGGCGGTGACCATCCCGCCGTCCATGAGAACAGGAAAGCCCAAAACCCCCACCAGACCGCCCCAGGTTCTCTTCCCGATGAGGGGCCCGAGCCCGAACTTGCGGAACATCCAGGGGAGCAAATCCCCGCCTGAGCCGGCCGTCTCGTTGATGAGCATGACTTTCGGCCCCTGGATAGAAGCGCTCGGCGTCCTTAAATCTGCGCCGTAGCGCATGGCCCACATGGCGATGAACGGCTTGCGCAGGTGGTCAATGTAATAATCCGCCACTTGACCGCCCCCGTTGTGCCGCTCATCGACGATGATGGCCTCCTTGTGCGCCTGAGGGAAGAAATAGCGCTTGAAATACGTGTGGCCGAGGGTTGACGTGTTGGGGACATAGACGTAAGCGACACGGCCGCCCGTTGCTTCCTCAACTTTCCTCAGGTTTCCCTCCACCCAGTCGCGATTCCGCAGGCTGCTCTCGTCGGCGATGGGAACGACCTGGACAGTGCGAGAGCCGGTCCCATCAGGGTTGGAGCCGACGGTGATTTCGATCATCTTTTCGGCCGTGTTCTCGAAAGCGCTGAAGAGGTTCGTCGGCGGACGAAGGTCAACGCCGTTAACGGCCAGGAGATACTCGCCGGCTCTGACGTCCACGCCCGGCTCGGTCAGGGGAGAGCGAAGCTCGGGGTTCCAGTTGAGACCGCCATAAACCTTCTTAAACCGATAGCGGCCGTTGGCGATTTCGTAGTCGGCGCCGAGCAGGCCGACCGGCACCCGCTTGGGTTCAGCCAGGAAATCGCCGCCGCCGACCCGGTGATGACCGACGGCGAGTTCACTGCACATCCACTGGATGAGGCGGTTGAGGTCGTTCCGGCAGGAGAGGTGGGGCAAGAACCTGGCGTATTTCTCCCTCATGGCTGGCCAGTCACAGCCATGCATGTTGGGGTCATAGAAGTAATCGCGGTTGATGCGCCAGGCCTCGTGAAAGATTTGGGGCCATTCAGCGCTCGGGTTGATTTTGACCTCGATCGAGTCGACGTTGAGCTTGCCCTGGCCAGGCTGGATCTTGCCACCCAAACCGACAATCGCCCACGTGTCGGCCGAGACATAGAGCATCTTTTTCTTATCGGCGGAAATGATGTAGCTCGTGACACCCTCGAGGATGACTTCATCCTTTCGCGATTTCAAATCGAACTTGTGGAGTTTCGCGCCCTCCCGCGGCGGCCCGAAAATACTGACCGAGCGGGGCGGATATTCGAGATAGTAGATCTGGCCGCTCTCACCCACCTGAAGATTCCGGTAGTTGCCAGCGCTTATGGGGAGAGCCAGGATTCTCTGGTTGATTCCCTCGAAATCAATGGCCACCTTTTCTTCCTTTTTAGGAGCAGCCTTTTCTGGTTTCGTCTCTTTCTCGGGCGGAGCGCCCTTTTCTTCTTTGGGTTTTTCCTCACTCATACCCTTTTCCTCATCGCTCTCTTTGGCCAGTGGGTTAGGCAAATCCTTCCTCAAGACAGCCAGGTAGAGGGAACTGGTGACGGCCATGTCGGCGTTCGACATATCGAACCACTGCTTCACCGGCCCAGCATCAGTGGAAGAGAAAAAATAGAGGTACTTACCGCTCGGGTCGAAGACCGGCTCGCTCACCTCGCTCAGTCCGTCGGTGATGGGGAAGGACTTGTCCTTGTCGAGGGAATAGACGAAGACCTTCTGGATATAAGTCTGGGTGTTGAGCGTGTAAACAATCCACTTGGAATCGGGCGACCAGGATGAATAGACGCTCCGGATGCGGCTCGGACCGTAGAGATACTCGGAGGCGATTTTCCTGCAAAGTCCAGTTTTCCGATCGATCCAATAAAGACTCCAGGAATTGTCGGCATAGGCGATTTTCTGGCTGTCTGGCGACCAGACCGGAGCATCATAGAAGCCGGCACCCGCGAGCTTGTACTTCTTCACCTCGCCCTTGCCGTCCTGGTTGCGGATGTGAAGCTCATATTCTCCAGATTCATCGGAAAAATAGGCGATGGACTTGCCGTCCGGGGACCAGACGGGCGAGCGTTCGTGGGCGCCCTGGGTCAGAGTGATGTTGCGGAAATCTCCTTTCTCGGCAGGCAGGGTCACAACCTCACCGCGGAATTCAAAAACCGCCCTCGCCCCCGTGGGCGAGATGGAAGCATTGCGGATATAGCGAGCTCCCTTGACAAACCTCTCCCGGAGCTCGAGGAGGTCAGCGGCCACACCGATGGAAAGACGCGAGCTCTTCTCAGTGGCGGGGTCGAAGATGTGGAGATATCCTCCCTGCTCATAGATGATTTTCCCGGCACCGGCCGAAGCGCTGACGATAGGAAAATCTTCGTGGTGGGTGTGCTGTTCAATTTTTCTCGTTTTCGTGTCAAAAGAAAAGAGGTTGAACTCACCGTTACGGTCGGAACGAAAATAAATTTTGTCCCCGACCCACATCGGGTTGACGTCGTTCGAGCGGCCCTCGGGCTGGGGAATTTTCTCAAGGCTGTGGTCTTTGCGGTCGTAGATGAGGATAACCGAGGCCTGACCGCCGCGATAATTTTTCCACTGGAGAAAAGCATCGGCCAAGGGGTTATAGGCAATCTTCTGGCCGTCTGGCGAAAAAGAGGCTCGAAAGACGTAGGGAAGCTCCAGCTGTTCAGGGAAGCCTCCCTCGACGGGAACGGTGAACAGATGATTCCAGGCCCGAACAAAAGAATATCGAGCCGAGGTGAAGACGACCGCTTTTCCGTCGGGCGTAAACCCCTGCACCTGGTCAAAATAAGGATGCCAGGTCAGCCGCCGGGGAATGCCGCCCTCAGAAGAAACAACGTAAACGTCGGTATTCCCTTCATACTGAGCGCTGAAAGCCAGCCACTTTCCGTCAGGCGAAAAGACGGGGTTCGATTCCAACCCCAAATCGGAAGTTAACTTGCGCGGGTTCTGGCCGTCGACATCCGCTGTCCAAAGGTCGCCCGCGTAGGTGAAGGCAATCCTGTTCGCGCCTATGGCCGGTTGACTCAAGAAAACAGTGTCCTTCGTGTCGATGGCTGATAGCCAGGAACTCGAGGTCAGGAAAGCAGCCATCCCCATGACCAAAGAGACAAAACGTCTTCCTTTCATGGATACCTCCTTTCAAAGCGGTAAGGCAAAGCCATAGCCTTTTCCAATATTATAGTGGTCTTGCCCACTAAATCCAGAAAAATATGGCGCATCTTCATTTTCTCATGGCTCCGAGTGAGATGGTGGCATGATAGAATTGACAGGGCAGACGCTTTCTGCTAACTCTAAGCCCATCGAGGTGACAGCATGAAGCAGGCGACCATCTGGGTTTCCGCCTTAATCCTTGCCCTGGCCAGATGCGCCGTCAACCCCGTGACAGGGGAGAGAGAACTTAGCCTGTTCTCTGAACAACAGGAAATAGCCCTCGGCGCCCAAACGGATGCTGAGATCCGCCAGCAATACGGCCTTTACGAAGATGCCGCGCTCAATGCCTACGTCGAATCCGTGGGGAAAAAGATTGCCCCGCTCACTCACCGTCCCCAACTCGAATACCATTTCGCTGTGCTCGACACTCCCGTCATCAATGCCTTCGCTGTGCCTGGCGGCTACATCTACGTTACTCGGGGAATCCTCGCCTTGATGCAGTCGGAGGCAGAAATGGCTGTTGTCCTCGGTCATGAACTCGGGCACGTCAACGCCCGCCACAGCCTCAGGCGGATGAGCCAGGTGCTCCTCGTCCAGGCAGGTTTGGCCGTGGGCAGTGCTCTCAGCGAAACATTTGCCCAAATCTCCGGCGTTGCCAGCGTCGGCATGCAGCTCCTTTTCCTCAAATACAGTCGGGATGACGAATACCAGGCGGATTCCCTGGGCATCGAATACGCCCGGAAAGCAGGGTACAACCCCGGCCCGATGATCAACTTCTTTGCCTCCCTCGAAAAAATGGGTGACCTGTCGGGCGGACGCTCCCTGCCCGGCTTCCTTTCCACTCACCCCCTGACGAAGGACCGAATCGCCAGGGCCAGGCAAATGCTCGTCGACACCGACGCCGCTCTCGCCTACAAGGACAAGCCCTATCTCCAGAAGATTGACGGGGTCGTTTATGGGGATGACCCTCGCCAGGGATACGTAGAAGGGCGGGCATTCTACCACCCCGGGCTGGCCTTTGCTTTCGACATCCCGGAAGGCTGGACAGTCCAGAACACACCCGCCCAGGTCGCCCTCGTGAGTAAGGACCAAAAAGGCGCTCTCGTCCTTCAGGCGGAAAAGACAGCGGATTCGCTCCCCGAGTATGCCAGCAAAAGGGCTGCTTCCCTCAAAGAAGGACGTTTTGTAGGCGAGGACAGACTTCAAGTCTCCGGGTTTTCTTCCTACCATCAAACCTACGATATCGTTCGGGAAAACGGCTCTTCTCTCCGAATCCGTTTGTCGTTCATCCGAAAGGGAGAATTCATCTATACCTTCTCAGCCCTTTCAGCGTCTCTCGATTTTGGGCGCTTTGACCCGCTTTTCCGCCAGAGTGTCCAATCCTTTGCTGAGCTCAGAGATCCCGCCCACCTGCGCCGACAGCCCGTCCGGCTCAGGCTCCTGGTCGCCGATGGAAAACAGACTCTCCAGGAAGTCTTCGCGCGAGTCGGGATGCAAAAAGAGGTCTGGCCACAATTCGCTATCCTCAATGGGTTGGAGCTCGGCGCTACGCCCCCTGCTGGACAGTTCCTCAAAGTTGCTCGCTGAGCCGCTTAGCCGCGGTTTTTCAGAAACTGCGCCTTCTCAAAGAGGATAAGGAAGACCCGTTGGCCCAAGCTGAAAAATAGCGATGCTCGGAAAATGGGGCTAAGTTTGGCCTCAGAAAAGAAGGAAGGGACAGATTCCGGAAATCAAGAGCAGAGAGAAATTTCCTTCCGGCTTTTAAAAACGACCGGTAGAGCCAAACCCGCCTTCGCCACGCGGAGTCTCATCGAGCTCCTCCGTTTCGATAATCTCCACCGACACAATGGGCTGGATGAGCATCTGGGCGATTTTCATCCCTTTCTGAATCGAGAAGGGCTTTCGGCCAAGGTTGGCCAGGACCACCCGCACTTCGCCCCTGTAGCCGGCGTCAACGACCCCGGCCAGGCGGTGGAGGCCACACATGGAGAGCCCGCTCTTATCCCAGATAAGGCCGACATAACCCTCCGGGATAGCCATCTTGATTCCGGTCGGGATAGCCTTTATTTCGCCTTCTCCAATCACCTCATCAACGGATGAAAAAAGGTCGAGCCCGGCATCGCCCGGGAGCTGATAGCGAGGGAGCCTGGCCTCGGGGCTGATTCTTTTCACTTTGATTTTCATCTTATGCCCTCGGATAAACCTTCTGCCTCAAACTCCTTCAACCCGGACCTCATCAAAATATGGCCGGACGAGATCAGCCATCCTCTGGATTTCCTCAGGAGCAAAGGGTTCAAGAAGGCGATAATTCGGGTCGATGGGGTTTCGCGCTGAAAACTGCTGAATCTGAAAAACTTTCGCTCCTTTGATCCAGTCAGCTATCTCCATAAGGTCCTCTTCGCCCACGAGGCCGGGGACAACGGTTGTCCTGAACATATAGGGGACCCTAACCGATCGGATGATCTCGATGCTCTGTTGAATATCTTCCTCCTTTACCGAAGCCCGGACAACCTGGGCATACCTTCGCCGGGGTGCCTTAACATCCATGGCCACGTAGTCGACGAGCTCTCGCCGGATGAGCTCCTCCAGCCTGGCTGGAAAAGAACCGTTGGTGTCCACCTTGACCATGAGATTCCGGTCCTTGATGACCTGGCACAGGACCTCCAGGTCATCCTGGAGGAGCGGCTCGCCGCCGCTGATGCAGATGGCTTCCAGCCAGCCCTGCCGCGAATCGAGATAGCTCATGAAATAATCCAGGGGCATCGTCGGAAGGAATTCCGGCCTCAAGACAAGGTCGGCATTGTGGCAGAAAGGACAGCGGAAATTGCACCCGGCCAGAAAAACAGTCGAAGAAATGAAGCCGGGAAAGTCGAGCGGCGCGAATTTCTCTAAGCCCTTGATTTCAACCAAGCGTCGAGCTCCCGGGAGTCTTGGAAGACGCCAAGCACCACGCCATCCTGGCGCAGGACAAAGACCGGGATGATGATCCCCCCTTTTTCATCGCGCCTGACCTGGCCAAGGTATTCCCTCAGCTTCATCTTGCTTTGCTTGTCCACGAGGCTGAGTTCCTGGCCTTCGAGGCCGGTTTCCTTTAGGTAGGCCTTGAAGGCGCTGCACTTCTCGCAGTTCGGGTAGGTAAAAAGGAGGTAATCCATGGCTCAGAAAAGCTTGACATAAGGCGTCCGGTCACGGAACTCCTGCTGCTTGCCATCATTCCACGTCCTCACCGGCCGGAGGTAGCCGACAATCCTGGAATAAACCTCTGTCTCGGCGCCACAATGGGGACAGGTGGGGTGCTGCCCGCGGAGATAGCCGTGGCTGGTGCAAACGGAGAAAGTTGGCGTGATGCTGAAGTAAGGGATCTTCGTCTCGGCGATCTTGCGGACGAGCTTGCGGCAGGTTTCGCGGTCGATCGATTCGGGCAGGAAAGTGTGGAATATCGTCCCGCCGGTGTAAAGACACTGGATATCCTGCTGGTGCTGGATAGCCTCAAAGACATCGCGGGTGGCATCGACATTGAGCTGGGTCGAGTTGGTGAGGTAGGGAAATTTATCCGTCCCGGAGGTGATGATGTTCTTGTACTTTTCCTTGTCCAGGCGCGCCAGGCGGTAAGAGGTTGATTCGGCGGGTGTAGCCTCGAGGTTGTAGAGGTTTCCCGTCTCCTCCTGAAACTTCTGGAGCACGCCGCGCATGAAGGTAAGTGTCTCGATGGCGAAAGCCTTGCCCTCTGGTGTTGCAATCCCCTTGCCCAGAAAATTCAGGCAAGCCTCGTGCATGCCGCAAACGCCGATGGTCGAGAAGTGGTTATCGAAATGCCCAAGATAAACCTGAGTGTAGGGCACGAGTCCTTTGGCCAGCATGTTGTTGATGACTTCCCTTTTCGTCTCCAGGGACTCCTTGGCCAGAACCATGAGTTCCCGCAATTTGCTAAAAAATTCTTCTTTCGATGCCGCCTCGTAGCCAATTCGGTTGAGGTTAATCGTGACCACGCCGATCGAACCTGTCGAGTCGCCCGGTCCCCAGATGTTTCCCGGTCGCCGGAGGAGTTCCCGCTGGTCGAGGTTGAGGCGGCAGCACATGGCCCGGATATCGCCCGGGTTGAGGTTCGTCCCGATATAGTTCTGGAAATAGGGAATCCCGTACTTGGCTGTGGCCTCAAAAAGCAGGTCAGCCATGGGCGAATCCCAGTCAAAATCCTTGGTGATGTTGTAGGTGGGGATGGGAAAAGTAAAAACGCGGCCCTTCTGGTCGCCCTCGATCATCAGCTCCAGGAAGGAGCGGTTGATCATGTCCATCTCTTTCTGATATTCGCCGTAGGTTGAATCGAGCTCGACGCCGCCGACGATAACTCGCTTGTTCTTCATATCATCGGGCACCGTCAGGTCAAAGGTCAGGTTGGAAAAGGGCGTTTGCCATCCCCAGCGTGAGGGAACATTGAGCCCGAAGATGAGCTTCTGGATATCCTGCTTGACCCGGTCGTAGTCCAGCTTGTCGGTCCGGACAAAGGGCGCCAGGAGCGTGTCCACGGAAGAGAAAGCCTGGGCTCCGGCGAACTCCCCCTGCATCGTGCCGATAAAGTTGACCATGTGGAGGGTGGCTGTCTCCAGATGTTTGGCTGGATAGGAGTGGACCTGGTTGGGGACGTGGCCGAACCCTTTGCGGAGGAGGTTTTCGAGCGACCAGCCGGCACAGTAGCCGACAATCGGGTAGGAGAGGTCGTGGATGTGGAATTCTCCCTCCATGTGCGCTTTCTTGATACGCTCGGAGTAGAGGTGGTTAAGGGCAAAATTGGACAGGACCTCACCCGAAACGCGAGCGTTCAACCCGGAGAAGCTCATCACCCCCTCGTTGCTGTTCTCCCGGATTTTCCAGTCAATATCGTTGATATAATCCTTGATGAGACGTTCCAGGTTGATCCCCGTCTGTTTTGCCTCTCGGATGGACTTGTGCCTTTCGCGGTAGAGGATGTAGGATTTGGCCACTTCATGATAGCCCTGTTTCATCAACACCAATTCTACGATATCCTGAATTTGCTCGACCGAAGGGATGGTATAGCCGCCAAACTTGTCCTCGAGCATGAACGTGGCGATATCCGAGACCGTTTTGGCGGCGGCCCGGTCGTTGATGCCGTTGGCTTCCATAGCCTTATAAATGGCGTTGGTAATCTTGTCCTGGACAAAATCGACGATTGTCCCATCACGTTTCTTGATCCGGCAAATGCTCCGCGTCATCGAGCGCCTCCTTTCCTCTCTCCAATAGCGGAAACCGGTCAAAAAGCCAAGAGTAAGAATCCCATATCTTGTATAATATGATTCTTTCTGACACCAAATATTGTATTTGGCGTCGAAGAATTTACTCCCAAATTTTGAGCTTGTCAAGAGGTTTAGCGAAATTTTTTTGCATTTTTAGTAAAAATTTTTTATCTATGCAAGGAAAGTTCAAAACTTACTTCAAGAGAGGTCCCGATGACAAAATTGGATATCGAGACATCAGCCAAAGAAACCTTCATTGACATCACGGCCAGAGTGGAAGAAGAA
>Ga0209102_1001574_pt1 | contig 11601 bp, 11 predicted proteins | sample ConPoolayeHmetaG_FD_185483 | JGI IMG/M metagenome (GOLD analysis project Ga0209102, IMG submission 185483) | Hot spring microbial mat communities from California, USA to study Microbial Dark Matter (Phase II) - Cone Pool mat layer H metaG... ... | reverse complement strand
GACATAGAGACGCCCGGCCGCTGACGCAGATCTTCCCGCCGCCGGGCCCTGACCGGCGCGATTCCTTCTTCGCGCGCACCGTTCCATCCGCGGAGGCGGCCGGGCGTCTCTATGTCGGCGTCGCCTCCCAGGGCCGCAATCCAAAGGTTATCCTGAGCAGGGTCTGGCTCACGCTCATGGGCGCCGCCGAGCGGGCCTACCGGGAAGCCGGCGGGCAGAAGAACAAGGACAATCCCGCCGACCCTTACATGACCGTTCTGGGCTACTTCAACAGTCTGCGAGAGCTGGGCGGCGCGCGGCGGATTCTCGAAGAACAGGTGCAGAACACCATCAAGGGCTACGGGGCGCGCAGGCGCATCGGCGAAGAGCCCGGGCTCTTCCGCGACCGAAAGACATTCTCCGAGGTTGTGGAACTGACCTCGCGCGTGACCACCGACAAGGTCGCCGAAGCGCGGCGGCGCCTCGAGTGCCGGTTCCACGAGCCGGATCGCGTGGACTGCGCAATCGCGACCAACATGATATCGGTCGGTCTCGATGTCCCGCGCCTTGGGTTGATGGTTGTCTTCGGGCAGCCCAAGACACATTCGGAGTACATCCAGGCCACGAGCCGCATCGGCCGCGTCGACCGGTGGCCCGGCCTGGTAATGACGATTTTCAACATCCACAAGCCGCGCGACCGCTCCCACTATGAGCGCTTCCGCCATTACCACGAGACCTTCTATCGTTCGGTGGAGGTGGGCAGCGTCACCCCCTTTGCAGCGCGCGCCCTTGACCGGGGTTTTGCGGGTGCGCTCGTGGCACTGGCGCGCCACCTCCGGCCGGAATTGACGCCGCCCAGAGGGGTTGAAAAGATCGCGGAAGTCCGGCCCGCTCTTGAGCGCAGGTTGATTCAGGATTTCCAGGCACGGATAGCGCAGCAGCCGATCGAGGATAAAGAGGAGCGAGAGGAGTTGCTGCGCAGCGTGCAGAACCGGGTCGTGGATCTGCTCGATTCCTGGCGCAAGATCTTCGAGGACTATCGCAGCGCCGGGGTTGAACTCCAGTATCAGAAATATGAACTGCCCCGCCCGAGACCGCTCCTGCGGGAGATGCTCGACAAGGACTTCGAGTCCGAACACCACCGGAAGTTCCGTGCCAACCGTTCGCTGCGCGACGTGGAACCCGAGGTGAACCTATTCCTCAAGGATTTGACCGGCCTTAAGCTGGAGGACGGCATATGACTGCCAAAGCGCACGGTCAGATCCGCCGCAGCCAGGTCATCACCACTTACGGACCCGGCGCCCTCATCGACCTGCCCAGATACTCGGCGATCGTCGGCGGCCTCGAAACCTGGCCGAAGACCGGCGATCTCGAGGAGATCATCGAGCCCAGGCTGACGCGCAAGATCCAGATCATGACAGGGATTGCAGCGCCGCGGTTGTACGCACCCCCTCCGGAGCCCACTGATCCCAGGGTGCCCGCCCGGGGCATAGGGGCATGGCGCTTCCCGGAATGGTTCGTCGTGCAGGAGGAGAGCGGGACGGAAGAGCGCGAGCGGTCCCGCCGCCTGGTAAACCGCAGGGCGCTTGATGAAAAGGGAAGGTTCGACCGCCTGCAGGTGGTTCCCACGCGCTTCGTGCGCGCCTGCCCCAAGGGACACGTGGACGACCTCGAATGGCACCGGTTTGTTCACGGGTCGCAGGATAACTGCCGGCGGCAGCTTTGGCTCGACGAGCGCGGCACGAGCGGGGACCTGTCGGAGCTGGTCGTGCGCTGCGAGTGCGGCAAGTCGCGCAGTATGTTCGAGGCAACCCTGCTGGAGCAGAATCCGCTCGGCACCTGCCGGGGCGCGCGCCCGTGGCTCGGCAGAGATGCCAACGAGGAATGCCGGCAGCCGAGCCGTCTTCTCATCCGTACGGCTTCGAATGCCTACTTTCCTCAAGTCTTCAGCGTGCTCTCGATCCCGGACCGGGGCTCGGCGGTCGAGACGACCGTGACCGAACTCTGGGATGACTTGCAGATTGTCGACGACGCCGGCGGTCTTGCATTCCTCAAGAAGAAGCCCAAGATCGCCGAGAAACTGGCTCCGTTCGGCGACGATGAGGTTCTCAAAGCCATACAGAAGAAGAAGGGCGGCTCGGCGGAGGAGCGCGCCGTGAAGCAGGTGGAGTTGGATGCCATCCTTGCCGTAGCGGAAGGCTACGGTGACGATGTGCCTGTCGATCCCGACTTTCACGCGCGCCGCCTGCCCGACCGGGCCTGGCGGCGCTCCGGGCGAAGCGCCGGGATCGAGGCCGTCATCCAGCTCCATCGCCTGCGCGAAGTTCTGGTGCTGCTGGGTTTCACGAGGCTGGAAGCCGTGACGCCGGATATCGACGGCGAGTACGAAAGCGACGTGGAACGCGCTCAGATTGCGCTCGAGCCGCAATGGTTCCCGGCGGTGGAAAACCGCGGCGAGGGAATATTCGTTCATCTGCGCGCCCAAGCGGTGAAACAATGGCTCAGCAGGCCGGCTGTCGGGCAGAGGCTCACCGATCTAATGCGAGGGCACAAGCGCTGGGCGCAGGATCGCAGAACAAAGCGTCCTTTCCCGGGCGGGCCGTACCTGCTGCTGCACACGCTCGCCCATCTCTTGATTCAATCGCTGGCGATGCGCTGCGGCTACCCGGCCAGTTCCATCCGCGAACGGATTTACGCCGATAGCGCAGGCGGGCGCTACGGAATTCTGCTCTATACCGCCACCCCCGACGCCGAGGGTACGCTGGGCGGACTGGTGCAGGAAGCGAGGCACTTGGAGGATCACCTCGCGGCCGCGTTGCGGATGAGCGCGCTGTGCTCGAACGATCCGATCTGCGCCCAGCATGCGCCGGGCGCCGACATGGAGGGCCGCTGGCTTCACGGTGCGGCTTGTCACGGGTGCGCGCTGATTGCGGAGACTTCCTGCGAAATGCGCAACGATTACCTCGACCGCGCCTTGCTTGTGCCGGTTCTCGGCCTCTCCGACGCCGCCTACTTCGAGGCCGTTTGATGATCGATGATCTCCTGCTCCTGCCGCATCATTTGCGCCGGCGCCTTGCCAATGCGCTCGAGTCCGGGCTGCTCGCGCCCCCGTATGCCGCAGCCTCGCTGCGATCGGTTCTGGGCTTGCGAGAGGGAGACGAAAAGGTCAGCCGAGAGCTCCTCGAGCTCGAGCGGCGCGGCGTAACGGCACCGGCGGCAGCCGCATGGGTCCGCGCCGTCGATGAGGTCGCGTCCAGAATTCCACGACCTGACCTCGTATGGTCCGGGCCCGAGATTCCCGGGCTGCACGCCCGCGACACCCGGCGGGTGTTCGACGAGCTGCTGGGCACGGCCGAGCATTCCCTCTGGATATCCACGTATGCCTTCTTCGAGGGGCGCAAAGCCTTCGACGTTCTGGCCCATCGCATGGATGCAAGGCCTGCTCTCGCGGTCACGCTGCTCCTGAACATCCAGCGAAGAAGCGGCGATACCACGGACGCGCAGAACCTGGTGCGCCGGTTCGCCGACAGGTTCTGGCAGATGGAATGGCCGGGTTCATCGCGCCCCAGGGTCTATTATGATCCGCGCTCGCTCGAGATCGGCGGTCCTGCGGGCGTGCTTCACGCCAAGGCGGTCGTGGCCGACGACGAGGCGGTATTCATCACATCGGCGAACCTGACCGAAGCGGCGCTGGAGCGAAACATCGAGATGGGGCTGTTCATTCGCGACCGCGCCCTGGCCGCAAGCGTGGTAACGCACTTCCGCGGCCTGATCGACCGCGCCTTGCTGCATCCCCTGCCCCTGGAATAGGTGCCTCCTTCAGGTTCGCCGGCAATGGCGCATCGCTGAATGCACTCAGTTGGAACCGCACTTCTGAGATCGCAGTGGGAGGCCGAGGCGGTCCCAGCTTTTGCGGCAGTCCAGGTGACTTGTGCACCCGATGATGAAAGGCCTCGGGTGCTGAGCCTTTCTCTCAATTTCAGGTAAAATGTTACTATGCCGGCCCGCGGAAGCGGAACGACCGCCTCAGCCTGCAGTGTCCTTATATCGAAAGGTTCACGCAGTGCCCCGGGCGCGTCGCCGACCCGGGCCTCATTTCCCGTGGCCGACGGGGTGGTTGAGAAGGGGGTACTGGGTATCCTTGAGCTTCAACAGGCTGCGGATCTTCTCCCTGTCCATCGAGGCCCTGGGCCGCGTGGCCAGGCCGGCGGCGGCGCAGAAAAGCGATATGTTCTGCGACACGATCCCGGTATCGATCGCCGCCCACTCGAGCCTGAGCTCCTGGCTGCCGCTGCGGAACCGCGCTGTGTCGGACACGAGAACGAGCAGCACCGGAACCGAAGGCGGCCGGTCCGCGGCCGGCTTGGCCGGCTGCGCGCCGGCACCGCCCGCGGGACGCGGCGCCATGACCAGCGTGCGCGAATCGCCTGCAGCCACGGGGATCAGGGCATGTTCCTTGGCGTCGTAGAGGTAAACGCCCTCCTTCATGAAGACGTAGATGTCGACGTCCTGGGCGTTCTGGGCCGAAGAGGCCGTGCGCTTGCCGCTGTCGGGGCGGTTGATGCCGTTGGCGGCCCAGAGAAGATCCGACAGATCCTGCAGGCTGAGTTCCCTGTCCGACCATTCCGTTGCCGAAGCCCTGACTGACAGGGCCTGCATGAAGGGCAATCCGCGGTTCTTGTCGGGAGCGTTCAGCTTGATGGTCTTGAGATCCTGGCTCGCGGCCGCGGCCGCGAGAAAGAAGGGCAGCCACGCAAGCCCGAGGATCTTGCCCAGCGCATCGTTTTTCATTGTCGCACCTCCGTGATACCTCGTTGTCGGCCTGGTTTCCGAGAATGGAAAGGGTTCACATCCCATCCATTATTATCCGACAGTTTCGGGGTTGAGTAGCCTGTCACCGAAACTTCGGTTGCGCCCGTGGAATGGCATTTGCTATTTTTGCGGTTCCATCAAGCAGGAAGCGCGGGAGCAATCCTCGATGGCAGCCGTAATCATCGCCGGCTTTGCGGTCGCTCTGCTGGCCCCACTCGCCTGCTGCCGCTGGGGTCTGCGGGCCAGATACCTCTTCGTCCTTTACCCATCGGCCGTGGCGGCCTATCTTGCCGGCAGCTATGCCGGCATCGTTTCCGGCGCCGTGCAGCGCACGTCGCTGCCGTGGATGCCCGCTCTCGGCGTTCATTTCTCCTTTTTGCTCGACGGTCTCAGCCTGCTGTTTGCGCTGCTGGTCAGCGCCATCGGGGCACTGGTCGTCGTATATGCCGGAGCCTACCTGAAGGGACATCCGCATCACGGCCGCTTTTTCGCCTTCCTGCTGATGTTCATGTCCTCCATGCTCGGCCTGGTGCTTTCGGACAACGCGATCGCTTTGTTCGTTTTCTGGGAGCTCACCAGCGTCAGCAGTTACCTGCTGATCGGGTTCGAGCACCAACGCGAGGCGTCGCGCCGTGCGGCGCTGCAGGCGTTGCTGGTGACCGGCTTCGGCGGCCTGGCCATGCTGGCCGGACTGATCCTGATCGGAAGCATTACCGGCAGCTACGAATTGTCCGTCATTCTCGAGCGGGGTGAGGCGCTGCGGGCGCATCCTCTCTACCTGCCGATCCTGCTGCTGATACTGACCGGCGCTTTCTCCAAGTCGGCACTCTTCCCCTTTCACTTCTGGCTGCCGAACGCCATGGAGGCGCCGACGCCGGTGAGCGCGTATCTGCACTCCGCCACCATGGTCAAGGCCGGCATATACCTGCTGGCCCGCCTCTCGCCGGCGCTCGCCGAGACTGCTTCCTGGCACTACCTGGTGACGCTGGGAGGCGCCGCCACCATGGTCGCCGGCGCCGTGCTGGCATTCGCCCAGCGGGACCTGAAGAAGATCCTGGCCTATTCGACGGTAAGCGCGCTCGGGACGCTGGCCTTGCTGCTCGGGCTGAACACGGTGGAAGCGACCAAGGCGGGCGTGGTCTTTCTTATGGTCCACTCGATGTACAAGGGGGCGCTGTTCATGATCGCGGGCACGCTCGCCCATGAGACGGGCACGCGCGACCTCGGGGCGCTCGGCGGCCTGCGGCGGCTCATGCCCGTCACCGCCGCCACCGCGCTGCTTGCGGCCCTGTCGATGGCGGGCCTGCCGCCGCTGCTCGGTTTCATCAGCAAGGAACTGATCTACGACGCCAAGCTGCAGGCTCCCCGGGCCCAGGAATACATCACTGCGCTGGGGGTGATGGCCAATGCGATGATCGTGGCCGTCGCCTGCATGCTGGCCCTGGGCCCTTTCTACGGGCGCCGCCGCGAGACACCCAGGCCCGCGCACGAAGCGCCCTGGCCCATGCTGCTCGGCCCGGCTCTGCTGGCCGGTATGGGAGTCATCATCGGGATGATGCCCGGGATTTTCGCCGCACCCGTGGTCTCGGCCGCCGTCGCCGCCCTCCATCCCGGCACCATCGGTGTGCAGATTCCTCTCTGGAAGGGATTCAACCTGGTGCTCGGCCTGAGCTTGCTGACCGTCCTCACGGGCGTCGCCGTTTATGCAGGCCGGGCGCGCCTGCTGCGCATCTTCGCGCGGCTGCGCCCCGTGGCGAATGTCGGTCCCCTCAGGGCCTATGACGGGGCGCTCGCGGGCACGATGGCTCTGGCGCGGGTGCTGACGCGGCTGGTCCAGAGCGGCTACCTGCGCCTTTATGTGGCCACGGTGATACTGTTCCTGGCGGGGGCGCTGATCTCGGCCATGGTTCTGGGCAGGGTCGGGTCGGGCGGCCTGCGCCTCACGGCGCTGCAGATTTCCGAAGCGTCGTTGGGGACGGTGATGGTCCTGGCGGCGTTGACGGTCGCCCGCGCACGTTCGATGCTGGCGGCCGTGGCCGCGCTCGGCATCGTGGGATACGGCGTGGCGCTGATGTTCGTCATGTTCAGCGCTCCCGATCTGGCAATGACCCAGTTTGCGGTCGAGACGCTGACCATCATCCTGTTCATCCTGGTCCTGTCCCGCCTGCCGCGCCTGCGCCCGCTGTCGCGCCCGGCCGCGCGCATGCGCGACGCACTCGGAGCCGCGGCCGCCGGGGCGCTGGTGGCGGCGGTCCTTTTCGCTGCGCGGCACGGTCCGGCGTCCCGCGTGGCGGGATACTTTGCCGACAATAGCCTCCCCCTGGCGCACGGCCGCAACATCGTGAACGTGATCCTGGTGGACTTTCGCGCGCTCGACACCCTGGGGGAGATCACCGTCATCAGTGTCGCGGCCGTCGGCGTCCTGGCGCTGCTCCGGCTGCGCGCCCGGGCCGACATAGAAGAGGGAGAGCCGTGAAGTCGATCATACTGCGCGTCACGGCGCGGATCCTGCTGCCGCTCATGTCCTTGTTCTCCCTCTTCGTGTTGCTGCGCGGCCATAACGATCCCGGCGGCGGCTTCATCGGCGGGCTGATCGTAGGCGCGGCCTTCTCGCTCTACCTGCTGGCATGCGGACTGCAGGCCGCGCGCCAGGCGCTTCTGGTCGATCCCCGCGCCTTCATCGTCTTCGGCCTGGCCTTGGCAGCGGCCGCCGGTATCTTTTCCCTTTTCGCCGGCGCCCCGTTTCTCACCGGTTTCTGGGCGGCCGGACTCCTGCCGGTGTTCGGCAAGCTGGGAACACCGACCGTTTTCGACATCGGGGTCTATTTCGTGGTCATCGGCGTGAGCTTGACCATCGTTTTTGCACTGGCGGAGGAGTGATGGAAATATTGATGGCCGCCGTCACGGGCGCGATTTTCGGCGCCGGCCTGTACCTGATGGTGCGGCGCAGTCTCGTGCGGCTGATCTTCGGGCTGATTCTGATGGGGCACGCGGCGAACCTGGCCATATTCACCGTCGGCGGGCTGGTGCGCGACCGGGCGCCGGTCATTCCGCAGGGCAGCGACGGGATCAGCGGCGCATTCGCCGACCCGCTGCCGCAGGCGCTCATCCTCACGGCCATTGTCATCGGCTTCGGCGTCCAGGCCTTCGCCATCGTCTTGCTCGAGCGCGCGGCCCGGGCGGCGGGCACGGACGACCTGGACCGCATGACCACCACGGACCGGACATGAAAGAAATATTGCTGATCCTTCCGCTGCTGCTGCCGCTCATCACGGCCGTGATGCTCCTGGCCCTGCGTCGCAACCCGGACCGGCAGCGCCGACTCTCGGCAGCGTCGGCCTTCCTGCAGCTGGCGGCGGCACTGATGCTGGCCGCCCTGGTATGGCGGCACGGAGTCTGCGCCACCACGGCGGGAGGCTGGCGGGCACCTTTCGGGATCGCCATCGCCGCCGACCTGTTCGCGGCATCCATGGTCGTCGTCGGCGGTGTGATCTTTCTCGCCGTGTGCCTGTACTCGCTGGGCGCGATCGGCCGTGAGCGGGAAACGTACGGCTATCACCCGCTCCTGCACACGCTGATGCTGGGCGTCAACGGCGCATTCATTACCGGCGACATCTTCAACCTCTATGTATGGTTCGAGGTCATGCTCATCTCGAGCTTCGTGCTTGCCGCCCTGGGCGGGAAGCGGGAACAGCTCGAAGGGGCGGTCAAATATGTCGCGCTCAACCTGCTGTCGTCGACCGTGTTCCTCATCGCCTGCGGCATACTCTACGGCGTGGCCGGGACGCTCAACATGGCCGATCTGGCGGTGACCCTGCCCGGAACGCAGAGGCCGGAACTGATACCCGTGGCGGCTGTTCTTTTTGTCGTCGCTTTCGGCATCAAGGCCGGCGCATTCCCGCTCTTTTTCTGGCTCCCCGCTTCCTACCATACGCTCCCTTCACCGGTGGCGGCGCTTTTCGCCGGACTGCTGACCAAGGTGGGAGTGTACTCCATGGTGCGCGTTTTCACGCTCGTGTTCATCCAGGACACCGCGTTGACCCACGGCCTGATCGCCGTCATGGCCGTCTTCACCATGGCGGTCGGCGTGCTGGGTGCGGCCGCGCAGTACGACTTCCGGCGACTGCTCTCCTTCCACATCATCAGCCAGATCGGCTACATGATTCTCGCCCTGGGCCTTTACACGCCTGCGGCGCTCGCCGGCGGGATCTTCTACATCCTGCACCACATCGTGGTGAAGTCGAATCTCTTCCTCATCGCCGGCATCACCCGCCGGTATCAGGGAAGCTATGATCTGCGACGCCTGGGCGGCTTCTACGCCGACAGGTGGTGGCTGGCCGTGCTGTTCATCGTGCCGGCGTTTTCGCTCGCCGGCCTGCCTCCGCTCTCGGGATTCTGGGCCAAGTTCGCCGTGGTGCGCGCGGCGCTCGAGGCCCGCTATTTCGTGGCCGCCGGGGTGGCCATCGCGGTCGGACTGCTCACGCTTTTTTCCATGACCAAGGTCTGGTCGGAGGTTTTCTGGAAGCCGCAGCCTGCAGCGGCGGCTGCGGACGGCAGCGGCGGAAAGCCCAAACAGGACGGCCCGGGCATCGCCTGGATGGTGGTGCCGGTCGCGCTTCTGGCCGCAGTCACCCTGGGCATCGGCTTCTTTCCCGAACCCCTGTACCGGTATTCGCTGCGGGCGGCCGGACAGCTGATGGATCGCGCGGAATACATCCGTGCGGTGCTGGAGGCGGCGCCGTGAGACTTCTCCTCGCCAACCTGCTGCTCGCCCTCGTGTGGATCCTGCTGACGGCGCAGCCGACCGTCGAAAACTTCGCCGGCGGATTCCTGATCGGCCTGCTGGTCCTGTCGCTCGTCCGCTCCGGCGGCGAATTCCGCCGCTATACCGTGCGCTGGTGGCGGTCGATTGCCTTCGTTTTCTATTTTCTCGGCGAGGTCGTGGCGGCCAACATCCGGCTGCTCTATTTTCTGCTGACGCCCAACCGCAACATGCGCTCCGGGATCGTGCGCGTGCCGCTCGACATCGAGTCGGAATTGGGCATCACGCTGCTGGCAAATGTGCTCACGCTGACGCCCGGGACGCTGGCGCTGGATGTCGATACGGACCGGCGCGCCCTTTTCGTCCACGCGATCTACATGAAGTCCCCGCAAGACCTGGTGCGCTCGGTCAAGGAAGGCTTCGAGCGGCGCCTGCGGGAGATACTCGAATGACCTCGGCGGTATCGATTCTGAGCACGGCCCTCGGCCTGTTGAGCCTGGCCATCGTGTTCACCTTCATCCGCGTCATCATCGGCCCCACGGCGGCCGACCGCGTGGTGGCGCTCGACATCCTCACGGGCGTCGGTATCGGCTTCACCGTCGTGATCGCCATGCTGACCGGACAGGCTCTGTTCATCGACGTGGCGCTCCTGCTGGCGCTCATGGCCTTCATCGGTACGGTGGCGTTCGCCTGTTACCTGGACAGGGGGCAGCCGCGATGAGCGGGGTTCTCGGCGTTGCCTGCGCGCTGGCGGGCGCGGCGTTCATGGCGCTGGCGGCATTCGGCCTGCTGCGCATGCCGGATGTGTACCTGCGCCTCTCGGCCACGAGCAAGTCCTCCACGCTGGGCGTGTCCCTGCTGCTGCTGGGCGCGGCGCTCTTTTTCGGGCAGCGCCAGGTGACGTTGCGCGCAGCGGCCATCGTGCTCTTCGTCTATCTCACCGCCCCGGTGGCCTCGCACATGATCGGGCGCGCGGCCCGGCGGGCGGGCGTGAGGCAATGGAAGGGCGCGATCCGGGACGACATGGACGAACGCCCGACCGCGGCGCCGGAAGATGCGCCGCCGCAGGCGTGAAGCGACGGACGGGTCGCGGCGCCTCCCGGGCCGTCTTCAGGCCGTCGCCCGAGCAGGGTATGGACGAGCCGCGCCAGCGCGTCTACAAGAAGACGGTTCTCGACGCCTCGTTCAACGCTTTCGATCTCGACCGCTACATGCTGATCGAGGAGAACCACAGGCTGCATGAAATCGCCGGGCAGGTTCCCTACGATGCCGTCGTCGTCCTCGTCAACAGCAAGCGCTACGGCGGCGGGAGCATCGGGCTCGATTACTGCGTCACGACCGTGGACAACCCGCGGAGCCCGGAGGTCTTCGTCCACGAACTCGGCCACTCGTTCGCCTACCTGGCCGACGAGTATTACCAATCCGAAGTCTCCTACAACGAGTTTTTCCCCAAAGGCGTCGAGCCGCTCGAGCCCAACATCACCGCCCTGCTCGATCCCGAGAACGTGAAATGGAAGGACCTGCTTTCGCCGGGCATCGGCATCCCGACCGAATACGGCAAGGAAGAGATCGAAGCCCTGCAGGCCGAGCGCCGCAGGAGCCTCGAGAACCGGGCCAAAGAGATCGAGGAGGCGAAGAAGAGAAATGCTCCGGCGAAGGAGATCGAGCGTATCGAGGAAAAATACCGGCAAGTCGACGCGGCCCTGGGCGCGAAGATCGATGAGGTCAGGAAGCGGTACGCCCATCTCGAGGACAAGGTGGGCGTATTCGAAGGGGCCGGTTACTCGTCCAAGGGGCTGTACCGCTCCATGATCCACTGCATCATGATCAGCAGCCCGACGACGGAATTCTGCCGGGTGTGCCGGCGCGCCATCGCGCGCATGATCGATTTCTATTCCGCGGCGAACCGAGCGCGCCGCTAGGGCGCCGGCGGGCGCGACCGCCTGCGGGCCAGCTCCTGCATGGCGCGCCCGACGGCTCTGACGCAAGCAGGATCAGGTGCCCGCAAAGGCTTCGCGCCGGCAGCATGCGGCCGAACGACGCCTTGT
>Ga0209102_1001572_pt1 | contig 11604 bp, 11 predicted proteins | sample ConPoolayeHmetaG_FD_185483 | JGI IMG/M metagenome (GOLD analysis project Ga0209102, IMG submission 185483) | Hot spring microbial mat communities from California, USA to study Microbial Dark Matter (Phase II) - Cone Pool mat layer H metaG... ... | reverse complement strand
GGTTCTTTTCTTCTTGAAGATGAAGCGGGACGCTTTCACCTTCTCCTTTCATCTGGAGTGACTCACTGTCTTGATGAGGAAAAACCTCCTTCTTTTCTACACCGATAGGTTCTTGAGAGAATTCGTTATTCTCTCTCCCGTAGACATTGAAAAGGGCTCCGTGTTTCTTCACATTTTCGATAAAAATGGGTATCGACATTCGACCGAATACCGCCGGCCCATTTTTGGGAAGGGTAAACATCTCGACCGGCTCTCCCCCCTCCAGAAAGAGAACCCCTATGGGTTGATGATCTTTAGTCATGACCTCAATAAATCCATTATGTTTCCCCTCCTTCAATTTAGTAAGAAGCTGATCGAAATGGATAAAGTTAGTCGAGAGGGCTTTAAACAGGGGTTCACATCTTAGATTGTTTGCCAGAAGAACGACTTGCTCGGGAAGCAAACGGTAAATGCTGAGAATCCCATCCTTTTGACTGGCCAAACGGAGCAGGTGTTGGATGGCCTCCTCTCCCAAGATCCTTTCGGAGCCATTGTCCCCTGTGGCTTCTGCATCCACAATCTGGCCCGAATCAATAAGAAGAATCCCCCTGGTATCTGGAAAGTCAATTTCAATGGTCCCGCTGAAATTCTCTAACTTTAAAGTCGAAATGAGAGCGGAAAGATCGGTAAAGGAGGTCGAAAGATTTTTATGAACCACTTCTCCCTTTGGGAAAATCATGCGGACTCTCCTGAGCTCTTGGGCCTCTGGATTTCCCTTCTTCTTTGCAATCGTTCAATCGCCGCCTTTACACTAGCCTGCATCCTTTCGATGGATTCGGCCAAAACGGCGATTTCTCCTTTTGCCTTTACATTGACAGGGGTATCCAGTTCTCCTAAGCTGATCTTATCGGCGACTTCAGAAAGATAAAGAATCGGTTTGACCACGGAGCGTGCAAAAAAGAAGATTCTCACTAAAAGAATAAGAAAAACTCCCAGAATCACGACAAGGAAAATCTTTGTTCTATTCTCATACTCTTCCAGATATCTTGCCTCAATCACATTCATTTTTGCCTCAATAGCCTTGGAGGGTTTTGAGAATTCATCAATATAGGTGGTGGCGGCCACGATCAGATTGGTATCCTTGACAGGACAGAGATACATATATTTGGGGCGGATCTTTCCATCCGCATCCTTCCAGTCATAATAACCGTGAGCAGGCCCCTTTAAACTGGCTTCGAGGATCTTCCAGAAAGCAGGAAGTTTTTCAGAGAGTTGATGCAGATCCATTCCTACGATTTGAGGATTGACATGAAAGTAGTTGATCGCATTGGTATCATGGACGGCTGTATAACCCGTCTCTCCCACCTTCTGGACCGCAATCTCTTTTAACCAGGGATCCTTCAATAGATCTTCCCACTTTTTCTTAGGATGCAACTTAATATAAATTTCCATCTGTTTGGCCACATCTATCGCTTTCTCTCGAATGACCTTCTCCCCCAATCTATCCAAGGAGCCCTTTGACTCATTAAGGGCCGTGGAGGTTAACTCCCTTAGACTCTCGGAGCCCACATCTTTGATGCTGGTGAATCGGAATGAACCCAGATCCCAGCTATAAAAGATCAGAACCCCTGTGATGAGAAAGGCAATGAAAATCGGAATCATCACTCCCAGAAGTAATTTGGGAAGCAGTCCCAATCCTATTTTTTTCTTGATCGCCATAGATCCCTCCTAACTTTCAGTATTCTAACCCAGGGCCTTGGTCATAACCTGAATGAATTCATTCCTCTTGAAGGGGTTTGGAATCTCAGCACTCAAAGACTCGATCAACGAAAGGGCCTGTTCGTTTGGGAAAGAGGCCCTGGTCTGTTCAAATTCTTCGAGTTTATCTTCAATAATAAAGGGGGCTACAGGACCGATTGCCTTCTTTAACTCCTTTTCTAACAAAAGAAAAAAATTCTCGCCCACCGGCCTCTTCTGCACAGGTTTAGAATCTTCGACGGCTTCGATTAAACCTATCTCAATGAGCTGATAAGTGGTCTTTAACAATTTATAATCATCCCATTTTAGGATCTTCCCTATTTCAGAAATGGTCTTAACCCCATTCGTTAAAGCCAAGAGATTCCATTGATCGGCTGTAATATTCTTATCTCTTCCATCGGTTTGGATGGAAAGTCGAAAGACACAACTCCCAGACGGAATCAACTCAAAAATCTTCTCAAACTCCTGTTTCCTTGAGGACCAATTCAAGAGGAGCTGTTCGGTCTCGATGGGGATGGTCTTTTCTTTTGGAATGAACTCGGAATCAAATACGACCTTTCCACTCTTTAAGCCCATCAACGAGAAAAAGGCGCACTCCCCATTGAAATGATCCGTTTTCGCATGAACTATATCCCCAGATTCAAGATAGATCTCCCCACTCTCTTTGCCTCTAATCAAAATCCTCCCTGTGGACCTATCGATGAGCAAAGGCTTAAGGAGCTCAAAAAGTTTAAATTGGCTTAGATCACCAAGATATTTTTCAGGCACGATGAAGTTAAAAGCAAATTAAGTGCCAAAAATGAGAGGCAATTCCCTGCAGAGGATAAGGAAGTTAATTTATTGAAAATTAAATATTTTTTCTTTCGGAGAAAAAAGGGGACAACAGCGAAAGAGCCCTATATGGTCAATATTGGTTAAAAATTGGCCATTTTCGTCAATTATCCTCACTTTACCTCAATCGACATGACCATATCCATAAAACTCTTTTTAAATGATTCGTAAATTCTCTTTTCATTCCCGGAAAGCCTCTCTCTCTCCCAATCTATTCCTTCTGTGGAGATCTTCAGGCCAAACGTCTGAATATCTTTTGAATAACGGATTAACACCGCGTGTTCTCCTAAATAGATAAACTGGCATTGCCCTTGGAGGGCCCATTGGTGAGGAATGGTTATTCCCTTCTGAATAATGGGCTTCAAGGAAGAGGACTGAGGATTCCATGCAATTAACTGGATAAGATAGTCTATCTCGAGATCCCCCTTTTTAATCTTTCCCTTAGAATAACTTCTCTTTTCTGTATAAGGTTTGAGAGGGGGAGCCATGATTGGGGAGGCCTGTGGATTCGTTTTATCTGCAATTTGAAGAATGAACATCTCCTCTACTTTTTTCCCCTTCTCTCTGATATAGAATAAAACACGTGTCTGGGAACTTTCCTTCGGGTTTTCATGTGAAAAAGAATGGATGAGTCGAAGTTCCGAAGGGAGCTTCATTGAAAAAGGAGGTTTAACGGAAAGAAGATCCTTCCCTTTTATCTCCAGATCTTTCCCCTCAGAAAACCCACCACTCCCCATCCATAAATAAAAAATTATAAAAATTAGGAATAACTTTTTCATCAACCTTTCTCCTCAAGGAATTTATGCCTCCTCTTCTTGTTCTTACTTCTCTACAGGAAGAGGAGGCATAAAGAGATTACTTTTTCTTTGTCAGCAATTCTCTTAGCTTAGGACCTGTATCCGGGCATTTGCCCAGGATGTCATTCCAAGCCGATTCATAGGTGAGTTTCAAAAACTTCTCTTTCTCTGTTGAGGGAAGTTCAATTACCTGGATTCCTTCTTTTAGAAGCAATGGTCGTTCTTTCTTCTCTAATTCAATAAAATGTGCAACCACTCTTTTTTCCGCTTCGATCGCAGCCTCTTTCATTATATCCTTCATCTTTGGAGGTAATTGATTCCAGGTTTTTAAATTGACAAGAAGTGGATTTGGAACTTGATAAAAGCCAGGCTCTAAAATATATTGGGTCTGTTTATGCCATCCCCAATCCATAATCCCCACAGAAGGCCATCCATACCCATCTACCACGTTTCTTTCAAGAGCCACATAAACTTCTGTGGGTGGAATGACAACGGGGTTACCTCCAAGAGCTTTAACCATCTGGAGATACATAGGAGAGACGCGGATGTTTAGTCCTTTAAGGTCGGCCGTTTTTATGGGTTTTTTAAGATAGAGATGAAATTTTATACCAAGACCTAGTCTTGCAAGATAATGCACGCCTATCTTTTTCTCATGAATCTCATTGAGATAAGCCCAAGCCCCGCTGGCTCTTTCTTCAGAAGGAGGAAAGTCTGACAGTTTAATCGCATCCACTTCAGGCAAGACGGAGAGGTAATAGGCAGTAGTTGTAAAAACCATATCTACCATACCTCGTTGCAAGGCCTGAATTTGATCCGGAGTCTTCACAGCCTCTGGACCACCAATATACTGAATCTTTAGTTCACCCGGGGCTTTTTTGGCAACCATCTGCTCTAACAAATCCGTAAAGGTGGTAAAAGCCTTGTATTCACTGGCGGTCTTTGGCCAAGCCGTAATGGCTTTGAAGGTTGTTTGAGCTCGGGTCACTCCAAAAGGAATGATTAATAATATCCATCCAACAAAAATGGCAATCCATACGATCTTTCTTTTTCTTTCCATTTCTCCCTCCTTTTTGAATAGAATGCTCTTGAGAGTTAGTTCTCAAAACCATCTTTCTCCTAATCCTTATCATCCCTCCTTTCTTCCATTATCTCATTCCCATCAGATTGGGAATGAAAGTGACCCAAAATGGCATGACGATCAAAAGAGCGATACATAATATCCCGATCATGACAAATGGGGTCACAGAACGCCAGATATCTGACATGGTGATGTCAGCAGGGGCCACCCCCTTCATTACAAAGAGGGTCACCCCAAAAGGTGGTGTAATCAGACCCGTCTCCAAAGCGATGAGCATAATGATCCCATACCAAATAGGATTAAATCCAAAACTATTTATCACCGGCATGAAGATAGGCAGGGTGATCATCATGATGGCCACCGTTTCCATAAAACAACCGAGAATGAGAACAGCGACGATCATGGCAATGACGATGAGAATCGGAGGGATGGGAAGATGGGTAATAAAATCTGTCATTCCAGAAGCCGCACCACTGAAAGCCAAGATTTCGCCATAGGTATTGGAAACCATAATGATCATGAAGATCATGGTGGTCACTTTAATGGTTTCAATGACGGACTTTTTGAGAGTCTCCCAGGTCAGACGGTGATAGAGAAGAGCTAAGATAAAAGTAGCCAAAGTCCCAGTTGCAGCGGCTTCTGTGGGGGTGGCGATGCCTAAGAAGATAAAGCCAATGACCATGAAAACAATTAAACTAAGGGGAAGAAGATACTGGATGGTGGCAAAGACTTTCTCCCTGAGAGAGACATGAGGGACTTCATAAGGTGGAGCCTCTTTGGGCCTAAGAGAGCACCATATGAAGACATAAAAAATATAAAGGATGGCCATCATCATTCCAGGTAAGATCCCGGCAATAAGAAGCTGTCCCACATCAATCTTTGCGAGGCTTGCAAACACAACCGTAAGAGCATTGGGGGGGATCAAAGCATCAATCGTACCTACTCCCATGAGGGGACCAAGACTCATCTTTTTACTATAACCCCGCCTTAACATTTCAGGGAGAAGAATCGTACCAAGAAGGGCGCAAGTAGCAATGGTAGAACCGCTCAACGCTCCTATGATCACTCCCATTAAAATGGCCAAAATGGACAGTCTCCCTGGTAACTTCCCAAGCCATTTATCCAACACATTGATCGCATTGAGGCCCAATCCAGTATGAAATATCAAAGAGCCCATTAAAATAAAAAAAGGGACAGGAAGAAGAGTAAATGTGGTAATCGAAGTAAAGGCTCCGGTCACTAAACTGATGAGGCCTGGGATTCCACCCAAGAAGAAATAGGCTCCTACCATATTCACCACCAAAAAGGCAAAAGCAATGGGAAGCCCGGTCAACAATAAAAGAACCATTCCAGAAAAAAACAGGGTCAGCCCTACCCACCATTCCATCTCCTAACCCTCCACTCTCTTTTTAGAGACCTCTTCCCATGCCATTCGAAAGAACTGAAGGGTTAAAAAAAGGCTTCCGATCGGGATAATCACGAAAATGGCAGCCTTAGGGACAGCGATCGCCCGAACATCCATTACCCTTCGAACGATACATTCATAAAGATGTTGAGTCCCCAGAAGGAACATCAAAGCACAAGAGATTCCTCCAATGAAAAACATGATTCCATTGAGTCTTCTTCGGAGATTTTGATCCAAATGAGCAATCAGGATTTCAGTAATGACATGTCCCTTTTCCCTCAATAACCAAGTGGTGGCTAAAAACACGATCCATAGCAAGGCATATTCTGTCATAGGAATGATCCAAAGAGTGGTCTTGGTGAATAAAAATCTCATGCCGATGGTGTAACAGACAGCCGCTGTGATAAAAAGAAGGATAAAGCCGGATAGGGAGGCCATCCGGTCAATCACCCAATCAAAATACGCCCAAAATCCCTTCTCTCGATTCACTTTCCCTCTTCTTCACCATTTTTGATTGAACCTTTGTCGTCTCGATGATTGAGACATCGAAGCGGGTTGCTCTACCTTCTGTTTCAATCTTTCCCATTCTTCGTCTACATCCTTTTGAATCTGCTCGATCTGTTCTTTTTTTAAATGTTTAAATCTCCCCTGCCTTAATAGGTAAGCCTCTACAGGAAGTCCACGAGGTTCATAATTGATCATATACCTCTTTCCTTCCCAGATCTCATAAAGAGGAAAGACCTTTGTCTCCACAGCGAGAATGGAGATTTCGGGAGAGAGATCCGAAGGCATCCGCCATCCTGTAGGGCATGGAGAGAGGAGATGAATAAATTTTGTTCCCCGAATGGTTTTACACTTTGAAATCTTTTGTTGAAGATCCTGAGGAAATCCAATGGTGGCAGTGGCCGAGTATGGGTTGTAGTGGGCAGCCATAATCTCCATGATGTTTTTTTTCCGTCTGGGATTTCCCTCTGGGGTGGTCCCTGTCCAGGCATAAGCAGGAGTGGCTGAACTGACCTGAATCCCGGTATTCATATAAGCCTCATTATCCAGACAAACATAAAGAATATCGTCATTATTTTTAGCCACCCCTGAGAGGGATTGAAGGCCAATATCAAACGTTCCTCCATCCCCTGCAAAGGCCACGACTTGAATGTCTTCCTTCCCTTGAATCTTTAACGCATTAGCAATCCCTGCAGCTGTAGGTGCCGCAATTTCAAAAGCAGAGTGAAAGGTGGGAACTCCGTAAGAGGTATAGGGGTAAACGCCTCCAATGGCTCCTTCGCAGGAGGGGACAATGACCGAAATGGTTCGGGGTCCCAGGGCTTGAAGGACCAGTTTCATGGCAATGGCCAATCCACAACCAGGACAGGCCGCATGCCCTGGTCTTAAGAAATGAGGCTGTTGTTCATGGAATTTCATCTATCTCCCTCTCTCTCCCATCGAATCTTTTATCCTTCTTTAATCCATATGGATTCCTCCACAGGCTCCGTTCTCTTGAGGGCATCCATCACTATACCCTGGATCGTCTCTGGAGTCACATCGACCCCTCCAATTCCAGCAATATAATTGAAGATGAGGGGGCGATCTTGAGAATGAACCAGGGCCGCCTTCAATTCCTGCCCGAAGATGCCTCCACTTCCCAAGGAAAAGTTCCGATCGATGACGGCGATCTTCTTTTTTCCCCGTAGCATCTGTTGAATCCATTCACGAGGAAAAGGCCGGAAATAGCGTATCTTTAATAAACCGACTCGATACCCTTTTTCACGAAGAATCTTTACGGCTACCCGGCTGGTCGAGGTGATCGAGCCAGCGGTTACCATCACCAATTCAGCATCCTCCGTCATCACTGCCTCTCCAAGACCATAACCCCTTCCGAACTGCTTCTTAAATCCCTCATCCACTCTTTGTGCCACTTCCTTCACCGATTCCATCGATTGTTGTGCAAGATGTCGATAGTCCCGATACAATTCCGATGGCACAACAGGAACAAAGAATCCCGGTCGCTCCACATCAAATCGATGAGGGAGATTCAGTGGAGGAAGGAATTGATCCACCTCCTCCTGTTCAGGAATATCGACCGGTTCCATAGCATGAGAAACGAAAAAGGCCTCCAAAGAGATCATCGCAGGAAGGAAAACCTCCTCTGCAACCCGATAGGCTTGAATCACACTATCCAGGGCTTCCTGACCATTCTCGCAGTAGATCTGAATCCATCCGGTATCCCTCTGAGAAAGGCTATCTAACTGATCTGCCCAGAATCCCCATGGAGCTGCCAGAAGTCGATTGACATTGGCCATCACCACCGGCACTCGACATCCCGAAGCAAAATGGAGCATCTCATGCATGAGGGCAAGGCCTTGAGAGGAGGTCGCTGTAAAGGTCCTCACCCCTGTTAGGGAGGCAGCAATACAGGAGGCCATGGCAGAGTGCTCGGACTCGGTTCTCATCATTATTCCTTTTAATTCCCCGGTGGCTTCCCATTCCGAAAGTTTCTCATAGATGGCAGTCTGAGGGGTAATGGGATAGGCAGCAATTAAAGGGGTTCTGCAAAGTTTTACCCCATAGGCGACCGCATGATTTCCCGTGATGAAGGATTTCATAAAACAGCCCTCATTTCAATGATATGTCTCGGACAGACCTTCGAACAGGTTCCGCAACCCTTGCAATGATTCAAATCGACCTTTCTATTTCCGTCGGCATCAAAAAAAACAACCCCTTCGGGACAGAAGTAATAACAGTTAAAACAGAAATTACAGTGACCGCAGGAAAAACATCGAGAGGCGGAAATTCGGGCCTCTTCGGATTTAAAACCTCGACGAACCTCCATGAATCCTTTCAATCTCTCTTCTGGAGGGAGGATTTCATTCTTTAATCGTTCTTTAGGCTTAAAAAAAAGTGGGTTGAGATCCTCATAGGAAACGACTTTTTTGGGCTCCTCCCATTGTCCACTTTTTAAACCTCGAAGATAGGAGGCCATAGAGAGACCTCCCTTGTCTCCCTTTTTGATTCTCGAAAGGACCTCTTCTTTTTTCAATCCCCTGAAGTGAAGGTCCATCAGGATGGCTGCTCTTTTCCCAGAAGAGATGGCATCCACCACCCTTCGGGGCTGATGGATCGCATCCCCTCCTGCCATGACCATCCTGTTTTCCCACAGATGGGCTTCGGGTTTAATGAACTTATTCTCGATGAGGGATTCTGGCAACCACGAAAAATCCACCTCTTCTCCAATCGCCGTAAATACCCAATCGGCCTCGAAGGTCACCTCGCCTCCCTCAACAGGAATGGAAAGAAATGGTCTCTCCCCATTCACATTGACTCGTTTTAAACGCTGAAATTTGACTCTTATCTTTCCCCTTTTTGTTTCTTTGATCTCTGCCGGCTGAATCAAAAATTCAAATCTTATCCCTTCTTCTTTGGCTTCTACGATCTCTTCGGGAAGGGAAGGCATCTCTTTTTCGGTTCGACGGTAGGCCACGAGAACCGAGCATCCAAGACGACGAGCGGAGCGGGCTACATCGATCGCTGTATTTCCTCCTCCTATGACTATTACCTCTCCTCCTGTTTTGATTCTCTTTCCGGAATTCATTTTTCTCAAAAACTCGATCCCTTTCCAAACCCTTCTTGACTCCTCTCCTTTCACACCAAGAGAACGACTCCTTCTTGCCCCTGGCGAGAGAAAAAGAGCGTCAAATTCTTTAAGATCTTCAAATGGAAATGATTTCCCAACCTCTGTCCCTGTTTTCATCTCCACTCCGAGGGAGAGAATCCTTTCCACCTCTTTCCTGAGAACCTCTTTGGGAAGCCTGTATTCAGGGATTCCCCACCTCAGGATCCCTCCGGGTTCCTCTTCTGCTTCAAAAAGGGTGACCCTATGCCCAAGGAGGGAAAGGAAATAGGCACAGGAAAGGCCGCACGGGCCTGCTCCTATAATGGCAATCCTCCTGGCATCTCCATACGGAAAGGAAGAAAACTCTGGGTCGTGACCCAAAGTGACATCATAGATAAACCTCTCCAAGTCGTTAATAGAAACAGGTTCATCAAACTTTTTTCGATGGCATTCTTCCTCACAGGGATGATAGCATACCCTTCCACAGGTCCCCGGAAATGGATTTTCTAAAAGAATGGTTTCAAGGGCTTCGTGAAATTGGCCCTCCTCAATGAAATGGATCGATTCGGGAATGGGATTTCCAGCCGGACAGGCCTCTTCACAGGGAGCCCATCCAAGGACGGATTCCGGTTTTTGAAAACTCCACCGACCTGTCTCAAAGACCTCTGTGCTTCCATAAGAAATCGGTATCACGAATTCAAAGGGTCTTGTCTCGCTATCCATAGATTCGAACCTGATCATAAGCTTCTTGAAAAGCCTCGATATTGGGCTTCGCTTTATGAGCAAACATTTCCTGAAGGGTCTCTATGACCCTCTCCTTCGAGATGAGACGAGTTAAAGAGACATAGGCTCCAAGCATCGCCGTGTTTAAAGTCTCTCCCAATCCTGTCCTTCTTGCAATCGGGCCTGCATCGATGAGACCGATCTTGAACGGTCTCAAAGTCTTAAAGGATTCGATTCCCTGATCCGTGTTGATCAGAAGTGTCCCATGAGCTTTCAGCTCTTGTTTTATCTCCATTTCGTCCATCAAAGAGAGATCAAACAACAGGAGATGGTCAGGGTGTCTGATTTGACATTTTAATAAAATGGGTTCTTCATCCACTCTTAAAAACCCTACGACCGGCGCTCCTCGTCTCTCCCCTCCGAAGATAGAGAAACACTGAGGATACTTTCCTTCTTTAAAGAAAGCCCGTCCTAATATCTCTGAAGTAAGGACAACCCCCTGGCCTCCACGGCCTTTGAACTTAATCTCCAACATAAAGAATCCTATTTAGTCTCTTCTTGGAAAGCATATCTCAAAATATCTTTTTTGGATTGCTGAAGATGGAATTGAATGGCTCGATTGATTTCTTCTAATTCCCCTTTTTTTAGAGCTTCAAGAATCCCCTTATGGCCCTCAATGGCCCTCAAGACGTTATCCATCACATAGATGCTTTCAATCCGATATCGAAGCATATGACGTCTGAGGGTTTGAGAGAGTTCCAAAAGACGCTGGCTTTTACTGTGTCGAGCAATACCCTCATGAAACTGGGCATCCATCTCAACAAATGCCCTTGGTCCTTCTTCGGATACCTTCTTTTCGGTGGTGCGGATGTTCTCTTCAAGCTCTTGAATTAACTTGGAGTGAGACTTCTCCACTGCCCATCGAGCCCCAAGCATTTCTATCACGGATCGGATTTCGCAGATCTCTTCGACCTCCTCTCTGCTGATAGGTTTAACAATATAGCCGACCCTTGGGACGGAATCAATCAATCCCTCAAGTTCCAGATTATGAAGGGCTTCTCTAACAGGGGTGCGAGAGGTTTTGATTTCTTTTGCGATCTTTGACTCGATCAGATGTTCATTGGGGGGAATCTCTCCATTTAGAAGTTTTTCTCGAAGATACTCATAAACCTTTCTTCGGATGGTCTTTGATCTTTTTATCACCCACCTTCTCATTAGGGATACTGTACCCCAAAAAATATTTTTCTGTCAACTCCATTTTATTTGACAACCACTCAATATTCTTATATGATTTAACTGTTAAAAGATTTCCTAAAAATCTAAAAATGGATCTCTATATCAATTCCAATGGCGAGAGGATTTCTTTTCAGATTCCAGAAAGTTGGAATCTCCTTACCTCCCAGGATAAACCCCCGTTAAAAGG
>Ga0209102_1001571_pt1 | contig 11606 bp, 10 predicted proteins | sample ConPoolayeHmetaG_FD_185483 | JGI IMG/M metagenome (GOLD analysis project Ga0209102, IMG submission 185483) | Hot spring microbial mat communities from California, USA to study Microbial Dark Matter (Phase II) - Cone Pool mat layer H metaG... ... | reverse complement strand
CTTCTAGCGTTCTATCCTGATAAATCCAGGCACTTATGGGAATTGACGAAGCCAAAGTGGCCATAGCAACAGCTACAAATATTAGAGCAAATTTAATTTTCATATATTTCTCCCCTCCATTCAACTCATTAAATAACGCAAAATACAGATTTTGCGTCAATCAATATTTAAAATTTATGTAACTTAGTTACATATGGCTTAACAATTATGTAAATGATTCAAACTCGGTCATAAATGAATTGATTCTAAAGCTTCACTGGTAGACAACGAGAAAAAACATTCATCCCAACAATAAACGAAGTCGACCAGCAAATAGAGTTATGCCAACCTTTCGTTAGCGTATTTTTAATCCTCTACTGTTATTGTTCTAGCGTGCACAGTGCAAAACTTGAAAAAATGGAGATTATGGGTCTGTTTGTCCGTAGCGTTTTGCTACTGTGGATATGTCTTTTACGTCTATTTTTCGATCGTAGACGATGTCGCAGTTGGCATCGTATTTTGGGTTTGGATAGCTTACTCCGAAAAGCTTTGCCACTTTTGACACGTCCCTAACGTCTACTTTGCCGTCTGGCCAACCAGTAGGACCAGTAATATCACCAACCATAGCAACAATAACAAAACCATCAACAAAAGTATTGTCACCTATGCTTGTTTCGCCAGGAACCAGCCAAGCATGAGCCCATATTGTGTAGTTGCCCTTAGCAAAGCCAGTGGTGTCCAACGTGAATGTGAGGCTTGTAGTTTCCGCTGGGTTGAGCGTTGTTTGCAGTTCTTCAATGAAGTAGACCCCACTCACGCTAGTTGCGTAGGCACTTACATTGAAAGTTTCTATGTAGTTGCCTAGATTTGCCACCGTGGCAGTTATGTTTAGCTTGTAGCCTTGACCGATAACAGTCTTGGAAGGAATGACATTTGTAACTGCAAGAGCTCGCCCGTGTGCCCAGTAGAAGCTATTGGCAGTAACGTGAACTACCTCTGCCGTTTTGTTCCATGCGCTGAAGATCCATGGACCTGTGCCTACGAGTTCGCCTGTTTCCCAAGGTTTGAAGGCTTTGGCGCCGCTTGGGTCGTTCCAATATCGATTCCATATGTGTGGCGGAAACAACAAGGCAGTGCCAGCAAGATCATAGAGTGTCCACGGGCTTGTGGTGTTTACGTAGACGTTGACTTCGAACTGATTGACTATTTCTGTTCGTATGTAGTATTTCCAAATTTCATAGTAGGCCGGCATTTTGATGTTGGCTATGAAGTCCCAGTTCCATTTGATTGTTGATGCGTTTACTAGGGTTCCATCATGCCATAATATGCCGTTTTGTAGTTTGAAGTTGATTTTTTGGCCATATTTTACGCCTTCTGCAGGATTACTCCACAAATCTACTTTCCAGCTTTTGGCTGCACAGGGAATATCTTTGTTTGTGAATGGATCAGTAGTTATGAGGCGGTCGTACAGCCTGTTCAGTATTTGCCATTCATAATTCGATGTTGCCCATCCTGGATTGAGAGTGAGAATTGGACCGGGAACATGAATGTTAGCGCTTGTTTTCGTTGAATTGTCCCAATGCAGCAACCCGTACATCCAGTTATCGCCGTAACTGAGTGTTTCTGGTAAATATCTAAGACCTGGTTTGAAAGCATAGTAGTATGTCTTCACTGGAATCCAGTTTACTGAAAATAAAAATGTGCTACTTCTTCCATTAGAGTCGAATGCGTTGACTTGATAGACTCCCGTTGCTACTGAGGGAATAGTGAAATTTGCGACAAAACATCCAGAAGGATCCACGGTGCTGGTGGCTACTTGCGTCCAATCAAATTCGACGGAGACTGTAGTGTTTGGGGAGAATCCGATTCCATATACGTAAACCGTTTCGCTTGGAGATGCAAATGTAGGATACGAGTAAGCTATTGGTGAAGTCTCGATTTCTAAGGAGATCGGCATAACTGGGGCAAAGTCGAACACAAACTCGTTTGTGTCATAAACCATTGCAACAACCTGCATGTTCCCATGATCAGCCAGCTCAAGCTTGTCCAGAGGAACGTACAATGTTACCAAGTATCCAGTAGTGTTTTCACCGCCGTAGTCCTCGTGTATGAAATCTTCCGCGGCAACACCTATTTTCCATTCCAGAGATTGAATATAGGTCCACGATCCGTTGACATATTTTCTAAGTTCTGCTGATTGCGATGTTCCAATAACAGCTAGTGTAGCGTAGAAGTCGGCGCCTGGCAGAGGCGCTTCAGGAGTGCCAGTCGAGTTATCGTCGTCAGTGTCAAGGTAAAATCTGTAATGCACTCTTGTGTTGTTTGGAATTGGATCTCTGACTTCGAGGGTAAGAGCGCTGATTCCAATGTTCGGGTCATAATGGTTGACTCCTATTATCCCATACATGTCTACGTAGCCGAGATAGGCATCGTTGACCGTATCGAAAACAACGTTTGATTTGGCTTCTGGGCGAATAAAATAGTGCACGGGTAGACCGGTACGCGGAAACCGCCAATAGGGAGGGGGGCAATAACTAGGCGGCTGAGTGACATGAGGGGTTCGAGGAGGCGGAGTAGGCTCATAAGACTGATCTTTGTTCGTGCCGGGTGTTTCTTTGGCATTTTTTGCCATATATTCGCATTGCTCTCGAGTTATTTTTGTGTTCGTCCGATCCTTCCTACCCCATAATAATTGCTCTTGGTCTAAAGCGTCCGCATCGCCATCTCCGTCGAGATCCCATTTATCATTACCAAGATTCTTTCCGTGAGGCGGCACCTTTAGTGTGGGATCATTACGATCTTGAATCTCGTGACTCAAGCCCAGAGCATGCATCAACTCGTGAGCCAGCGTAACCGACATTTGAGCCTGATTGCATGTATCCCTGATTATGACCCCGCCAATTGGGTGTTTCTTGACCCCGCTACAAGCTTCGAATTTAGTTATCCCGTTCCAAGTCCCCGGGTAGTTTCCAGGTACAAACACCACATTGATTCCTTCAGTACAGTCTGGCCTGTCCTTCCTCAGGTTTTCCCGCAATTTATCTCTGTCTAGTTCCTCCGGGACCTCTACAACCGGGCCGTCCAAGCGGAATTGGACGTCAAGGTCACAAGCGCACTTGTAAATCTCGTTGACTTTTTTAACCATTCCCTCAACATATTCTTTCGTAAACTTGTCCATGTTCGGGAACTTGAAGAATTTGAGCAGCACTTGGTGGTATGATTTGGTTGTGTTAACATCTTGTATGGTCCATCCATTTTCTTCTAGCTGAGAAGCGTAAACGTCATCCAAATCAATGACGACATCCAATTGACATGCCAATGCCTTGCTCACTGCATCACTGTAGGGATAAGCACTAACAAAATATAAATCATCTAACATTGGAAAGGGTCCACGAGCAACGTAAACATACTGATAGTTGCCGTTTATTCGGGTGATTGGGATTTCGATCATGGAAGAGTCGAGGAGAAACGTCTCTGCATTATCGATATCTAGTATACATGATATTGTGGTATTTGGCGGAGGGGCCGTCATGATTTCAAATTCGATTTTGGCTAAAAGACCGCTGCCGCTAAACGTTGGTCCTATCATAATAGAATCGCCAATAAGCACGTAGCCTGTAACATTGTCGATAAATGGTTCGGGCATAATCGTGGTTCTTCCATAGAAGGCATATGTTGGATCAAACACAGGTAACCAAGCATTTGCAGCCTCTATTTGAGTGGAGTTAAAGCAGAGTTTAACCTGCCATGCGAAAAGATCTACGACATTAGAAACATTTAAGGAAATGATGAAGTGATAGCCAACCGGCGTAGTGTTCATATAGAATGTGCATAATGATGGATCCACGTATACTATTGTACCTGACAACGCGACATCTGTTACGTAGAACTGCGCGTCAAATGCTTGAGTCAATATGCCTATTGAAAGCACTGCCAGCAAAATCGTAGAGAATGATTTTTTCATTTTTTCCCTTTCTCCCATTCTTACTTTTCACAGAGAGAGTGAAAGCTTAAGCATTGTCACTAAATATGAAAGCAAATGATACAAACTCTCTCCAAAAATAATTTATAATCGCTAAGTGGTTAATAAAATTTGTGGAAAAATATTCGCGGGCGCTCTTCTATTTTGGAATTGCAACATCGTTTCCATAAAAGCGCGCGAGCTGTAGGCAAGTGCTATGGTTATGGTTACACAATCAAGAATGTCAATTAAACAGGCTAAGCGTAGGCGATTAAGTGTAGAGGAAATTATGCCTTCTTTTAGAAGCTTAAAGAGGTCTTCTCGCTTAAGCCCTGCCTCCTTTACTATCGCCCTGACTAACTCGGGCTTGACATTTTTCCCAGATAATTGAACATATCACAGTTTCTAAGGGGTGATTTTAACATGTCAAGGTCTTTAAAAAAATCTATTAAAGAATGATTAAGTCTTCTGATGGTGTCTTCTTTTGATTCAAGCCTTCCCAGAAAATACAGAATCCGCTTGTTTTCAGCAAAGCGGAGAAGAAGCTCTGTTTTTTCAATTCTTCGTCTTCCGTAGAGTATGATGAACTCCGCTTGGCCAGATTTATACTTCTTCTCCAAGAACTGCAGTTCAGATTCTCGGTCGACAAATTTCAACATGAGTATATACTCGTATTTCAATTATTTAAAATTAAAGTCAAATCATAAGACAAATACCGATTGTGACTGCAGTAGTCCATCCAAGCGGTGGCAAAAGATCATCTTGCAAGAAATAGATAAAAAGGTCTGGGACAAACATTTTTCCTCAAAAATTCGTCTGATCCATCCGATCTAGTGAATATGAAATATGCTTGTCACCGTTTCCAATTGACGCTGATTTTCAAATCATCGACGGCCACAGAGTCTTTACTAGTTCATAGTTTGTTATTATGTCTCTAGCTTTTATAGCTGAAGCTATGCATTTTGTGTTACTACATTATCATCGATTACATTCAGATTCGCACTCCTTCAACTAGCTTAAGAACAGAAAACCTGCTTTGTGGCTTGTATGCTGAAAAAAATTCGTATATATAAGAGAAACCTTACGTATATGAATGGAGCGACCAGCCATATTCGTAAGTGATGTTGAAATTCACATCAAAGCATCTCGTGAAAGGAGATCAGCAGCTCTGGAGGAGTTTGAAAAGAAACGATACATGGTGGTCGGCGATTTAGCAATAAAAACTGTTGAGCAGGCTATTGAGGCTTCAGCAGCACTAGAAGGAAAGCATTTCCACCTACATCCAAGAAGTGCACATAGCAACAGGCTTCGATGGATCAAAGAAAAAGTCCCATCATTATCAAAAGATGTGGATGAACTCTGGGGCGCTTACGGCACCCTTGGCTATGAAGGTATTAACGGCGAGAGAGCGAAAAAAAGTCATCGAAGCCATGGAGCGTGTTTTGGATGCAATTGGAAGAGAGACACATATCAAATTTAAATAAGATTGTTGACAAACTGTCAAAAATTCAAGGCGTAATAGGAGTCTTTCTTTTTGGAAGCATAGCAAGAGGAGACTACGACGCATATTCAGACTACGACTTGCTCGTAATATTTGAAGACAAAGCCCAAATGTGGCAAAATTGGGATACACTTTTCCAAAGCATTAGCAACCTAAAAATGCATCTACACGTGATCCCCCAGACAATTCAAGAACTCAGAACTGCAAATCCAGTGTTCCTAGAAGAGCTAATTGCCAATGGAAAAGTTCTATTTTCAAAGTACCCTCTAGAAGTTTTTCCCAAACCAGTAAAACTGAAACCCTTTTGCCTCATCATTTATGACATGAGCAACCTAAGTTACAGGGACAAAATGAAGACCATCTACTTCCTTTACAAGAAAGAAGGGAAGGGAATTGTCAATAAAGTTGGAGGAACAAAGCTCAACGAAAGTTGCCTCTTAATTCCAAACAACGCATGTAACGACATCATAGACAAACTAATTACAATAGGAGTTAACTTGAAAAAGCTTGAAGTTTATATAGACAGCGAGTACCTTAAGCGCACGCTTATCAAATATTAACTTATCTATGCATTCACCTAAGCTGTTTGCTGGTAAATTTCAGCAATCCCAGTTACACTTTCCAATCTTTAACGCTTTATTAAGCAAATTTAAATAAACATGCAACCTACATTTCTAATAAGCAGAGTGGCTTAAATGTTAAAGTTCCACAGGGAAATACTAAAGGAATTCGAATTAGTAGGCAAGCATGCAAAAATTATACTTTTCGGCTCCTTAGCCAGAGGCGACTATAGGCTGGATTCTGACATTGATTTAGCAGTAATAACAAAAGACAAAAACTTAACGAAGCTATCCTCCTCTATTGCTGATAAGATACTTGCAGAATATGGCAAGCTCGTATCCCTCAAGTTTATAAGCGAAGAAGACCTTGTTAAGAAAAAAACGCCACTTATCGATGAAATCAAAAGCGGAACCGTGATATACAATGGAAGAAAGCGTTAAAATCCGAATAAAAGAAGAGGTTAATACCGCCAAAAAAAGGTTAGATGCGGCTAAACTTTTATTTAAAAAAGGCATGCTGGAAGACGCAGTAAACAGGACCTACTACGCGTTTTTCCACGCTGCCAAAGCAATGCTTAACGTTTTAGGATTTGACGCAAAAACCCATTCAGGCCTAATATCAGAGTTCGGCCTGAGAATAATAAAAACAAACCTAATAGACAAAAAATTCGGAGAATACTTCAGAAGGGCTTTTGAAATGAGGGAAAGCAGCGATTACGAAATAGGCATAATATTCAGCGAAGACGAAGTGCAAACACTTATAAAAAATGCGGATGAATTCCTAAAGAAAGCAAAAGAGTTCACCCAGAAAAGACTTTAGGATTTTGAGGTCAGAGCTGCAGACCAAATCCGAATGTAAAGTTTTTCAGCATTGAATTTGGCTCTTTGGCTCGGGAACTTCAGGAAGGCTTCGTCTCCATGGAGAAAGAGTTCAGAGACTTTAGAGAAGAGTTTAGGGTTTACTAGAGCTGTAGACGCTTTAACAGAGCTCATAAAACAGTTCACATCGTCATTGCAGCACTTCAGTTGATGTATGCGTTTGCTTTTCCATCATAGTAGCCACACTAGCAATAACGTAGAAAGCAACAGTGGGGATCAATGGTAAAGTTTTTATAAAAGGTTTTCCCACCAATATGTGGGAATAGAAAGTGGAAACAAGAATTGGGAATAAGGGAAGAATAACTCTTCCCCTTAAACTGAGACGGTTGCTGGGTCTTAAGGAAGGCGACTCCCTGACCATTGATGTCTCAGGCGACGCAATAATCATGAAGCCGAAAGGAGCCTCAGTAAACGACACTTGGGGCATAGTCCAACTCGGCAAAATCAAAATAGACGAGATTGAGGAGGCACCGGGCAGGGAAAATTAGTGCCCTTTGTAGACTCGAATGTCTTCGTTTACCACTTAGCAGCTGACCCTGTTCATGGACAAAAAGCCAAAAAAATACTTGAAAATATACAAGGTGGCGAAAAATGTGCAACCTCAACTCTGATCATCACGCAGGTATGTAGTTACCTTGAGTGGAAGAAAAAGCCAGATGCCATACCCATCTTTCTATCACTCTTAAAGCATCTAACATCTCTAGATAAAGTTGAGACAACAATGCTTGATTTTGAAGAAGCTAGAAGCATGCAATCAACATTGAAACTCTCGTGGTCCATGTGGGACGACATTGTAATTGCTGCACAAATGCAAAGACTGAAAATTAAAGAGATATATTCAAACGACAAAGATTTTGACAAGATCCAAGGGGTTAAAAGGTTGTTCTAAAGCGCGCGCTGTGCTAACTTGTGAAAACTCGTGTCTCTTAAACGGTAAAGCTAAATCCTTTCTAGCCTTCCCAGAAAGCTACCATTCTTTGAACAGTTCAACAGCTTCACTTGCATATTTGCAAAGCGGTTAAGATGTTATTCAGTAATTTTCTTAAGCTGCTTCTGGTACATTTCGACGATTTCTTCAACTGTTGTTGCATCCTCTGCTGATTTATCAATCCTATAATTGCCAGTAAACCTTGGAAAGCGTATGGCTAATCCGCTTGCTTTTCGGATGGCGTCCATTGCACACGTGTGTATGGGACTTAAGGTTATTTCTGCTCCCAAGACTTCAATTACGACAACTGGTTCAAACCATACGTCTGCCTCAATAAGTGATTGCACTCTCGGATGTTTATGGTCTATTCTATGTTTTTCAAGCATTTTTGGCAACTTAGCTAAATCTTCATCTGTAAATCCAGTTCCACATTTTGTCACAGTTTCAAAAGTGTCATTTTCAGGATTATAAGCTGCTAGAAGCAGTGCACCGTATGCTCCAGCACGTTTTCCTCTTCCATGAAACGCACCTACTATTACAAGGTCTACAGTGTCTGTCATTTCACTTTTATAATCCCGTTTATATTTTATCCAAAGCCAACCTCTTGCCCCAGCTTGATAAACCGAATCTTTTGCAATTGATTTACACACTAAACCTTCACAGCCATTTTCTATAGCTTCTAAGAAGAATTTTTCCAGTTCCTTCGCTTTGCTCGTAATTATGTGCTTAGCAGTTTTCACCCTGTCACTTTCTTTTATCGTCTTTACTAGGGTTTCTCGTCTAACAGGGTAAGGCTCTAACGTTAGGTCTTTACCATCAACATAGAGAGCATCAAACATAAAAAGCGAAACAGGATACTCTTCCATAGCCTCTTTAATACCATACTTACGTCTACGATGCATCAACTCTTGAAAAGGACGCATTTCACCAGTGTCCAAGTCTATAGCCACACACTCAGCCTCCAAAATTGCTTCTTTAGCTACCACATGTTTCTTGACAAGTTCGACAGCATCAGGATATTGGTCAGAAATGTTTTCTAATCGACGAGAAAAAAGAACAACATCTGCATCTTTCTTGTGAGCCTGTATCCTTTCACCATCATACTTGTATTCAGCTATGCACTTGCCGCCAAGCTTCTCCAAAATTTCTTCTGGTGAGGAAAGTCTTTCAGCCAACATTGGCCTTATTGGTTCACCTACAAGAACCTCGAACTTTTCAATTCCAGCTAAACCTTTTTCAGCAACAACTCTTGCAACTCTGCCTAAGTCTGAAGAAACATTGTAAGCACGCTCCACAAGTTCACGAGCTTCTTTTCCACCGCCGTAGGCTATGGCTAAAGCGTCCAGCACAGTCATGTCAGCAATGCCTAAGCGCAGATTTCCAGTAACAGTTCGCATTATATATTTAGCCTCTTTCGGAGTGGCATCTGCCAAAAGCCCTGCCAACAATGCTGTTTTAAGGTCAACAGCGCCAGAACCAGAAGATTTGGCCATTTTGTCTAGTGTTTCATAAACTTTTTGAACTGTTAAAGGTTGATGGAAAAATGTTGCTTGCTTTTTGTTAGCTATGAAACTTTGGGCTGTTTCCCCTATATCGCCAGTTTTCTTTAAGTCTTCTTCAATTTCAGCTTCTTTTCTTCCAGAAGCTCTTGCCAAAGCTTTTATTGCAAGTTTCTCAGCAACGCCTATTTCAAGGCTAACGAAATCTGGATAAATTTTACCTTGAGTTAAATAAACAACTTTGTCAATAATTTCTCGCGGAGTATCTTTCAAAAGATTAACTAGAAGATCAGTCATTTCAAGCCTTTTGGTTGTGGCCTCAATTTTTTCATATGCGTCAGCTATTGTTGCATATTTCAACATGAAGCCTCACTAGATAAGAGAATAGAATGTGAGTATTAAGATTTCATTCCACCATCTAGAATGCTTCATAATGAACTATTAGATGCATCGGTCTTCTGCTTCGCGGCGAAGGGGCTTCAGCAGGGTACCCGATTGGAATTATTGCCACAGGTCGTATTCCATTTGGAATTCCAAGTATTTCGCTTACTTTCTCCTCTCTAAAAGCGCCTACCCAGCAAGAACCAAGTCCAAGAGAGTAAGCACACAAAAGAATGTTCAGAGTAGCTGCAGCTGTGTCTTGGATGCAATACAAGGTTTTGCCTCGAACCCCATATCCTTGAGAAGAACGATTCTCGTTTGCACACACAACAATTACAACAGGAGCAGTCTCTATGAACTCTTGATTTAAGGCAGCTTCAGCCAACTTTCTCTTAATCTCTGGCTTTCTGACAATTATGAATTCCCACGGTTGAATATTGCCAGCAGAAGGCGCACATATTGCTGCATCGATTAGTTTTTCAACAACTTCTGACGAAACATCCTCACTTTTGAACGCTCTTATGCTTCTTCGCCCTTTAATGGCTTCTAAAACATCCATAACTCAATCACTCACCATCTGTTAGTGTAGATCGCAAAAGCCTTAAGTTTTATTGTGTATTCCATTTGTCTAGGATGATGAAACAGAGAGTCAATAGAGCTTCGGCAATGATGTGACTCGACGGGCGAACTGACATCTTCTTGTGGGGAAAATTTATCAGTTAAAAACACGAATGAAAAGAGAAGCAGGATTTAATGTTGAGAAAGGGGAATTTAGGCGAAAAGACAGTGTCTAAATCAAAGATTGTAGAAACTCTAGATGGGCTTTCATCAAGAAAAGCTGTGAAGTATGGAGTATACGTAACTGCTGTAGTGCTGTTCTTTGCATTAATATTGTTTCCGCCCATTCTTGGAGTGATAATCAAATGGGAATTTATGCAACAAGTTTTAAGCGAGCCAGAACTGGCATCAAGTGCCTTGAATGCTATTGCAAACTCTTTCGCAGTAGCCTTGCTTGTTTCAGCTTTAGACTTGATTGCTGGAGTGCCGATGGCGTGGCTTATTACTCGAGGAAAATCAAAATGGCTGAATGTTCTGGACACGTTTTCGGACATTCCGTTCATCGTACCCACAGCAGTGCTGGGTTATTCGCTCCTTTTGTTTTGGAGCACCGAAGGAGTGTCTTCACTTTTTGGATGCTCTCTTGTCTCGCCTGGCTGGCTCCTTGTTATATTGTTGCATTTCACATTTTCCTTCCCTGTAGTGGTCAGAGTGGTGGTTGGGGCACTGCTTGATTATAAAATGGAGTATGAACAAGCTTCAAGAACTCTTGGTGCCCCACCGTTTACAGCAGCAAGAACAGTTACATTTCCAATTCTAAAACCTTCACTTATTGCGGCTTTCATCCTTGCATTTTCAAGGTCAATCTCAGAGACGGGAGCAACAATGATGGTTGCCGGCATGTTTGAGAATGGAGCAACATTCATACAAAACCAATTAGGTCCAAATAAAGAGATAACTGGGCCAGTTGTTTTTGCCAGCTTTGTCTTAATGATTTTTTCAGTTTTAATATTCATAATAATAAGGCTTCTTGGTCCAAGATTTAAAGTGCCAATAAGAAAAGTTTGGACAACGACAGAGAGGAAGGCAAGCTACGCCAAAGCTGCGTCTTCAAGAAATGCAATGTCGCTTTTGATATTCTTTGCCATAGTTTTTATTCCATCAATTTTCGTTGCATTCCCTGCAATGAGTGCTGTTTTCGGAAGCACCTTTTTAGATGCTTTGAAAGGAGTAGGTGTTTGGGGAGATTATTGGCAAAGCCTTCTTTTATCCTATTATTTAGGAGCCATAGTTACTTTGTTAAACATCATTATTGGTTTGCCTATGGCAATCATAATTGCTAGAAGAAAATTTGGCGAAA
>Ga0209102_1001570_pt1 | contig 11611 bp, 14 predicted proteins | sample ConPoolayeHmetaG_FD_185483 | JGI IMG/M metagenome (GOLD analysis project Ga0209102, IMG submission 185483) | Hot spring microbial mat communities from California, USA to study Microbial Dark Matter (Phase II) - Cone Pool mat layer H metaG... ... | reverse complement strand
GTAAAGAATTGCTTCTCTCATGCTTCAATCGAGAAAATTCATAAGCTTCATTATTCTGGCTGCTATCTTAAATTCGCCTGTTTTTGTGGTATATGCCTTAGAAATTGAAGGAACCTTTACTGGAATTGTTGACAAAGTTGTTGATGGTGATACCTTTTATGTCACGTTAAAAAATGGAACAAGCTACTCTGTTAGATTAGCAGACTTGAACGCTGAAGAAATTGGTCAAGCTGGTTATCAGGAGGCTAAGGATTTATTAGCTTCTCTTGTCTACGGCAAGATAGTCTACTTGGATGTTGATGACGTCTACATTTGGGATTTCTACGGAGAAGGAAGCAGATTAGTATGTGTAGTTTATGTTGAATACAATACCACTCATCTGCTTAACGTCAACAAAGCCTTAATCGATTCTAAAATAGTGGAAGTAAAAGACTATGAAAACGAATTCAGCCCTTATACTTGGAGCCTTTATATGTCTAAAGAAAGTATACTTGAATTTCCTTATTTTACATATTTGTGTGCTGTAACAGTAGTCATAATTGCGGCAATCCTCCTAATCTATGTAGGTGCTACACGAAAAAGTGTCTGGAAACGACGGAAGCCTATTTTCTATATATAAGCGCGGTCTATATTGTTGAATGCGAGTCATCTAATTATGGCAAAACTGATAGCTTCAACCTGCCGCTTCAGCCACAAAGCATAAGAGGTGTGCTCGAATAAGAAAACTTGATGGTAGCGTGTAATGGAGGATTAAAATGCAAGACTTTGAAAAACTCGGAGTTTTCTATTTGGGGCGGCTTTACGATCTGGAAAATAAAACAGGGTTAGAAGAGTTGTTGTTTTATCACTCCAAAGACTTGGTTACCCATGCCGTATGCATCGGAATGACAGGTAGCGGAAAAACCGGCTTATGCATTTCTCTTATTGAAGAAGCCGCAATTGACGGTGTTCCCGCACTAATAATCGATCCTAAAGGAGACGTCTCAAATCTACTTCTCACATTTCCAGATCTACAGAGCCAAAATTTTTTGCCATGGATAAATGCGGAAGACGTCTATAAAAAAGGAATTTCTTTACAAGATTTTGCTGCTCAACAAGCCAATTTTTGGCGAGAGGGCCTCCTTAAATGGGGCCAAGACGGTAAGCGTATCCAACGTCTTCGGGAGTCCGCTGATTTTTGCATCTATACGCCTGGCAGCAGTGCAGGATTGCAAATATCAATTTTAAAGTCTTTTGCTGCTCCACCTCTTGAAATTAGGCAAGATTATGAGTTATTGCAGGAAAGAATAAACACAACGGTCACAAGTTTGCTTGGCCTCTTAAGAATCGAAGCAGACCCTTTGAGGTCAAGGGAACATATACTTTTATCTAACATCCTCTCAGAAATGTGGCGGCGAGGCGAAGACTTAGATATTGGACGGTTAATTCAGCTTATTCAGTCTCCACCATTTAACCGCATCGGTGTGCTTGACATTGAATCTTTTTATCCTTCAAAAGATCGTTTTGGACTTGCTATGCAGCTTAACAACCTGCTTGCTGCACCTGGTTTCAATTTATGGCTTGAAGGAGAACCTCTGGATGTTAAAGGGCTTCTTTATTCGCCTAACGGCAAACCGAAAGTGTCCATTTTCTACATTGCACACCTTAATGACGCACAGCGTATGTTTTTTGTATCTCTGCTCTTAAACCAAGTCGTTGGATGGATGAGAACTCAATCAGGCACAACAAGTTTACGAGCGATTCTCTATATCGATGAGGTGTTTGGATATTTACCTCCTTTGGCTAACCCTCCGTCAAAACTCCCACTTCTAACACTTCTTAAGCAGGCACGCGCATTCGGATTAGGCGTAGTATTAGCCACTCAAAACCCAGTGGACCTGGACTATAAAGCCCTTTCAAACGCGGGCACCTGGTTCCTCGGGAGGCTGCAAACTGAAAGGGACAAAGAACGTGTTTTAGATGGACTTGAAGGCGCAGCAGTTTCTGGTCAGAAACAATTTAGCCGACAAACTTTCGAAAAGATCCTATCAGGGTTGGGAAATCGAATATTTCTTATGAACAACGTCCATGAAGATGTGCCTGTTGTGTTTGAAACCAGGTGGGCAATGTCTTATCTGCGTGGGCCTTTAACCAGAGACCAGATAAAATCACTTGTTGAACCTATCAAAAAACAAACTAAACAACTAGCCCTCCCACAACCTTACCCATCCACTTCAAGTTCAATCTCAACATCTGAAATAACTCCGTCAAAAACCATTGAGAAACCAATTGTTCCCCCAGACATCCCGGAATACTTTCTGCCTTATGGCGTAGACAGCCAACAGCAAGCAAACCTAACTTATCAACCGATGATAATCGGAATTTCACAAGTGAGATTCAGGGACCCAAAATTATTGATTGACATTACCCAGGAAAAAATTTTTCTAACCCCGATAAGCGAAAAACCAATCCCAGTGAATTGGGATGAATCGACAGAAATAAATCTGAAAGTTTCAGATTTAAAAAATCAGCCTGACAGAGATATCCCTTATATCTATCCAGCACATGCTGCACTGAATTCAAAAAAACTATGCTATATGGAAAAAAGAATTTTCTGATTGGCTGCTTCGGACACAAAAAATACAGCTACTTAGAAGCCCTTATCTTAACGAGCTATCTCAACCTGGAGAAAGTGAAAGCAATTTTCGAATCAGGCTCCAACAAATTGCTAGGGAAAAACGTGACGAGAGGGTGGAAAAGTTGAGAGAAAAATACTCCAATGACTTCAAACGATTAGATGAAAAAATAAGGAAGGCGCAAATGGTTGTGGAAGAACAGAAGGCACAGGCGAGAGGCCAGAAAGCACAGGCTGCTGTTTCTGTAGGAGAAACGTTGCTGTGGTCATTTCTTGGAAGAAAATCGACAACCCGCGCTACAAGGACTTCAAGAGAAATAGCTCGAACCATGAAAGAATCAAGAGATAAAGAACATGCAGAGGCAAACTTGAAAGCTCTACAGCAGGAGCGCCTAAAGCTTGAGGAGAAATTTAAATCTGAAGTTGATAATATAGAGGCTAAATTCAATCCTCTTTCAGAAGACTTGGAGAAAGTGCTGATTACACCAACTAGATCAAATGTTGTGGCCCAAATTGTAGCTTTGGCGTGGGTACCTCGCTGACAAAATCAACTAAAAACTTTGGAGCAAGCTTAACGAAAAATTCAAGTTTAACCATTAACATAAACACAGTTGTGAGAATATGGCGGTGGTTAAGGTTATCGAGTTGATAGGCTCTTCACCTCATGGTTGGCAAGAGGCAATAGAAAACGCTCTAAAGGAAGCTGCTAAAACGGTGAGAAACATAAAAGGCATTCACGTAAAACGATGCACTGCTAAAGTCGAAAACAACAAAATTGTCGAGTACAGAACAGTTGTTAAAGTGGCTTTCATAGTGGAAAGATGAAACTAGAATAAAACCTCACCTTTTTTGCCATTTTAAGGTACAACTGGAAGGGTTGGTTAATTTTTTCACTCACTAATTTCTTTTAATGATTCAGTGAATCTTTTGAAGATGAGAGAAGAAATTAAAGTTAGATCCTAAGGATAGCGCTTGAAAAAATGGGAAGTTGAAGCATGTTAAGCTGATTACCAGAGAGAAGGTATTGCTGAAAGCCCAAGCATCACAAGTATTGCTGATAGTATAAGTGTTATGATGAAGTAGATTATGCCTGCGACGATAGCTATTACTAAGGCCTTAAGTAAGCTACAATCGAAGAAGTGGCTAATCAATAACAGCCATACTACTATCATTATGATCGTTCCAAGTATCGATCCCCAACCTGGGAGCAACCAGCCCACAACTGCCGCAATTACCACTCCAAGGATAGCTATCCAGAGGGCATCTGTAAACTTCGCCTTTTCTTTGCCTACAAACCATTTGCCGACAATCCATAGCACTGGAGCAAGCACTATGCAGCCGACAATAATCTGAATCAAAAGCGATATTAAATCCATTTTTGTTCCTCGTTTTGCTATTTAATGATGATTTATTTTTAAGCTTATCGCACGTTCAGTACTTGCAAATATCTTTATACTGCTGAAGAGTGAATGTAAACGGCTTAAGAGCAAGATTTTTGAATTCTGTTATGCGGAGTAGAGTTTAACCGAAGATTTCAACTTTTCAAATAAAAATAACGATCATCTACGCTCTGAACAGCAATCTTCCGTGAGATCCCAAGTTCTTATTAACCAAACATCAACGAATCTTAAGTTGCTGATGTTGCTCGGAAGAAGTCAACGCCTTCATGCTCTACCCAATCAACCCATTTCTTATACAATAAGCTGCTTTTCAAAGCAAAACTTACTAGGCTAACATCCAAACCTGTAGCTTCTGCAATTTTTTCCGCAGAATAACCGGAACCATCTATTTTTCTTTGTTTCTTCAAAAATTCCATGACCATTTCTTCTATTTTCGCTTGTTTTCTCTTAGCAAGTATACTTTCGAAAACATTTTCGGTAATAATATCTCTCTTAACTGACATGACAATAATATCTTCAAAACAGAATATAAGACTTATCAATAATCGGTTCTTATAAGACAGTGATTATACAACAATCAGAAACTGAAAATAATGTAGCTGGTCTGTCTGGCTTGAGAAAGTTTTTATTTTTGAGTGGGTTAGTTGTTTTGCCGGATGATGAGAAGGCATTAGGTTGACTTTTAGGGATGACATTTCAGAGTTACTCGGACGGCAACTTTGCATCTGCACTGTCAAGATTCACCGGAACAGTTTACTGTTACGAGGCTAAAACAGGTAAGCTATTGTGGACCTACGAAGCAAATTTTGAATCTCGCATATTGGTTAAAAAGCTGTTGACAATAATTCATTTTAAGTAGTCAAAAAACTAGGAGGCTTTTTTGAATAAACCTCTGGGTCGACCTCTTTAACAGCTCCGTTATCTACATCAATAAGGTAAATTGCATGAATCCGAGCGTTCCTTATTTCTTCTAAAGTCACTGGAGGGTTACGATAGTACCCGTTACATAAATTCTTAATTTTCGTCAATTCCTTTTCATCTCTCACTTTAGGTGGCTGAGCAAAAAATTGGGGAAACTGCAAGACATAATATGGTGGAATGCCTAACGCGAATTTTCCAGCGTAACTACTGTACCGGATAATTTTACTTGCTATTCTCGCAGCTAAATATTCTGAAGGATCAAGGGCATGCTCTGGAGGAATAAAACCGGTTTCAATTTCCACAATCAAGCTTCCATAACCTTTAACTGCAAACAAGTCGCAAGTTAATCCTCTATCAAGCAACTGCTCCACTTGTACTTCGTAACCACTTTCAATCAAATATTTTGCACAAACAAGCTCCATGACTGAATGGTTAATCTTAACAACATTTGCCCTATGTAATTCAAAAAGCCTATCCTTCAAGCTAGAAAGCTTACTCTGCCCCATAGCCGTCATGCCTTTAAAAAGTTTAGAAAGCAATGTGTTCAAGTCTTCCTCAAACTTTTCGTTCTTAGCCACCTTATCCCCTCATACGTGGTCTAACCTTCCAGATAGACATTAAAAAGGGCAGTTTAAACTTTTAGGATTAAACCGGAAAAATCCGAGAAAAACTCGAAGTTTAAGCATGGGTTAACTATGAAGGACTTTAAATATTCATGGTGTAAAAGCGTAAAAATGTAAAGTAATGTTACAAAATTTAATAAAAAACGTCAAAATGATTTGTAATTTTTAAAATTTTAAAGATAATATTGTGCAAATAATTTAAATTGGAATTAACGCAAGCTTAAATTTGCCCGAGTTGGAAAGTACGCTTAAACGAGTTGGCAGATATCAGCAGCCAGCGCTGAAGTCGTGATCTTCGAAGCGATAACATCAAATTGGGAGGTCGCGACTATCGGGTTGGACGCAGGTATTCGCTAAATTCGTTTAGGCTTAGGTTCAACTCGGGCTTTTTGTTTTATGCAAAATTACCTTTCCACTAGCTATACTCAGGATTTATCTTTCAGCCTGGAGAATTTTAAATGCTCAAAAATATCAATAAGTATAGCTGCCGAAAATATGATCAAATAAAACAGATGGAAGGGTATAAGCCATACTGGCACATCAAACTCGAAATTTGCCAATGCTGGAAACATCATAGGAAATAGAACTGCAAATACAGGTATCACTAAAATTAAATTTGATCTGTGGTGCTGGAAGAATGTGTCTAAATCTCTTGTTCTAAACATAATGGCAGTTGAAGCGATAAAAAGAAAACCTTCTAGGGCTACGTTTAGTGGGCTTCTCATACCTATGATCATCCCATAAACTTGCGTTGTTAAAGGCCAAAAAAGCATCACTTCGCCTCCTGCGATATAGTCACCAATTAGGGCATGCTGAACGAAGGCTGCAAAATATGGCAACGCCTTTTTAAGGTATAGAGCAAAGAATGGTAGAAAAACCAAAAGGGCCATTAAAATGGAGTGGGTTGGTCCACGATGATAGAGGATAAAAGAAAAAAGAATATCAATGTCCGGCAACACTGAAAGTGCTAAAATTAAGGGTAAGTTAATTTCAGTTTTCAGAAACTTCGAAGAAGCCTTGCCCATTATGTAGCCGAGCGCTAAGTGACCTACCGCAAACGATGTTATTTCCTCCTTTCAAAGCCAAAATGTTGAAGACTTGTTATTAAAGATTATACCTCATTTTGATAGATGAAAATGATTATTAGTGTATGAGAAAGGCTAATCCCTTTTATTATCTTTGTTAAATTATATATAGGGCATAGTTCTATGTCATAGAAAGGTGAGTTACAATAAAACTTTCTAGCAAAATTGAGACAAAAACAAAATATTGGTTACTTGTTTTTGCATTATGTTGCTTAATTCTTGTTTTATGTTTAAACTTAATTGCCTTTGAATCTGGCAGTTTCATTTTGGAAGGGGAGCAGCATTGGGACACTTTTGGAGTTGGTAGTACTTGCTGTTTTGGAGGGCACAATCTTGCTGTAGCCGACATTGACGATGACGGTTTAGGGGAAATAATAACAGGCGGATTTGCTTATTCTGACCTTTCTAATAGTACGTTGAGACGCGCTTTTGCTCCATTAAAAATTTGGAACTGGGACGGGATGAAGTTCATTCTTAAGAAAAGTTATAATTGGACAGGATATTTGAGGTGTGTTTACACAGGTGACATTGACTGCGATGGCTGTGTAGAATTGATTACTGCAGGAGGTCTGTTAAACACTACTGGAATTTTTTCTTCGTTGAGAATATTGGTTTATAACGGTGAAGATTGGGTTTTGAGTGGAAGTTATGAAGGAAAAGAGGTAATAACCTCTGTTTTTGTAAGCGATGTAGACGGAAATGGCGAAAAAGAAATAATTATAACAGGAGCATCTTTGAATGGGAACTCTTCTGTTATTCAAATTATGCTTTTTAACTGGGATGGGAAGGATATCAAGTTTAACACGAGCGTGGACTGTTTTGAACCAGGTAAGGGGCAATTAAATTCAGTTTATGCTTGTGACTTAGACTATGATGGGAAAGTTGAAATCATAGCAGTAGGTTACAGCGGCACCGTAAAAAATAGCAGCGGCTATTTAGGAATTTGGCAGTTTAATGGAGCTAAATTCTCCCAAAAAAGTGAAATTGCATGGCAAAAAATGGGGGGTGCTTATTCAGTGGATGTTGCGGGAAACCCGATGGGTAACACAATGGCGAGCAAGCTAAAAGTATCGGATGTTGACGCTGACGGCGTTCAAGAAATAATAACGGGCGGTTTCACATATGACGGTTCCAAAGTTGAAGGGCAGCTCAGAATATGGAGCTGGAATGGTGAAACCCTAAGATTGGAGAAGAGCCAAGAATGGGCGATTTTGGATATAACAAATGTTACATCCTTATCTTTCGGAGATGTAGACGGGGATGGAGAAATAGAAATTGTGACCAGCGGCTACACAGCAGGATATAGAAGTTGGGCGCCCAATGCTTCAGGTAAGACAAGAGGTGAGCTTAAAATTTGGAGCTGGAATGGAAATGTTTTGAGGCTTGAGCAAAGCAAAGACTGGATTGTGGGCGAAGCTTTCTCAGCGTGGAACGTGGAAACAGGCGACGTAGATAATGACTCCGTCATCGAGATTGTAACCGTTGGGTGCATGCAAATTGGCATTTTATGTGACCCTGACCTTAGAATATGGATGATAAATTTACCGCAAAATATTTTTGAGATACATTACTTTTTAATAGCGACCTTTATGGGAATAATGGCAATCATTACAGCCATTGCTTTTATGCTTATGAGAAAGTGGACTACAAGGTAATTAATTAGTGCATTTTACTTTGCTTTTCTACATTAATTTTAAACGTGAAAATTAGCTGGCATATGGCTCTTGCTTCTGTTATTTTCCTAGACTTTTGAGTTACACGTTATTATTCCTGTTCTTTGATAAGCCTTTTGCTCTAGAAGGGGAAACTGGTTTATGTAATATTTCGTATTTTTGATGTTCTTGCAGCAGGTTCTCTATTTTTGCATATTTTTCAGTGATTTTTGATTCAGCATCCTTTATGGTTTGCGCAGTCATAAATTGTTCTACGGAAAGCTTTGCAAACCTTTCTTCAAGCTCAGTTTTTATCCTCTTCTCTGATCGCTTTATCTCTTCTTTTAGATCAAGCAAATTTTTCTCTGCGCCAGCTTTCTTTATATCGCTAACGAGGTACTGACAAAAGAAACCAAAGCACAAGGCGTTAGCAAGCACTGAAATAGAAAAAAATACTGACGCAGGAATATAAAAGGTTCCTTCTGAAAAGAAGAGCAGATCGACCTGTGACTGGAAACCTGAAACTACAAGCACAAAAAGGGCGGATAACGCAAAAACTATCTCTAAGAAGGCTACAAACCCTATGATCCAGTACGAAAAGCTCTTGTTTTTCTCCATTTAATTTGCCTCTAAAGGCTTAGACTGAAGAAACTACGTGATGCAAGTTTTTAATGATTGTGAATGTTGAATATATATTAAAGTTTATTAGTGAAGCTATTTATTTCAAATCCTAATCACCGTACCTGATTGATCTCTAGATAAACTTAGTTTGCACGTATGCCAATATATGCTCGCTTAAACTTTGGTTTAAACTATCGAATTGGATTATGTGTTTTGCCAGTTCTTTTTATGTTATAAGAAAAAGTGAGTAAAAAGCGCAAAGGTCAATTTAGGTTTAGTGGGTTAATTTATCTTCGGCTCCGTTACAGTAATGTTTATGCAAGGTTGCAATGTATTCTGTGAAGGTTATACCTTTTTTTGCGCTGGAATATTCAAAGCTTTTAACTTTTTTACATTTTTTAACTTTTTGGAATAGCTCTTCCATTATGCGTATTTGGATTATTTTTGCTCCTGGACCTAGAAGTTTTTCGATTGCTGTTGTGAACTCTGCTGTTTTGTCAGGAATGTCTGCCAATGTTATGCTATATCTTTTTTCCAGATAATAATAGATTGTCTTCTTCGCTGAGTATCCTAGCGAAGATAGTGCCTCATCTACTGCTTCAATCAGAAGTCTGTTAAACCCATTGGATTTTTTTAGCGCAGCGTTTTCTTCGGCAGCATCAATTTGATTTAGAAGCAAAACAGACCTTTCGCAATCTGACTGCTCATACTCGGACTCAGAGCTTTCTGTTGACAAACAACATTTATATATGTGCCAATTTGTAGTGAATGGGCGTGTCATACCATATTCCTCAAGTGTATTTGTGTTGAACTGTTTTTGTGCTTTACCCACATACATATACTATATTAAGTCTTAATATATACCTTCTTCCACAATTCGATATATATCAGAAATAGACATATATCAAAAATCGCATGTGGGGAGACTTCAAACTGCCAAAAGCACAAATAAAGACAAACAGCCTACCATGAATAAAGCCGGTAAAAAATCTTAAAAATCCTAGAAACGCACCTATCACTAATAAGGTAATTCTCTATCTTTTGACATGCCCATATACTTTAATTAACCTCGTTAAACTTTAGCATGTGTCAAAACTTGCAAAATGCCACTATCTTAGAGTTTACCTATCTGTCCTAAAGTTTCATAATTTGCGCATGGGGGACTCCTTCAATGTCTAGGATTGCCTCTGGATGAACGTGCCCTTTTTCCAATGCCTTTTTTATAATGTTTGCACCAATCATGTTCACGATGGTTGAGTTGTCTATCATGGATATAGCAGTCTCAAGTTCCACTTCTTCGCCTTTGTAAAATTCTTCGGCAATGTGGAAAACTATTTTTCCTTCACGTAATGTCTTACCCAAAATTTCAGTGTCGCATATGGATAACAAAACGTGATTGCCGATTTTTCTAAGTTTCATGTAGCATTTCAATTTTATTCGCTCTTATAGGTGTTTAACAGAGGATTTTGCACCACATGCTTCGCATAAGAGAAAAGCCAACCGTTTCTCCTTGACAATTTTGGTATCTGGACGCTTACAAACTGGGCAGATGACAAAAGTTTCCATGTACCTCTGAAGAAGCTTATCCAAGGTTTCTCTTGGGAATTTACCTTGAAAAATAACCCGTGACTCTTGGATTGTAGCGGCTGTGGCCAACTCGCCTGTCAAGAACTTTAAGATGTGTTGAGGATCGCGGTTCAGGATTTCAGCAATTTCCTTAAAGTTGTGAATTGCTGTGCGCATACCAACAACTGAATAATCAAGTCTAGGAATTTCTAGGCGTTCCCGCTTTGAGGTAATTTCGGGGAGTTGGGAACGCGCCCGTTTAAGCAATGCTTCGTAATCATACTCCATGGAAGGCGCTCCGAAAGGCTATAATGGAATTAGAATATTTAAAACTTGACGTGCTTAGTTAAAATGCCGAAGCGTTTTTTGTATAGCATGTTACATCCATAAAGTGTGAGAGCTTACAAATACGATTTCGACCTTTGTTTTAGCGTTTTTGTTCCTAGGGCTTATGGGCGCTATTTTAAAAGATAAGAAGTAGAATAAGGGTATTCTTTAATACTTATACTACGATGGGTGAAGATGTGGGTGATTTGATGGGGTACATTTATCTTTATACGGGAACTGGAGGTGGAAAAACCACCAACGCTTTAGGCTTGGCTCTGCGTTCTGTTGGACATAAACGCAAAGTTGTGATAATACAGTTTCTAAAATGGTGGAAAAAAACAGGTGAATATAAAATTCGAAAATTGCTTGCACCTCACTATGAGATTTACCAATTTGGTAGAAAGGGATGGCATGGACTTAGCAACCTAGGTGAAAAAGACAAGATGCTAGCAGAAAAAGCCCTAGATTTTGCTGAAAAAATTGTCAGAAAGAAAAAACCACATCTCCTTGTTTTAGATGAAATCAATTTAGCTTTGCATTGCAATCTTTTAGATGTAGAAAAGGTTTTAGCCTTGCTAAATAGGCTTCCAAAAAAGACTGACGTGGTTTTGACGGGAAGATTTGCTCCCAAAGAGCTTATTGAACGATCAGAATTTGTAAATGAAGTGGTCGATGTCAAACATCCCGAAGAAACCGTTACCACCAAGGGGATTCAATATTAACAACTAACCAACTATAATGCATAATCAATTGAACCGCAACTCGAGAAGGCTTAAGCGTATGCAACGCTTATATTGTACTG
>Ga0209102_1001569_pt1 | contig 11615 bp, 9 predicted proteins | sample ConPoolayeHmetaG_FD_185483 | JGI IMG/M metagenome (GOLD analysis project Ga0209102, IMG submission 185483) | Hot spring microbial mat communities from California, USA to study Microbial Dark Matter (Phase II) - Cone Pool mat layer H metaG... ... | reverse complement strand
CATTGGCAGTCCCGATAATAAAGAGGATGATAGAGCTGGTGACCCCGCAGTTGACGAGGATTCTGGGGATATCCTTCATCTTAAGGGTTTTAAATACAAAAAGGCCAAAGACAAAAGCGAAAAAGACGGCAATGGCTGCTGCTTCGGTGGCCGTAAAAATTCCTGACATGATCCCACCTAAAATAATGATGGGTAAGATGAGGGCGGCGATGGCTTCACGGCTCCCTTTGAGGATTTGTGGAAGCGTTGCCCTTTTCTCATTTCTGGGATAGTTCCTTTTCCGTGCAAAATAATAAGCCATAGCCATCATGGAGAACCCCATGATGACTCCGGGGATCAATCCTGCCAAGAAAAGACCTCCTATCGACACTCCCATGGTCACTCCATAGACCACCATCGTAATGCTTGGAGGAATGATTGGTCCTGCTGTAGCTGCTGTGGCCAGGAGGGCTGTAGAAAAATCTATATCGTATCCCTCCTTTTTCATGGCTGGGATCAATACCGTTCCCAAGGCAGATGCATCGGCTACGGCAGAACCCGTGACGCCTGAAAGAAACATCTCTGCAACCACCAGTGTATGGGCCAGCCCCCCCGGGATGTGACCCACCAATAGATTTGAAAATTTAATGAGGCGATCCGTCACCCCTCCTAAATTCATTAAATCACCTGCCAGGATGAAAAGAGGTATGGCCATCAGGGAGAACATATCCATTCCGTTGAATACTTTTTGTGCAAGAAGAACGATGGAGTAGTCCCCCTTAAATAAAACCACGGCAAGAGAACACAAACCCAGGCAGAAGGCAATGGGAATTCCAATCACCAAACTAATTACAAAAACAGAGCCTAAGATGAGAAGGACCATTGCCTCTTCCCTATGATTTTACCCAATCATTCACCATGGAATTTAGAACTTGAATGATCATAAAAAAACCGCCGACAGGGGCTGAGAGGTATGCATAGGCCATTGAGAAAAGAAGGGCAGGGGAGTCCTGATCCCGGACCGCCCATGAAACCCGAATTCCCCCAATGGTAAAAAAGACCAGAAAGACAAGGATAGAGAGTTTAGCCACCAGATTAATCCATGGCTTTAAATCTTCGGGAATTCTCGAGACGACAAATTCGACACCAATATGGAATCCCTTTTTTAGGGCAAGGCTTGCACCCAAAAAGGCCACCCAGATCATCAGGTATCTTGCAACCTCTTCCGACCAAGATAAGGAATAGAGGAAAAGGTAACGCATGAAGACCTGAATGATAATAATGGTCGTCATGATCCCGACCATTCCGACAAGAGTCACTTGGACAATCCTCTCAGAGATTTGGCTTACTTTCGTCAATATCTTTCTAATCCATTTCATTGAATGATCCAGTCAAAAAAATCCCCTCATCCCCCTGCCCACCATCGGGGAGGTTTTCTTAAGGGGGAGAGGGGAAGGTTACTTAACCTTTACTCTTTTTCAGAATCTTTTGCAGATTTTAAAGCCAAATTGATCCATTTCTTATCAATTTTTTTATCGGTAAAAGTCTTTTCCAGGAATTCGAGAACCGGCCTTTGGGACCTATCCCTGAACATCTGGAGTTCTTTGGGAGTAGGAGAATAGATTTCCATTCCCTTTTCTTGAAGGCTCTTCACCCCATCGTAAACCTTTTTTACATTCTGTCCTCTCTGAACGGCCACGATCGTTTTGGTCGTATCTGCGATGATCTTTTGAATATCCGCGGGCAATGAGGTGAAGAATTTGTCGTTTATCAGGATTGGGAGGATGCTATACACATGGCCATCGAGGGTGAGATATTTCTGGACTTCATTAAATTTTGCTACCTCAATGACAGAGACGGGATTCTCTTGCCCATCTACCACCCCCTGTTGAAGGGCCATATAGACTTCTCCCCAAGCAATCGGAGTGGGGCTGGCTCCTAAAGCCCTTACCATTGCCATATGGGCAGGGTTTTCCATAGTTCGGATTTTTAGTCCTTTCATATCATCGGGTGATTTAATTGGTCTCACCCGATTGGTGAAATTTCTAAAGCCATTTTCTCCAATGCCCAACGCTCGCACTCCTGTTTTCTTTCTCATCTCCTCAAAAAGGGCCTTTCCAAAGGGCCCATCGAGTGACCTCCAGGCCGTAATTTCATTGGCATAGAGATAGGGAATTCCAATCACCATGATCTCTGGAAAGAATCCAGCCATGGGGCCCTCAGCAATCATACACATTTCAATGGTTCCCAATTTAACTCCTTCGAACTGCTCTCTTTCCTTTCCCAATTGATTCGCAGGATAGATATCCACCTTGACCCTTCCTGCGGTTTTCTGCTCAACCATCTTTTTGAAGACAACCACACCTCGATGGAGTGCCTCCTCTTCATCCGGCGGCATTCCGTGAGCAAATTTAATGGTGATGGGAGCTGACCATGTCCGGGAATCCATCAAGAAAAGTGACAGAACAATCACTAAGGGGAGAAAAGCCATTTTTAAGATTAGATTTTTTCTCAACATTTTTTACCTCCTTCTCCTTAATTTTTATTTTTTTAATTAATGCCTCTCTATTGAGTGGTCCCTTCCCTTCATCATTGTCTTATCTATTTATTATGTTTAAAAGAATTTGTCAAATTTTTTAAGGCAGTAACGATCCATTAAAATTTCTTGAAAATTTTAAGATTTCAATTTAGAGTTGATAGGCTTCCGCTCACCCTTAACATGACTCAAAAAGGAAGGAGAATGATGGATATCTTTGAGGCCATGGCAAAGGCGGTTATCGAAGGGGATGAAGAGAAGGCTGTTGCATTGGCAAGAGAAGCCCTTGCTAAGGGGATAGACCCAATCGAGGCCATTGAAAAGGGTTTTTCTGAAGGAATGAAGGAGGTAGGAAGACGTTTTGAGAAGTTAGAGATCTACCTGCCCGAAGTGCTCCTCTCTGCAGATGCAATGGTTGCAGGGGTAGGGATATTTCGGGATCATATCCTCGCAAAGGGAGCCAACCTTATCCAGAAGACCGTCCTCCTTGGAACCATTCAGGGGGATGTTCACGATATCGGGAAGAATATCGTTAAGATTATGCTGGAAAGTAATGGTTTTAGGGTCTATGACCTTGGAAGGGATGTCCCTGTGCTTCAATTTGTTGAAAAGGTGAAGGAACTTTCCCCGGACATCATAGGCGTATCAGCATTGATGACCACGACCATGGTTCATATGCCTAAATTGATTGAGGCCCTTAAGGAACACGGGTTGAGGGAGAAGGTTAAGGTAATGGTAGGAGGAGCCCCCGTCCTACCAGATTGGGCAAAGGAGATTGGTGCCGATGGATATGGGGAAACCGCTATGGAGGCTGTTCGGGTGGCAAAGAGGCTTGTTGGGCTTAAAGAATCAGAGAAGGGGTGAAGGGAATGGGAAATGGAGAGTTTTTTGATTTCCTGGAAGTGATCCGGAGGGCGGAATCCGGTGAGAGGGTGAGGGAGGAGGAATTCGATAAGAAGATCGGTAGAAAGACCTTAGATCTCCAGAAAAAGTACGAGATACGCTATCATCCTGAATCCGTTATTTCAACAGACGATGGCCTTTCAGATCGCCTCTATCAAGCAGGAGTAGAACTCTTTTTAGAGTTAGGGGTCTTCTGTATGGATACCCAGAGGGTGATTCGTTTTACTGAGGAAGAACTGAAATGGGCTTTAAACCACGTTCCTCAAGAGGTTCGGTACGGGAGAGAGAAAGAAACCGTTTCTGTATTCCCAAGAAAAGTTGAAGACCGAAGAGATCCTGTCTGCTTTTTCTCTGCAGTAGGAACTCCTGTTACAGAAGAACTGTTTCTCCCTATTGCCCAAAGTTATGCTCAGGAGCCTCTTGCGGATACTTTCTCAGGACCTTTGATTACCAGTTATCAAGGAATACCCGTTACCTCAGGTTCTCCCATTGAGGTGGAGGCGGCTATCTGGAATACAAAGATGCTCAGAGAAGCAGCCAACCGAGCAGGAAGGCCAACCATTGGGATACACAATTTTCAATCAACAGGTGAGAAGACCGACGCAACCATTGCCTCTGCACAGGAAAGGTTTGGTGCCTATCCAGGAGATGGATTGTTAGTCGCCGCCATTGCGGAGATGAAGGTAGATTTTGAAAGACTAAAGAAGGTTGCTTTCCTTCGCCAGTCGCCTTATGTTTTAGGAGCATTGTATGGTCCTTTGATGGGGGGGTATGCTGGAGGCCCCGAAGGAACGGCGATCGTCCTTGTAGCCCATCATTTTCTGGGTCTTCTTGTCTTTTCGGCAGAGAGGCATAACGCCTTTCCCATTCACATTCATCAAGTATGCAATACTACAAGGGAGATGCTCTGGTTGGTTTCAACGGTTGGGCAGGCATTGGCGAGAAATACGAACCTCATTATTGCTTCGAATGCATTTATGGCCTCGGGACCATGCACAGAGATGATTATGGATGAACTCTGCGCCCACGCCGTTGCCTCCACTGTCTCGGGTTGGCATCTCAATCCAACCGCAGTCGCAAGGAATCGTTATCCATTAAGGTGTAGTGGGATGGAGGCAAGAATCCATGCAGAGGTCGGCCATACGGTCTCAAAGATGGGGCTTTCTCGGAAAGAGGCCAATCAGATTGTTTTAAAATTATTAGAAAAATACGAGGCGAAGATTTCGGAAGCCCCCATTGGAAAGACTTTCCCTGAGTGCTATCAAATGGATCGACTTAAGCCAACCGATGAATACGAATCCCTATGGAAAGAGAAGAAGAAGGAGTTGAAAGGGCTTGGACTGGAGGCTATTTGAATGAAGATTGAGAAACTGGTAAGAAGGGGAATTTTGAAGATCGCTTCCTATGTTCCTGGGAAGTCGATTGAGGAAGTTCAGAAGGAGTATGGTCAGAAGAGGTGGGTAAAACTTGCCTCAAATGAGAATCTTCTTGGTCCATCTCCTAAGGCAGTTTCGGCCATAAAGAAAGAACTTCCAAATATCTATCTTTACCCTGAAGGTCCTTGCACCCTATTGAGAAAAGCACTGGCTGAGAAATTTTCGGTTTCTGAGAAGATGGTTGTCCTCTCTAATGGAGCGGATAATCTCATTTTGATGATTGCCAATGCCTTTGTCAATGAAGGAGAGGAGGTGGTGATGGCTGATCCCACGTTTCCGGTCTACACCAATGTGACCCAGATCATGGGTGGAAAGCCTATCAGGGTGAGATTAAAGAATTATACCCACGATCTGGATGGAATGCTGGAAAGGGTCAATGAAAAAACAAAACTGATTTTTATCTGTAACCCTAATAATCCGACAGGGACGGTGGTTTCAAAAGAGGCATTCAATCGCTTTCTTTCCAGGCTTCCAAAACAGGTTATCCTTATCTTAGATGAGGCTTATAGAGAGTTTGTTGAGGAATCCTGTTCTCTGAATAGCCTGGAGTATATAAGGAATGGGGGGCAGGTTATTGTTCTAAGGACCTTTTCGAAGGTCTATGGATTGGCAGGGCTGAGGATTGGTTACGCATTGGGAAGAGAAGATTTAATTCAGTGTCTCTATCAGGTTAGAGATCCATTCCCAGTGCACCGGCTGGCCCAGGTTGCTGCTTTGGCTGCCCTAAAAGATGTGGACCATGCAAGAAGGTCGATTCAATTAGTAAAGGAAGGAAGAGCTTATCTATATCAGGAATTGACCAAGATGGGACTTTTCTACGTTCCCAGTCAGGCCAACTTTATCTTTGTTGATTTTAAAAAGGACGCAGAAGAGATCTTTCGAGATCTCCTGAAAGAAGGAATCATTATCCGACCGGGGAGAATCTGGGGCTATTCAACCTGTGCCCGGGTGACCATTGGAAGAATGTCAGACAACAGAAGGTTTATTCAGGCATTGAAGAAAATTTATAAACAATGAACGAAGAACGATGAACGATAGACAACTAACCTATGAGTGAAACCAATCTGATTATCAAGAACGCCACGGAACTGCTGACCCTCTCTTCTTCCTTCAAAGATGAAGTGGGTTTGGGAATGATCCGAGATGGGGCAATTGCAATAGGAGGAGAGAAGATTCTTTGGGTGGGAAAAACCGATCAACTGCCCAAAGAGGTTTCTTTAGCCTCCAGGGGAAAAGAGATTGATGCTCAAGGGAAAGTGGTTATGCCAGGACTTATTGACTCCCACACCCACCTCATCTTTGCTGGATCGAGGGAGAATGAATTTGAGATGAGGATTCAGGGACTCTCCTACCTTGAAATCGCTGAAAGGGGTGGTGGAATCCTTTCTACCGTTGAAGCGACAAGAAAGGCCTCTTTTGAGGAACTCTTTTCTTTAGGGAAAAAGAGATTGGACCGAATGCTTACGGAGGGAGTCACCACCATTGAGGCAAAAAGCGGATATGGGCTTTCGTTAAAAGATGAAATGAAGATTCTAAAAGTAATGAGGGCATTACAGGAAGCCCATCCTATAGATATCGTTCCAACATTTTTAGGAGCCCATACTGTCCCCAGGGAGTTTAGAAATAATCGAGCCATTTATATGGAGATGGTCATAAAGGAGATGATTCCAAATATTGCCCAGGAAGGGCTTGCAGAATTTTGCGATGTCTTCTGCGAAGAGAAGGCGTTTAGTCTTGAGGAGTCAAGAAAAATTCTTGAGGCAGGGAAGCGTTATGGGCTTAAACCAAAGATCCATGCTGACCAGTTAACACCCGGGGGAGGGGCAGAACTGGCTGCTGAGGTAGGGGCCATTTCTGCCGAACATCTTGAATATATCAGTCAAACCGGTATCGAAAAGATGGCTGAAAAAGGGGTGACCGCAGTCCTATTACCAGGGGCAAGTTTCTTCCTTTCTATGACTAAACTTCCTCCTGCAAGGGAGATGATCGAAAGAGGAGTAAAGGTAGCACTGGCAACGGACTTAAATCCTGGCTCATCGATGACTGAATCCCTTACCCTGATTATGACCATGGGTTGTACCATGTTCAGGATGACCCCGAAAGAGGTCATCCAGGCAACAACGATTCATGGAGCGAAATCCATAGGAATGGAAAACCAAATGGGTTCACTGGATATAGGAAAGAAGGCCGATGTGATTATCTTGGATATCCCAAACTATAAATATCTCCCCTACCATTTTGGAGTGGATCATGTGGAGACCGTCATAAAGGGAGGGAAGATAGTCTATAAGAGACCAGGCGTTGAAGCACCAAATACGAAAGTCCAAAATAGCAGGAAGGTTTAGAATTGAAATAATCAGAACAGGGAATGATGACGTTTAATTTTGAAATTCGGACTTTAATTGATATAGGGTTTATATAATAACATCGCAAACTAAAAAAATATAATAACATCGCAAACTAATTTTAACATCGCCTAAACTTCTTCCAAAAGGTTTTGGGAGGAAGGAAAGGCGATGAAGAATCAAAAGGAATATGAGAAACGCTGTCAAGCAATACAACTTCACAAAGAAGGAATTAAATTTAAAAAGATACTCCATTTGGTCCAAAGGGGGAGATTCTGGCTTTCCAAATGGCTCCGACGATATAAAGAGCATGGGCTTAATGGTCTCAAAGATAAGAGTCGTGCTCCAAAGAGAATCTGGAGAAAAACCTCTGAGCGTACGGTTAAAAAGATTCTCTCCATTAGAGCGGAGTTGGAATCTCACAAGAGCCGACGTTCTGCCTTCTCTGGCATTGGGGCTGAGGTTATCCACTGGGAGCTCAAGCAAAGGAAGATTAGAAATATCCCCGCTATCTCTACCATTGCTAAGATTCTCTCTCGTTATGGAAAGACAGGGCGAACTAAAACCAAAAGAAATGGTAACAATCAGCCTTATCCTTATGTTACCGCTGAAAAGATGGGGGACTTCCATCAAACAGACCTTGTGGGACCCCGATATCTCAGAGGTCCAAAAGGGGTTACCCGATTCTATTCCTTCCATACTGTGGATGTGGCGGGTCATACAGCCTTCACAAGTCAGTTCTCTAATAAGCAAACCCTCTCTCTGTGCAGGCATTTTATTGAAACATGGCGATTTATGGGGATTCCCAAGGTATCTCAGGCGGATAATGAGATGGCTGCTACGGGTGGAGGACGCTATCGCTATAGCATCTCTCAGTTCATACGTCTCCACTTGCTTATGGGGATCCATCTGGTATTTATCCCACAGGGAGAACCTGGGAGAAATGCCTCCGTTGAGAGTTTTAATAGCCTCTGGCAAGAAAGGGTGCTTAGAAGACATAACTGTCCTAACCTTACTGTCCTTAAAAGAACGAGTGAGAGGTTTCTGAGGTATTACCATTATGAGAAACCCCATAGAAGTCTTACCCAGAAAGAACAGGGTACAAGATTCCCCGGTACACTCCGAGACAATCTCTGGAAATCCCTCAGACACTTGCCAAAGAGATTTGACCTTGATAAATATATGGATACCAATGGTCATCTCGATCTTCCCATTGCAAAAGGAAAAGTTTCTTTTATCAGAAAAGTTGATTCTCATGGTAAAATTGAGGTCAACGGTGCTACCTACTTCATCAGAAGGAAACTCGAGGGGCAATATGTTATTGCTACTATCTTTACTCATAGAAAGAGATTGGTTGTTAAACAGGAAAATAAGATTATCAAGTCTTTCTCTTTCCCAATTAAGGGTCATATTGTCTCCCCTTTACTTCCAATTACAAAAAAGGCTTAATTTAGTTTGCGATGTTATTATACTTCTAACCATTAGAAATTAGTTTGCGATGTTATTAGTGCAACCAGGTAACCTACTACTTTCTTCAGTTCCCCAATAATTCCCTCAAAGGCACCGTAAGCACAGCCCCCTTTGTAGTAACCCGGGTAAGCCCGTTCAGCAACAGCGATGGGGTCCAATTTCTTGTAAGGCCATGGAGCCTCAGGGATTTTCTCTTGCTCTTTTACTGCATAGATGTTTTTTGAAAATAATGGACTGAGAACAGCTCCCCCTGTAGCAACTGCAAACATTTTTAATACATCTCTCCGTATTCTATTCATATCTTTTCCCCCTTTGATTATTTGATTATATAGGTGAAGATGGAGACAAATCAATCCAATTTTAAGGAGGTCCTCTCATTTTAAATGTTAATAAAGATAGACCTATTAATAGCATAGTTTTTTATACCTGGTTATTTTCTTTATAACTTCCCACGACCGTTTGGTCCCCCACGAACCATGAAAATCCCCCATTACCTTAATCCTCTACCCTCGGGGAGAGCTTGCTATATTTTAGAGGGGAGGGATAGCAGATAGGGGTTGGCTATACTCTTCCTTGTTTGGTAAATTAGCAAGTTGGTAAAATCCAAACCAAGGAAAGGAGTATAGCCATGAAAAATGATAGCACAAAGAAGCTTAAAAGAGTAAATGGAAAGTTGCTTATTGGGTCTGTAGATATTGGGAAGATAAAACATACAGGTTATTGGAGGCGTGCGGATGGGACTGATATTAAGCCCTTTGAGTTTTTCAATAATGGGAGGGGGTTTCAGAAGTTTTGGCAAAGCCTTTGTCAAGCGAAGGAGGGTTATGCGATAGAGGAAGTGGTTGTAGGTTTTGAATCCACTGGTTCTTATGCTGAGCCGCTTTTGCATTTTTTGAGAAAGAGGGGGGTAAGGTTGGTTCAGGTCAATCCTTTTCACACCAAGAGATTGAAGGAGCTGCAGGGTAATTCTCCCCACAAGACGGACCAAAAGGATCCCAAGGTGATTGCTGACATTATAGAGTTGGGTCATGCCCTTACGGTCATTATTCCAGAAGGGGCGGCTGCGGAACTGAGGAGATTGACCAATGCCCGGGAAAGAGCGATTGAGAGGCGTAGTGCTCTTTTTAATCAATTGCATGATTTGGTTTTTATGATCTTTCCTGAGTTTTTGGAAGTGATGAAGGGTGTGAAAGGTAAGACTTCTCAATATCTTCTGAAAACCTGCCCAACTCCTGAGGATATTATCGAAAAGGATTTGGGAGTTCTTGTTCAGGAGCTCAAGGAGGTTAGCAGAGGGAACTTGGGTCGAGCTCGTGGGGAAGAGCTCTATAAGGCTGCCTGGGAGTCTGTGGGGATAAAAGAGGGGCGGAAGGGTATTGTTCTTGAAATTACAGAATGTCTTTCGTTGATAGAAGCCTCTGAGCGATTTATAAGGAGGTTGGAGAAGGAGATGGTTGATGTACTGGAGGAAATTCCCTATAGTGGATGTATTTTGTCGATTAAAGGGATTGGGAAGGTGACAGCAGCAGGTTTGATTGGGGAGGTAGGGAATTTTAGGGCGTTTCGGACTGTTTCGGAGGTTATTAAGCTTGCGGGATTGGATTTGTTTGAGGTCAGTTCGGGAAAGCGGAAGGGGAGAAGGCGTATATCTAAGAGAGGGCGTTCCCTTTTGAGAAAGTTGCTCTTCTTTGCTTCCATCAATATGGTGAGGAAGGGTGGAGTGATGTATGGAGTTTATCGGAGGTATGTTCAGAGGGGGATGCCTCGAAATAAGGCTTTGATTGCCATCGCTCGTAAACTTCTTAGAGTGATCTTTGCTCTTGTGCGTGACCATAGGACTTTTGTGAGAGATTACTTAGAAATGCCATATCAGTTAAAGGAGGCGGCGTAGATTAAGATCTTGGTGTGTAGGCGGAGAGATTATCATCTGCCCTATTTAAGGCGATTGGATCGACCTTCAGGGAGAGCTTCCATAACTCTCCGCTTGCACCTTAGCCCCGATGAAGCAAGATTAGGGCTCTGCGGAGACCCTCAAATACCAGGGTTGGGCAAGGTGTTACTGCTAAGATCGTGGGATAGAATAATTTTAAGATATTTGATTTAACACGTTCGTAGTATTGTGAAGGGGTTATTAAAATTATCCACAATTTGGAAAAGTTATGAGATTTCCGTAGCTCCCTCAATAATACTACGACTGATAAAATCTACTTGACAAGAATAAACCAGGGAAGGGGTGAGGGGGAAAAATTATTTTAAAAGTAACTTATTAAGTTTCGGTTAACAACTCCCCCCTTTTATATTCTTCTAAGATAATACGTTGAATTTCATCAAGTGAAATGGTGTGCAATACCTTCCTGGCAATCCATTTCCATCGTTCATATTCAATAGAACGAATCATTTTTTTTGCTTCTAAAAGTGAATACGGATTCATGCTTAAATCAGTAAGACCTAATCCAACGAGAAGTGGAATATATTTCGGGTCACCTGCCATTTCCCCACAAAGTGTTAGCGGTTTATTAGTTTTCTTAGCTACTTCGGTGATAGTCTGAATGAGTCGAAGCACTGCGGGATTGAGAGGTTGATAAAAGGAATTAACAAGGTCGTTATCACGATCAACGGCCAGGGTGTATTGGATTAAATCGTTTGTTCCGATACTTAAGAAATCCACTTCATTAATAAGCTGGTCTACAATGATTGCAATTGAAGGAATTTCGATCATAATTCCAAAAGGGATTTTTCCATTAAACGAGATTCCTTCGTTTCGAAGCTCAATTTTGGTTATTTCAAATAGCTCTCGAACCTGTCGAACTTCCTCGATGCTCGAAATCATTGGAAAAAGGATCTTCATCTGGCCATAGGCGCTTGCCCTGAGGATGGCCCTCAGTTGTTGTTTAAAAAGATCTTTTTCTTTTAAAAAGACACGAATCGACCGATAACCCAGAAAGG
>Ga0209102_1001567_pt1 | contig 11635 bp, 7 predicted proteins | sample ConPoolayeHmetaG_FD_185483 | JGI IMG/M metagenome (GOLD analysis project Ga0209102, IMG submission 185483) | Hot spring microbial mat communities from California, USA to study Microbial Dark Matter (Phase II) - Cone Pool mat layer H metaG... ... | reverse complement strand
GGCCAAATAACCGTCCCGACCACTCGGGGAGCTGGTATTACCGCGGCGGCTGACACCAGACTTGCCCTCCCCTTATTCCCTAAGCTGTTTAGACTTAGGAAAAGCAACCCTTAGCGGGTTGCACTCGGAATAGCCTCATCAGGCTTTCGCCCATTGTGAAGGTTTCGCGCCTGCTGCGCCCCATAGGGCCTGGACCCTTGTCTCAGTGTCCATCTCCGGGCTCCTTCTCTCAAAGCCCGTACCGGTCAAAGGTTTGGTGGGCCGTTACCCCACCAACAGCCTGATCGGCCGTAGCCCCATCCTCAAGCAAAGGTATGAAACATGCTCATACCTTCCTTTTAACCCAAACTCATTCCAGAGGTTTGGGCCTATTGTGGATTAGTCCCAGTTTCCCGGGGTTATCCACAACTTGAGGGCAGGTTGGCCACGTGTTACTGAGCCGTTCGCTATGCTCCTAGCAGTCTAGGAACATACAACTCGCATGGCTTAGTCCCATTCCGATAGCAGTCGGGTCCGGTAGGATCAACCGGAGTCGGATGCAAGTTAGTTGGTTGGCGAGTAACATAACCTACGTTGGATTCGAATTTTTAGTTCGAATCTCCATCTTTGTTCACGCAACTGGAGACCAGTTATTCATCGCTAAAGGGGACTATGTCCCTAAGCTCTAACAAAGTGCCGCCTAGTGCGCGAACATTAAACTGCTAAAGTGCCATATAAAAATTTTGCTATACCATGATGAAGTTAGACACATACACAAAATGGTTATAATTTTATAAATTAAGTTATTTTAAATTCTAGCTGCGGGGGTCCCCGAGCTAGGTCAAAGGGGACAGACTCAAGATCTGTTCGCGAAGGCGTTCGTGGGTTCGAATCCCACCCCCCGCATTGTGATAGATTCTTTAAGGAATAGATTAGGTAGTTACTGTGTAGAACTGTTGACCTTATCAACAGGCATTAAATAACAAATATGCATCTTAGTAAAATCAAAGAGATTGTAAACTTACTTTACACCTAATTTACATTCTTTTTGCCAATTCTACGGAGCCACATTGATTCTAACTTGGTCTTAAGAAGAAGAAAATTAATGTGACAGCCATTAAAGCTACAAAAATTAGCATATAAATCAACTGTGATCTTTTCATCCTTCTTTCCGCATCTAACGATTTCTGTTTGCAAGTTGTTGAGCAATAAACTTTCCCAACAGGGATAGCAACACCACAGACTTTACAATGTTCATGGGGAGGAATAGATCTAACTTTTTCAGTCAACTACTTCACCACAAAAATTTCAGTCCCAACTGGAACGCCTTTAACAGCTTCTCGAATATTCTGAGGACTACAGAGGATAACTCTTGTTTTTATTTTAGAACGCTCAATTATCATTATTGAGAGTGGGTCCATAAGCTCATAAGAACCAGCTCTAATTGGAGATCTACGTATAAGACGAAGAAGAGTTTGAGTGTCTATTGAGTCAAACTTCCTTGCATTTTTACTGGTCTTTGGGTCCTCTGAGTAAACACCATCCACGTTTGTGGCATTTAGGAATAGGTCTGCTTTTGATATTTCTGCGACCAACGCAGCAGTCGCATTCGTTGAATGCCCAGGATAAAGCCCGCCTAAAACAACAGCTTTACCTGAAGCAAGAGCAAGAGAAATTTCATCCGTTGATGTGGGTACAACAGGGTAGGCGTTATTGCCTAGCCCCGCGATAATCACTCTTGCATTTAGTCTAGAGGCACCTATGCCCATCTCATCTAAGATTGCTTCACCAGAATTAAGGGCGCGCACAGCATTTATGTAAATTCGGGCTATTTCCCCACCCCCAGCAACAATAATTGGTTGTATCCCATCTCGCATCAAGGATGAGAAGGTTTCACATAATTCCTTAATTAGGTCGATGTTTAATGGCGCCTTAAAAACCGAACCACTTAACTTAATTACTATCCTATGCAAGGGTATCTCGCTCTAAGTAGAAATTTGGTAAAATAAAAATATATGTGAGAAAAAATGAGCGGAGTTTCGAAGAAGAGTTCAGTGGAAAGGTATAGATTGAAAAGATTAGTTTCAGAACTATCAAAAAAGAGTGGTAGAGGAACTGAACTTGTCTCATTATATATTCCCCCTGGAAAACCAATCCACGAGGTTATAAATGCGTTAAGAGACGAATGGGGTACCGCCTCCAACATAAAGTCAGATACTACTAGGACCCACGTACAGGATGCTCTAGTTAAAACTATGCAACGCCTCAAACTTTATAAGCAAATCCCAGAAAATGGGTTGGCAATTTTTTGTGGCGCATTGCCTACGAATGGACCAGGGAGTGAGACCATCTTTTTATATGAGATAGTTCCAATAAAACCTATACAAAATTACCTTTACAGATGTGATGATCATTTTCATGTGGAAATTTTACAAGACATGCTGAAGGAGGAGATTACGATAGGTGTTCTTACAATTGACACGTCAGAGGCTGGACTAGGACTCTTATCTGGCGATAGAGTTGAAGTTTCTGAAGTTTTGACATCGGGAATTTCTGGAAAACATAGGTCAGGTGGACAGTCGGCGAGACGATTTGAGAGACTTAGAGAGGCAGAGGTAAATGACTTTTTCCACAGAGTGGCCAGACACGCTGCTAAGATATTTTTAGAGGAAAATAAGATTAGTAAGTTGATCATTAGTGGTCCAGGACCGACAAAAGAAGATTTTTTGAAAGGTGAATATCTACATTACCAGCTTAAAACTAAAGTCGTTGCAGTAGTTGATACATCTTATGCAGGAGAAGAGGGTATAAGGGAAACTGTGATGAAATCTGATAAAATACTAGAAGAGCTTAGATTAGTTGAGGAGATGAAGTTAGTTCAAAACTTTCTAAGGGAAGCATCTAGAGAGGACGGTCTTGCAGCATATGGAATAGAACCCGTAGAGAATAGCTTAAGGCAAGGAAATGCTGATACAGTCATTGTTGTAGAAGACCTTAATTTAATACGGTTAAAGGTAAAATGTAAATTTTGTAAAAGCGAGTTCATAAATTATATAACATTAGATGAATATATAAAAAGGAAACAGGAAATACTTTCCACAGCATGCACTAAATGCCAAAAGTTAGATTATGAGATAGAAGAGGAAGATTATATCAATTATATAGCAGAGCAGGCAGATCTTGTTGGAGCAAAGGTCGAAGTAATATCCTCAAAGACTGAGATGGGGTTAATGTTAAAGAACTTTGGAGGAATAGGAGTACTTTTACGGTATAGGGTTAGAGGGCAGTAAAGGTCATAGTCTTATATATATGTCCTCTGATAAACGTTCATAGTTTTCTAAAGGTGGTTTTACCCCGAAAAACACTGCATCAACCTTGTGCATAGTCTTTATTTCTTTTTCGAAAACTTGAAGGTCTTTTGGTAAATATAGTTCAGAGACAGACGATACCAGAGGCAAGGACTTGCCCTTTTTGTAATTCCAAACCAAGGAATTCAGTTGGACTAATTTATCAAAGACGATTGAATATTTCTTTTCAAAATTTTTAACATCAGGATATTGTTCTAAATGGATGCTCTTCTTTGTATGTGGAAGATTTTGATAGATTTCTTCCGTTAAGAATGGGGAAATAGGAGCAAGTAGACGGAGAACACATTCTAACACACAATACAGGGTGAATATAGCACCTTTAGCAGAGTCAAGAGTAAATTCATTGTTTCTATTGTATGCACGTGACTTTACAGCTTCAATGTAATGATCAGCGAATATGTCCCATACAAAATATCTTATCGACTTGGCGGAATCGAATGGGTCTAGCTGATCAAAAGATTTCTTGCAAGAGATTATCACGTCATCAAGTTTTTCTAAAATCGCTAAGTCAATAGGTTGAAGAGTGTATTCTCCTTCTTTTGGCCGGTCAAATTGGGAGATGAATTTAGCAACATTCCATAACTTAGTTATGAATTTACGTGCGCCAGCAACCCTACTTTCAGAAAAAAGATAGTTTGATCCTAACTTTGATTCACTAGCAGCCCATAGTCTAAAAGCGTCAGCACCATATTTGTTTACTATAGGCTCAGGGTAAACGACATTCCCTAGATGTCTATGCATAGCGTGCCCATGTTCATCAAGACCCATACCGGATAAACGCACAAACCTAAATGCTGGCTTTCCTGTCAACTGGTAGATTCTCAATAACGAATAAAACAACCAAGTTCTTACTATATCTATACCTTGAGGGCGCATAGTTACTGGAACAGAGCTCTCATAATAGTTGAGCTTCCTCGCAATTTCTAATATATAAAGAGCAGAAATACTTGAATCAACCCAAGTATCGAATGTCCTTTCTTCACCGAAGAATTCTTCCCCACCACATTCTTTACACTTCTTTAGTGGGAAGGTTTCTTTCCAAGGCTGATAATACCTCCCCGCGGGGGGAAGGTTAGGGGCACCACATGTTTTACAATACCATATTGGTAGCTCAGTACCATAAAACCGTCTCCTAGATATCGGCCAATCAGAGGTGATTGAGTTAATCCAGTCTATTAGAATGTTAATCGATTCTGGTGGGAAGAACTTTATCTCCTCTTTAGAGAATTTTAGAATATCTTCTAGGAAATCGAGTTGCTTTAAATAATACTCCTTGACGTGGATATACTCTATCGAGGTTGAACACCGCCAGCAGACCGGAACAGTTTGAATTATAGAGTCTTTCTTAACAATACGTGATTCCTTCTCTAATAATGAGATGATGCTCTCCCTCGCGTCTTTAATACCCAATCCTGAGAGTGGCCCTGCGTTCTCATTCATAATCGCATGTTCATTTAGTAAAATAATAGGTTTAAGCTTTAGTTCTTTGAAGAGTCTGATGTCTGATTGATCGCCATAAGAACAGATCATCACCAAGCCGCTACCAAATTCAGGTTTTGCATAAGGATGTGGAATAATTGGGACGATCCTATTGTAAATAGGAACTATGGCTCGTTTTCCTTCAAGATTTTTATACCTTGAATCAGATGGATTAAAGATTATTGCTTTGCAAGCACCTATCAGTTCAGGCCTTGTTGTGGCAATGACAACCTGATTATTATTCCCACTTTCTAAGTCAAATTTTATGAAAAATAAAGAAGATGGTCTCTCTTCCTTCTCTAACTCCGCATCAGCAATTGTAGTTTTGCAACTTGGACACCAATTGACTGGGCGATCCTCTTCATAAACCAGTCCCATCTTCCACACTTGAATGAAAGTTGCTTGCGTTAAAGCACGGTATTCTGGAGAATCTGTTCTATATCCGTTTTCAAAATCGCAACTGAGACCGAGTCTAAATAACGTGTCAACGATCTTGTGTTCTGTTTCATCAAGGATGTCCTTACATTGTTTGAGGAAGACATCTCTTGGTATTTCAGTTGCCTTTTTATTCATCCTTTTTTCTGCCATAAGTTCAACAGGTAGACCGTTTCTATCAACACCCCATGGAAAATGAACATTCTTACCATTCATTCTAAAGTACCTTGCAACCATGTCAATTTGGATATAATGAGCTGAGCCACCTACATGCATCGAACCTGTAGCATAGGGAGGGGGGATGTCAATTGTAAACCAGTCAAAGGATTTTTCAAATTTATTATATATTTTCTCTTCTTTCCAATAATCTAATATTCTTAACTCGTCCTTTGGCTCGAAGTTCTTCTTTAAAGTGCTACTATTAGACATACTATTGCGAAAACCCGGCAAATTTTTATATAAAAAGATTTGGTTCAAATCTTTAGTTAATTATTAATATAAAATGCATAGTAGGGCCTTTAATTTAAATAATAAATATAAAAACAATGGATAGTAGTTGTGCCCTGGTAGCTCAGCCTGGTAGAGCGCCGCCTTGGTAAGGCGGAGGTCGCGGGTTCAAAACCCGCCTAGGGCTTTATGACTATTATTAGAAAGTAACTTCTGCAACTTACAGCATTCCAATGACTAAGGAAAGCAATGTTAAGTCAAGTAACGCACTATTGATGGCCTAATCTTATGATTTGCAAAAACTTTTAAAGAAATGCCGAGAGCGGGCTTTTCGCGGTTGTTTCGAACCCGCGGCCTCTGGATTATGAGTCCAGCGCTCCAACCAAGCTGAGCTTTCGAGCGTGGAGTATCTCGGCGCCCTCGGCGATTTTTTGTAGACTTATTAAGGGTATATATGGTTATCCCTTTGTTGAATAAGTTTGGGGTCGTCAGCTAGTATGGTTTAGGCTACACGGCTCGGGCCCGTGAAATCGTGGGTTCAAATCCCACCGACCCCATTTTTAATAACATAAAATGTGATGTTGTTGTAGCAAAATGGTTTTATGTCTTTTTTGGAATCTTAATTTAAATCTTTAACGACTCCAATTGCAATAAAACTATAAATATAACCATCCTTTGCAACCCCTAAAGGGGATAGAAATAAATAAGGAAGGCCGTCTTAAACTGGAGAACTCAGTAATCTATCAAATGGCATACTTTAATAAAATTTTTGATAAGGGTAGTGGAAATGGTTATGAACAATGGGTCTGAGCGGTTTACTCTCTATCAAGATATGGATGGAACTACTTATGATATAGAGTTGCCTCTAACTTCTTACGTTAATCCTATTGAACTAAGAGACGAACTACGTTTACCTTCTTACATCGACCTAAACTATTATCCGATGGAATGGGGGATAGTCGCCCTCTATGCAGCTATTAATGCACCTAGACTTCATGAGTTATATCCTAATGTTTTCTATAAAAGAGTAAGCAAAGAACCAATTCCTGCCCTCTTCTTTGGCGGAGCAGCTGTCAAAGTTCATTGCCAAAGCGCAAATGGCACAAGCCCATTGGCTAGAGGAATAAAGGACACCGACTTTATAGTTCCAAAAAAGAAAGGAATAGACTTTTACAGACTACTTCTAAATATGGACAGATCTTTCGGAACAAGGTATAAATCGTTTGTCACAAAGAACGACAAACGCTTCAACGCATGGAGATATGGCGAAAGATACAGACTCACTACAATCAATGGTATAACTTCCAATGGAAAACCAACAATAACAGTACTAGATTTATTCTGTGATAACATATACCTAAGACATAAAGTACAAATCAAGGAGGCTTTTGAAGACTTCAGAGACAACCTTTACACAATTGGATTAGAACATCTGATACTTACCAAAACTCAACTAATTACTGACCTACCAAGAGAGAGTGCTGATGAATTAAAAAGTCAAGGACAAGAATATAGAATTTTGTCTTATCCATTTTACCAACAAGATAGGATAATAATAGGCATGGAAGAGAAAGATATAAAGGATATCTGTTCAATATTCCTTGATCATCCAATTGGAGAGGGCAAAGAAGAAGTTAATGCGCAAAGGATAAGGAAAGTATTAGATAAAGACAAAGGGTTTGCCTTAACTGTTTCTCTTAATCTTACAAATATATTGAAAAGGGAGGACCTCCTTAAAAGGTGGCTGAATAGCGGCCAAATTGAGGTTGTAATAAATAGAATTCAAACACTTCTAGAAGAAATACCTTTTGTTGACAAAAAATGGGATAAACCTTGGTGGAATACGGCTGTTGAGACACCGATAATCTGGCAATAAATTATTTGCTTATTAGTTGTCTAACCAAATTGTAAACTTCTTTTCTTGACATACCTGTTCTTGACAAAGGGAGATCTGTTACCACTTTTCCTGAATATAATCTTAGAAAAGTTTCACGGGAAGATGTAATATAGATCGTGGCATTCTTATAATTGGACCACTTGCCTTCTGTTATTCTTCTACCTTTTCCTAACTTAAACCCGTTATCATCAATGATTAAGGTTACATGATATCGCGCCTTGTAGATTCGATGACCTATTATCACAGAAAAAGCTGTCAAGAACATGGTCGTCAAGAGAAGATTGTTTAGAGCTTGTTGAATTCCTATTAAGGCAGTCGCTACCAAAGCCATCATCCCTAAACTGAACGAGATAGTGAAACTTTTGAGGTAATCAGGTAGATCGAAAGCTTCAAACTTTAGCTCCGTCAAGTTGAAATTCTTTAGAAGATTTCTTCCTAATGTGTTATTTGAAGAGATGGCTTCTTTTGTATCAAGGCTAAAAGCAGCAATACCTATATTTCTATCTGCGAATTCGATTACCATTTGCTTTAGGTCTTTTTGGAATGGGTGTTTTTGAACTAGATTGAGGAAAATCCAATCGTCAATACCAAATTCTTTCTTAAAAATTAGCAAGATTTTCTTTAAGAATTTTGGCTCTAGTTCTGAGGAACCGTAAAAAAAGAAGTTAACCTTATATCTAGGTGTGACTAGACCCGAAAAGATCCTTGAGAGAAGGAAGCCCTTTTCTTGTAGTCCCCCTGATGCATATATTGGAAACGTTATCCCGTCTACTGAATAATCTTTGTGAATTTCATTGAAGTTGGCGAGCCATCTAAGATCACCTTTGACCAAACGTTCTTCAACTAGATCATTGATGAGACTTAATTCGATCATTTTGAACATAATAAAAAAAGGGGGGGATATAAGGTTATTCTGGCGGAATGTTTAGGTAAAGTGTCCTCATGTCGATGCCTTTTGTTGCATTTCTGTACATAAAACCTACATACAGCAATATTCCAACCAATATGAAGCCCCAGAAACCTGCTGCACTAATGACATCTGAAGTGCTTGCTCCAGTCGTGAAGAACGACCATATCCAAGGTGATTCCTTTATGAATATGTATAGACACATTGATGCACCTAAGAGTGCGACCAGGCCTAAAGCAACGACTGAACCAACGGAATGTTTTACGGCTGCTCTTTCATATATTTCTTTCCTTTCTAGTGGAAGCAACATACAAGATGCGCAGAACATTGTTAGGAAAAAGGCGTCATATATATCGGTTCCAACTACTCCAGCAAATGCGAGATAGCTAGCTGCTCCGGCAGGAAAGTCCGCTTCAGCCATACAAGCAGGGATCGCAAAGACAGCGGTAATGATTATTGACCATACTGGCGCATGCCACCTTTCGCTGACGTATGAGAAACTTTCAGGCATCATTCTGTCAAATGACATAGCGAAGAACGTTCTTGATGCAACAAGAAGGAATGGAGGAATGTCATTTGCAACCCATAGTATTCCAGCAAGTGCAACCAACCAAGAAATCCAGCCCATATCAAGACCCTTTGCAATTATTGAGGCAACACCAGTACTCCATGCTGACTGGAATCCAGGAATTTGTGATACAACTTCACTACGAGGGACAGAGTAGCTAAGCCAAGAGTAGGCTTGGAAGAAGCTCCATTCATGCCCGTCTACGGTACGAGTTGCAACACCAAGTGTTGACATTGCAGAGAGTGAAGATGCTAATAAATAGACCACCATTATTATAGCTCCGGCGACTAAAAGCATTTTTGGTAGTTTCTTGTTTGCTTCTTTGACTTCCCCAGCCAAGAACGCAGTTGCGTACCATCCCATATATGCCCAAAATGCGCCTCCTAGTGCAAACGAGAACGCGTCAAAAAAGCCAGTCACATTTTTAGTCATCCCAGTATCGATTGCAAGGTCCATAAACTTTTCAGGCGAAGCACCCATGACCTGTTCCACTCCATTTACTACAACGCTCGGATTCATAGCACCTGCAGCCCACATTCCAAAGAAGAGAATAGTTATTATTGCAGGAATGTAGAACATTACTTGAAGTAGCCTACCATATAATTTTGTTCCTAATAAGCCTAAAAGTGCAAAGACCCAGACTATAATGATTCCACCAATAAAAAGTTCAAGTGAACCGAATGATAGTGGCACAGGATTTACGGGTGATGCCATTGCAATATTGCCAAATATCAGTAACGCCTCAAAAACTGCAACTCCTATCAATCCATAAGAGAAAGCTTCAGCGAGAAACATCAACCACCCAGACATATACCCAACAACTGGATGAATAACTCTTGATATAGTGACGTACCCTCCTCCTGATCTTGGCATCGCAGCAGCAACGTAACCTGCAGCGTAGGCTGTAATGACAACTACCACACCACAAAATAGAAAAGCCCAGAACATGGCTGGAAGACCCAGTGGCATCATATCAGTTGGCATAGGTCTAGGGCCAGTAAATTGGAAGACCCTCTTTTGCCAGCCCAAGCCTATGACATGGCTAAGTACGATAATTACACCAAGTGTAAACCCTATTTCCCTTACTAGACCAGTAGCGTCTCTTGTGAACAATCCAGGTTTACTAGATGACAAGGATTTCTACTCCTTCACCTTAGTCGTTAAGATTAATGGTACTTTCATTTAAGCTTTTCTGTTGGATTAAACTTAAATATAGCTTGAATTATTCAGGTGAAGGAATTAGAGGGGGAACTAAGGAGTGTCCTTTTTGTTTAAGAAAAAGAAAGAACACTTGACAAGAGTGTTATTTGCTACAGATATGCATGGGTCTGAGGGAGTTTGGAAAAAATTTCTAAACGCTTCTGCGATTTTAAAAGTGGACGTTGCGATATGTGGTGGCGACTTAACTGGTAAGATGGTTGTTCCTATAGTCGAGAAAAGTAATAAACAATACACGGCTTACTTCATGGGCAAAACACATTTAATAGATTCAAGTGAATTAGATAAAATGTTTAAGGATATTCGAGGAATAGGTTACTACCCCTACGTGATAGGGGAAGACAGGTACAAAGAAATTGTAGAAAACCCGGTAGAAATAGATAAAATATTTCAAGAAGTTATGAATTCAACGTTGAAAAATTGGCTGGATATGATTAGGCAAAAACTTCCTAATGAAATCAAAGTAGTCGTTTGCCCTGGTAATGACGACAGATTCGACGTTGACAGAGTAGTCCAAGAGCATAAGGATGTGATAAATGGGGAAGGCAAAGTGATAGATATAGATGATGAACACCAAATGGTAAGTTGCGGTTGGGTAAACCCAAGTCCTTGGAAGACTGCTAGAGAGGAAACTGAAGAAAAGCTTGAATCCAGATTAGAACAATACATTTCAAAATTGAACAATACTAGCACAGCAATATTTAACTTTCATGCACCACCTTTTCAATCAAAGTTAGATGAAGCCGCCCTATTGGACGAAAACTTGAATCCGGTAATTCATGGCGGAAGTGTGGTAATGCAACCCGTGGGTTCCAAGGCTGTTAGGAAGATGATTGAGAAGTACCAACCTTTTTTGGGATTACATGGTCACATACATGAATCAGCTGGTTCAATGAAAATCGGAAAGACGTTTTGTGTCAACCCAGGAAGTGAATATGCTGAAGGAATTTTAAAGGCGTTTCTAATTGAGTTCGAAGGCAATAAAATCATTAGACTCCAAAGAGTTGAAGGTTGAAAAGGCCAGTGAAGTTAGATTACTAAATTTGGAAGAACCCATTAGTCTTAGTGAGTAAGAAGTCTTAGGGTTAAAAGATGGTATAACAATCAAGTTTTGAAAAAGGAAATCGTAATAAAACCTAAGCCGGTTTACAAATTAAAGGATGGCTAGACATGTTCCAATAAAACACCATCAAGTGATATGATCTTTACTGAAAAAATATCAAATTTACATCTGTTTAATAGAGGAGCAATTCTGCTGCTGAATTCTGAAGAATAAGAAAAATTTAATGGAAAGATTATTTCTGAGTTAAAAGGAGGCATAATAATTATGTTGTAAA
>Ga0209102_1001565_pt1 | contig 11645 bp, 17 predicted proteins | sample ConPoolayeHmetaG_FD_185483 | JGI IMG/M metagenome (GOLD analysis project Ga0209102, IMG submission 185483) | Hot spring microbial mat communities from California, USA to study Microbial Dark Matter (Phase II) - Cone Pool mat layer H metaG... ... | reverse complement strand
TTTTTGCCAACCATCTCCTCAGACAGCCATCCCAGATGTTGCATTTCGTTGATAGCTTGGTCCTGCAGTTCCTTCTTAACATCCTCGTTGCGAGTCAGATAGGAATGGATGAGATATTGCAGGATAACCGTGTATTCATGCTCGATGCCCCAGTCGAGAACCTGGGTAACCTTGTCTCGTCGAGAACCTCTTAAATCTTTAAGGCCTTCTTTTTGAGCCTTGGTTACAAAATGTTTGAAGTCGCCTCGATGCGATTTTTCGTCAGAAATGATTCGTCTTAGCAGCCGTTTTATCGTGGAGTCATCAATGGCGTTGACGTGCTGCTCATACAAGGCAATGGCATCCTCTTCCTGAAGCACATCGTTTCTCATCCAGTCGGAAACAGATTCACCACTTGTACGCATTTCTGCTCTTTTGATGCTCGGAGTGCCACCTAGGCTGACTATGGTCTCGGCCAGCCAGTCAAAATGGCGCATTTCTTCCCGGGCGATGGCTTCGATTTCACAAGCCATCTCCCCCTCTCCCATGGCATAGGCATGGACTAGGTATTGAATGATGGCTGCGTGCTCGCCTTCCAGGTCTTGGTTCAGTAAGGCAATAGTCTTGCTCTTGTCCATTTGCGCCTCCTGCGTCGCCTACCTTTTGTCTATTACATCGCAATACAGGCTTACCCATTCTCACCAACAGGTTGTTGGTTTTGTCAGGGTAAGACGCTTTCTGTATACGTTCAATGTCGCCTGGGATGTTACTTTATCAGCGCGGCTCCCTTTTCAGTGAGTTTGTACCTATCTACTTGTTGGTCAGCCAGTCCGGCCTGAGCAAGCTCGCGGAGCCCGCTCCTTACCCTGAACAAGGGAAGTCCAATTTCTTGGGCAATTTCCTCGGGAGACTTCAGTCCCCCCTGCAAGGCGCGGAGCATCTTGGTGCCTGACTCGGTCGGCTTACCATCAGGGCTAATGCATGCCATATTGTCCTCCTACCAAGCCATATCTAGAGCTTTTTCATGCACAGGTACCAGTCTATACACTCGTAGCCTTGCTTAAGCCTCTCTTCAGCCATTTCCTGGGTGTTCGGCGGCGGCACCACTACTTTGTCACCCGGTCGCCAGTTAGCCGGAGTAGCGACCCCATGTTTGTCCGTGGTTTGCAAGGCATCTATTATCCTCAGTATCTCATCCATATTCCTGCCCGTGGTCAGCGGGTAGTAGAGTATTGTCCTGATAATCTGGTTGGGGTCGATTATGAACACGCATCTGACGGTCTCGGTCTTGCTCTGACCGGGATGAATCATGCCGTAAGTCAGAGAAACCTCTTTGTTCAGGTCAGCGATAATGGGGAATGGTATTTTCACCCCTGTTTTCTCTTCGACATTGCGCACCCAGGCGATATGCGAAGAGACGCTATCTACGCTGAGACCCAGCAGCTCTACCCCGCGCTTTTGTAACTCAGGATAGATCTTGGCAAAAGCAATGAACTCAGTGGTGCATACTGGCGTGAAGTCCGCCGGGTGGGAAAACAGGATTAACCAACTCCCTTTGAAGTCGTCCAGCTTGAGCTTGCCATGAGTGGTCACGGCTTCAAAAGCTGGTGCCGGCTCACCTATCTTGGGCATGTGACCTGCTCCTTTCAATTCTTCCATGCTTGAACCTCCTTCACTAATTCTCTTTGCCTCTAGAAATGCTTCTTAAACTTCCAGTTTTTGCCTATCAACCTCCTTCCCCATACCTCCAAGCTGTGATCCTAAGCTAGAGCTATTTCGTTATTCTCTCCAGCCTCTTGTTCACTTCATCCCAGTTTACGATGTTCCAGAGGGCGTCAACAAATTTGGCTCTGTCGTTCTTATAGTCCAAATAGTAGGCATGCTCCCAGACGTCTATGGCCATCAAAATCGTGAACATTGGGTAAACGTTGGTGTTATGCTTCTCTATCTGCATTATTATCGGCCTGTTAGTCTGGCGGCAGAACGTGAGGGCTGCCCAGCCAGAGCCTTCCGCGCTAGTCGCGGCCAGACTGAATTCCCTTTTGAATCTTTCAAAGCTGCCGAACTCTTTGTCCAGGGCTGCACCCAAAGTTCCCGTGGGCTTCCCTCTGCCTTTGCCAGCCGGTGCCAGGTTAGCCCAGAATAACGAATGTAGCAGATGACCTCCGATATGAAACGAGAGTTCCTTCAAGGTGGCTTTGATATCAAGGTCGGCGCCTTCTTTATGGGCCTTGTCCAGCCTCTCGAGTATGGCATTAGCACCATTTACGTACGCCTGATGATGCTTCTGATGGTGTAGTGTTAGTTGTTCCTGAGATATGTACGGCTGTAGTTCGTCATACTTGTAAGGCAACTGCGGCAGCGTATAAAACCTAGCTTTTTCCATAAGTCTTTTTCCTCCCTTTCAAAATGTTCCAAAATTCCATCTCCTTGGCCCCCTGCCAAAAAATCACTTCAGCCTCTTTTTTGATTCCTGGGCACGTTGAGCCACCAGCTTTGGGTCGTAATGACCGGGACCGCCGCATTCAGGGATATAGCAACTGACATTCATAAAGGTACATTTGGCGTGGCAACTGGGACATTTTTCTGGCGGGGCTTCAGCTTGAAAGACATAGTTACATTCATCGCACATCCAGTAATTCATCTTTTCCTCCTTTCTTAAGAATACTTCATCCGAAACCATCGGTTCTTATGATTCCATCGCTTTAGCCCAAGCGGTAGAAAATCGCTCTCCGATACTAGTCTCCTAACCTATCAGAATTAGATACCAGACTCAAAGCCTTTAGGTCTAATGAGCAGGACTGGCACAGAAGAGGAGCGTATTAGCCTATCCGCCACGCTGCCAAATACCCAACGCTTTATGCCAGAGCGACCATGCGTAGCGATGGCTATAAGGTCTACCTTGTCGCGTCGAACAAAGTCGATGATCGTCTCCGCAGGTCTTCCTGTTAATACTTTCGTTTCCACGTTTAGCCCTTCCTTGTTGAGCTGAGCCTTCACTCTGGCAAGATACCCCTCGGCTGCTTTCACACCAGCCTTTTGGACCACCTCAAAATCGACAGCTGGTGGTGTTCCAGCAGGCAGAGGCTCCACAACCCTTAATAGTATAACTTGCGTTTCTCCACCTCCCGCAGCTATTGCTTTCACATGGGGCAAGACGCACTCCGCTAGCTCTGAACCATCCAGAGGAACCAGCATTTTCCGATACACTTTGCCACCTCCTTGGCTTGTTCTTCTTTGAGTCTATTTCCCGAGGTACTCAAATAGCTTCGATGCTAGCCGCCTCTTCAGGCTTCAAACTGAGCCCGATTTTCTGATTGTCGTATCAAACTTCTTGTCGAACTGCACGCATTGCTTCGAGTCGTCTTCAGACTAGAAGCTTGAAAGGCCCAATCGTAATCATAGCCCACCGGCACGTTGAAGCTATCTGCCAGCCCCGAAGCCCCGAGGCCTAATTACGAGAACTGGAGCAGGAGAAGAGCGTATCAGTCTGTCTGCCACGCTGCCAAATACCCAGCGACTTATGCCAGTTCGACCATGCGTGGCAATGACTACGAGGTCCACTTTCTCTCGTTGCGCAAAATCGGCGATGGCGTCAGCAGCTCTGCCTGTTATTACTTTACCCTCGACATTTAACCCTTCTTTGCTGAGCTGGGCCTTTATTTTGGCCAGATACTCTTCCGCCGCTTTCTGGCCGGACCTTTGAACCGCCTCGAAGTCGACAGCTGGTGGTGTCTCGGCGGGGAGAGGCTCCACAACTCTCAAGAGTACCACTTGGCCTCCGCCACATCCCGCCGCTATGTCTTTCACGTGGGGTAGAACACACTCTGCTAGCTCTGAGCCGTCAAGCGGAACTAATATTTTCTTGTACATATTCCTGCCTCCGTTTCTGTTCGTTTTCTGTTACTCTTTGTCCCTCGTTCGTCCAGTTATTCACCTTGCTTTCATGATAAGTACCTCCCTCTTTCTCATACTGATTTTGATTCTTTAATCTTCTCAGCGACCTGCCTGCCAAACTCGCGGCACTGTTTCAAGCCATCCTCGGTCGGCTTGCGCAGCACCTTCAGTCCTGGCTCTATCACATTCATCCCGAAAATATGCTTCATCGTATCGGCTATCATCTGCACAGCTTCACCGCTCCACCCATAAGACCCGAAAGCTGCTCCCACCTTCCCCTTTAGGTCTGCTTTTTCCATTTCAAAGAGAAACGTCTTTACGGAAGCAATCATATCTCTATAATAGGTCGGCGAGCCCAGAATTACAGCGTCAGCATCTTTGACATCCTCCACGGTTGCGGTTACAGCCCTTGTAGACAAAACCTCGATTCCAGCCTGTCTGATTCCTTCCTCGATCGCCCTCGCCATCAGCGTGGTATTGCCTGTCCTCGAATCGTAGACTACTATCGCTTTTGACATGTTGTTTCTATTCAACAAGACATCTTAGGCAAAGCCACGCTGTTTATGCTTTTCTGCGATAGTGCTAGCCAGGTCGTCTAGAGCTTTGAAATCTTCTTCCCTGGGAAATCCCTTGCTTATCACGGGAGCCAGCACCTCCAGCTTGAGATTCGGAATCAATGCCCTGAGCTGCTCCACAGCCTTGCTGCCCCAGCCATAGGAGCCAATGATCGAAACAAACTGGAGTTTAGGTCTTAACGCGTTGGCTAGAAATGCCGCATAAGCGACGTTAGGATGGGGCCCAACCAGCACTGTAGGCGTGCCGATGACCATAGTGGCGGCATCCACCAATGCCATGGCTAGTTTGCCAATATCAGTCACAGCCAGGTTGAACTGCTTAACCGTCACGTTCTTTTGAGCCAAGGCTTCCACAAGATACTCGACCATTTTTTGGGTGCTGCCATGCATGGAGATATAGGGTAACACCACTATGTTTTTTGGTGGGTCAGATACCCAGCTTCGATAGGCTTGCATAATGAAAGATGGTTTACTGTGAAGCGGGCCGTGGCTGGGGGCGATAATGTCAATTTCAAAGTCCTTTAGTTTCTCCAGATGCTTCTCAATACTGGTGCGGAAAGGCATCATGATTTCAGCGTAGTATCTTTTGGCCGCCTCATAAACTTGCCCTTCATCAGTTACATACAGGTCTGTCGTAGCCAGATGAGAGCCAAAAAGGTCGCAAGGGAAAAGTATCTTGTCTTCCCGTAAATATGTCAGCATGGTCTCAGGCCAGTGCACCCAGGGTGCATGGATGAATTCCAGGGTTCTATCCCCCAGCGATAAAGTTTCGCCGTCGCCTACGGCGATAAATCTGTCCTCTGGGACAAGCAAGAGGGACACAAGCATTTCCTTGCCTTTGGGCGTGGTGACCACTTTGGTGCCGGGATACTTCGCCAGAACGTGAGGGATGCTGCCGGAATGGTCTTGCTCAGCATGGTTGGCAATAACATAGTCAATAACGGGAACATCCTCTAGATAAGCCATGAGGACTTCTGCCATAGGGGGATTCACAGTGTCTATCAAGGCAACTTTCTGGCTACCCTGTATCAGGTAGGCATTATAGCTTGTGCCATCAGGAAGTGGTATCAGACCGTCGAAGAGACGCCTATCCCAATCAATAGCGCCTACCCAGTAAACATTTGGCCTTACTTGCCGTGCCTTCATATAGCCCTCTTTAGTATTCCAGAAGTCTTTTTTCGCCTTCGATCTTTTTTATCTCGGTGATATCTTGTGTTGCTTCCAATGTGCCTAGATACTTGCCGGCCCTATCACGCACAGCAAAATACCTTATGTATATTTTTGTCCCCTTCAGATCTATCCAGAATTCCACTGAATCTTTCTTGCCACTCCTAAAATCGGACAGAATCCGATTCACCTTATCTACGCTCTGCTTGGGATGGCAACTCTGAACCGGTTTGCCGATAACGGAAACTGGCCGGTTGAAGATCCTGGTTTCGTGCTTGTTCCAGAATCTGACCAGATCGTTTTCATCGACAAAAGAAATCTCTATCGGTATTGCCTCCAGTATTCCTGCCAGTTGCTCTTGGGTAAGGTTTTCTATCATGGCGCCCCCATCGTCTATTCCTTGATTTTCTCGAACTGATCCTTGCTCGCTCCACAGACAGGGCACACCCAATCATCAGGTAAGTCCTCGAAAGGCGTGCCCGGCCTTATCCCGCCGTCAGGGTCGCCCAACTCAGGGTCATAGATATAGCCGCAAACAGTGCATTCGTATTTTGCCATTTTTGCCATCTTGGACGTCTCCTTTCTCTTATTTGATATAGCTGGGAGCTGTCTTGGGGGTGGTGCCCCTCTTAACCTGATGGTAGTAAGCATAAGTCATTAGCTCACCTTCTTTGAGGACATCCGCCCCTATAAGTTCCCCCACAAAGATAGTGTGAGTCCCCACATCTACTTGATTGACTACCTTGGCTTCGAGATAAGCTAAGCTATGGTCGAGTACTATGGGAGCCTTGGTTTCACCAAGTTTATAGTTAACATCCTTGAACTTATCCACTTCTCGCCCCGATTTGAAGCCAAAACGACCGATGAAGGAAAGTGGCGTATCTTTTGATAGTACAGACGCGGTAAAGACTTTACTGGCATTGATAAACTCGTGTGTCAGGTTCTGTTTGTTGATGCACACGGCGATAGTGGGTGGCTCGGAGGTGACTTGAATCACGGTATTGGCAATCTGTCCATTAAACTTGTCTCCTTTTCTAGAACTTATCACGTATAAACCGTAGCTGATATTATATAGCGCCTCGAGATTCAAATTCACCTCCCGTTAGCCTTGTATTTACATAAGGTCTTTTTCACTGGCTTCGATTGCCCGCTGTAATTCAGCACTGAGCAAGGGCGGAAGCCCTACTATATCTACCCTGAGAAATCCTCTGACTATTGTGGCTGTCGCTTCACTTCGAGTTAGGCCTCTTGCCATGAGATACTCTACCTCTTCCTCAGCTATCTTGCCCACTGCTGCCTCATGAGATAGGTCAATGCCCGCCAAAGTACCTTTAAGCTCGGGTATAGCATGAATCATACCCTCGCCGGCCAATATAAGCCCGCGACATTCTAGATGACCTTTGACATCAGGGGCATTGCCTTCCACATAACCTCGGGCAATAATACTACCTCCGGTAGTTATCGCTCGTGATATGATTTCGGTTTTCGCCGCTTTAGCACTGAGGATAACCCGGGAACCAACGTCCAGCGATGACCCCGGACCTGCCAGCAGAATACTATTGAATCTGACAACCGCGTTTTCCCCTATACACCTGGCTATAGGATACATCTGTATTGAACGGACTGGCTTCATAAGCACATAATTACTAAGAAATAAGCCATCCTCTTCAACAATCACCCCCGTGCGGGGGCGAACAGCTATCTCTGGATTCCAGTTATGTATCATAGTGAAGGTGACCTTGGCCCCTTTCTTTATGTAGAACTCAGAGACGCCCAAGTGCAGACCAGGTTCTTCCTTCAGGGCAGTGGTACAACCCGTAATAATGTGCAGCTCGGAGTTCTCTTCAGCAATGATGATATTGTGGACATTCTGAGCAAGCCGCGCTTTTGCCAGGTACAGACAGGCTTGAACCGGATAAACTGTTTTATAGCCAGGCAGTGCCCTGATGAAATAGCCATTATGCTGGTTCAGCTCGACATTGGCGGTATATTTATCGGTATCTACGGCTACTGCCTGCCACCAGTAATCTGACAGCCAGTCATACTTTTCCAGAGCGTGACTGACTGCCATCACTTCCACGCCCTCCTGTCTAACCGAACTGTGAACTGGAGCGTTATCCATCTGGATGAAAGTCCCTGCTCTTTGGCCTGGATCATCCAGAACGACTCCTGCCTCGAGCATCTGCTCTTTCGCTTGGGGCGGGAGCTTGAAAGGGTCAACCTGAGAAGGTTGCTCATCCGTTGAGCTAACGTAGGTACTCAAATCTACGTCTTCACCGAACGGTGCCGGTTTAGCTAAAGCTGCTTTGGCCTTTTCTTTGTTTGTCTTGGGGGACTTTACTTGACGCATTTGACACACTCCGCGTAGCCCTTTGCCTTTATGGTTTTTAGTATCTCATGCGGGTCGCCTTCACAAATAATGCGGCCATCCAACATAACATAACCAGTGCGAGCATTAACATAGTCCAGAATATGACCAGTATGGGTAATGATGAGCCCCATGCATTTTCGCTCGGGTATTGGACAGTCTTTTTCCAGCAAGCTGTTTAGCAATTCGCCGATAAGGGCGATATTTACCAAGTCAACGCCTGATTCCGGCTCATCTATCAATGTCAATGTGGGCTTTTGCGCCATTAGCTGCATTAGCTCGGAACGCTTTATCTCCCCTCCCGAAAACCCATAGTTCATCTCCCTGTCCAGAAAATCGACCAAATTAGCTTTCTCAGCGAGTTGACTAATACGCTCTTCGTTTCCTTGCCCTCTGAGGCAGGCTGCCACCATGTCACGCACCTTTACACCCCGAACCACGGGCGGCCGCTGGAAGGACATGCCAATCCCTAAACGGGCTCTCTCATCCAGTGGTAAGTCGGTTACGTCCCGCCCTTGGAAAACAATTTTGCCTTCGGTTACCCGATACTTTGGGAAACCCATTATGGCCATGAGCAAGGTGGTTTTCCCGCTGCCGTTAGGGCCAAAAAGAACATGCGTCTCCCCAAGCTTCATCTCCAAATTTATGTTATGCAAAATCTCCTTGCCTTCCACCTCTACGGTTAGCTGCTCAATTCTTAAGGCCACTTCACTCATGTTATACTCCCCTTCTGTCTATTTACGCTCCATCCAATGACCAATGTTCTTTCTTGGAAAACCACCCCGCAGGGTCACTGAGATACTCATAGGAATCGAGAAGGGCAAGATGGTGCCCCCGCTCTTCTCCCGCCAGAGTCTCATAGAAGCGCCTTTCCACAGGGAGGCTGCTTTCTGCGCTTCGAGAGTGATATAGGTTATAAGACCTGACTTCCATCTCCATAGCCATCTTGATGGCTTCAAGTTCGGATTCCGCTACTTCGAACGTGCGACCCAGCGCTTTAGTGGCTTGGGCGAACAGAGATTTGATTTTTCCCCCTTTCTCCAGTGGCGGTTCCACTTCGGGCCAATTCTGCCCTCTCTTCAAGGCTTTATATATTTCCTCAAACTTCTTACGATGAATGTCTTCTTCCTTAGCTAGCTGTTGAAATAATTCCTTAGCTAGCCTGTTGTTGCTCTTGCGGCCCGCCTTCTGATAAAACTCCTTGCCATCTACCTCCATTTGAACCGCAAGCTGAAGCGCCTCCAATTCCCTGGCCTGCTCACTCTTCATTCATCACCTTCCTTCCTAAGGTTTTGTACAAACCTATTGAACTGTCCAGCCGCCATCGACTATTAAAGCAGTACCAGTGACAAAGGATGACTGCTCACAAGCCAAGTACAACGCGGCGTGAGCTATTTCCTGCGGCTCGGCCCATCTACCCATGGGCGAACCTTCCCGCACGAGTTTCTCAGCTTCTGGTTGGGAGCCAGTAAAGCGATCTAGCATCGGCGTTTTGACGGCACCTGGACAGATACAGTTTACCCTGATGTTTTTCCTGGCATACTCCAGAGCCATAGTTTTGGTGAGCAATACTATCCCACCTTTAGAAGCACAATAGGCAGGCATATTCGCGAAGCCGACCAAACCAGCAATGGAAGCAGTGTTGATGATAACCCCACCGCCTTGCTTTAACATCTGTGGAATAGCATACTTTGAGCCTAGGAAAACGCCTTTAAGGTTAACAGATAATACCCTATCCCAGTCCGCCTCTGAGACATTCTCGGTTGGCCCCAATGGGCCTTCAATACCGGCATTGTTGTGCAGAATATCCAGCCTTCCGTACCTGTCAATGGCTGTTTTTATCATTTTCTGAACATCAGCAGCTTTGGATACATCCACCGCAACAAATATAGCCTCGCCACCCTTTGCTTTTATTTGCTTCACTGTTTCCTGCCCACCCTCAACCGAATAATCAGCCACGACAACCTTAGCCCCCTCTTCCGCAAAAAGTAAGGCTGTCGCCCGACCGATACCAGAGCCAGCGCCAGTTATCACCGCTACCTTATCCTTAAGCTTCATATTGTACCTCCTTACTATCTATAGATTCTTTGTTTTGCTTTTCCGAAGCCTGCGTCAAATCATTTGAACTTCTGTGGAGAAGTTTTGGCTATGCTACGATTTATTTGATTAGTTCCATATCCTGGCCACAACAGACCAGAGTACCCCCGCCGACCTTGGTCACCGTCACTTCGTTGCCACAGACATTGCAGCGATACTTCTCACCGACCTTCTTGACAGCCATTTTTCACCTCCTTGGCTTTTCGTAACCAACAAAAAGCCCAAATTCACATACTTTGTGATTCTGCCTTTAGTTTCGAAAGTTGGCGCAGGTGCTTTTTCTCCTCATCCAATATACTGAGGACTACCTTGCGGTCCCTTTCCTTTACTAAGTTCTGCAATTCTGTGTAAAAGAGGATGGAATCTTTCTCAGCTTGGATTCCGGTATCAATAGCTTCAATTTGATTTGATACCTTGCTAGCTTTTCGTTGGGCCTCAGTAACATTAGAAAATACCGCGCTGTCAACTAATGCTTTGAGATAAAGCATATATTCCTCGGTGTAAGTTTCCGGCGGCTTGGCTTGTCCCAGGGAGTCTGACATGCCCCGAAAGGTATCCAGATGTTTCTTTTCTTCTCCAGCGAGATGGTCATAGATACCTTTGACATCTCTGTTCTTAGCCTTATCAGCCAGGGCTTGATAGTATGCCATACCGTTCCTTTCTATGCCCATAGCTATTTCCAAGAGCTCACTTCCCGAGAAAAGAACAGCCATTGTAGTCCTCCTTCTTAGATTAGATTCATTCTATTCGCTAAGCCTTTGCAGATAGCGGTGAGCTTGAAGGGCAGCTTTTGCCCCCTCCCCAGCAGCCACTACTATCTGCTTTTCAGGCACATTAGTGACATCCCCGGCAGCAAAAAGCCCGGGTACCCCCGTTTCATTAGCACAATTTACTTCGATTTCACCAAGACGGTTTAGACTAACTATCCCCCGGAACGGCTCCGAGTTGGGGATAAGCCCAATCTCGATAAATATGCCACCCACCTTCAGCTCCTTCTCCTGTCTAGTCTTCAAGTCCCTAATTTTTATCCCCTCAACACGGCTCTCCCCTTGTATCTCCAGAACTTCGTGCTCCAGGAAGATTGTCAAGTTATTGGCAGCCTTCACCTTGTCGGCCAGGATTTGGTCGCCAGTAAGGGGAGTTAGAGATACCAAATAGACGCGCTCGGCTATTTTGGTCATGTCATCAACTGCTTCCAAGGCTGAGTTGCCTCCTCCAATGACAGCGACATTATCACCAGCAAAGAGAGGACCGTCACAAATAGCACAATAGGTGACCCCTCTGCCCCTCAACTTTTCTTCGCCGGGAACATTCAACTGGCGAGGGCGCTTGCCTGTAGCTATTATCACTGCTTTAGCCCGGTAACTTTCACCAGCATCCGTTCTCAGTTCAAAGCCCGTATTTATGCGCGACAAGGAGCTAACCTTCTGTCCAGTTTTGGTGTCAATGGGAAACTGCTTCACCTGCTCTTGAAATTTTTGCATCAACTCGGAACCTTCAACGAACTGGTATCCCATGTAGTTTTCCACGCCGGCAGTCCACAGAACCTGGCCCCCGATGTT
>Ga0209102_1001557_pt1 | contig 11726 bp, 7 predicted proteins | sample ConPoolayeHmetaG_FD_185483 | JGI IMG/M metagenome (GOLD analysis project Ga0209102, IMG submission 185483) | Hot spring microbial mat communities from California, USA to study Microbial Dark Matter (Phase II) - Cone Pool mat layer H metaG... ... | reverse complement strand
ACCATCGGCACAGAATTGAGGCTCACATTTGCGCTCGATGACCACGGCAGGTACCGACTCCAGGGAGTCATCGACCGGCTGGGGAAGACACATGATGGCACCCTCTGCATCCATGACTACAAGACAGGAGCCTATCTGCCCGGTCAGGAAGAGGTTGACAATGACCGCCAGCTCGGGCTGTATCAGGTCGGCGTACAAAAGAAATGGCCAGACGTCAAGAATATCAGACTGGTCTGGCATTACCTTGCCTTCGACCATGAGCTAGTTTCGTCGCGCTCGGAGCAGGCGCTTGCTCAACTGGTAGTCGACACCACGAAGCTTATTGACGAGATAGAGTCAGCAGAAGAGTTTCCTCCCAAGGAATCCCCCCACTGCGGATGGTGCGAATATCCTGACCTGTGCCCGACACGAAAGCACCTTTACAAAGTCGAGGCTCTGCCCACCCAGGAATACGTCAGCGAACCAGGAGTGGCTCTGGTCAACAAATACGCCGAACTGAAGGAAAAGGCAGCCCAAATAGAAGAAGAGATGGAGAAGGTGAAGGAGGCAATTATTGACTACGCCAGGCGAGAAGACGTGACCGTCATAAAAGGCAGCAGCCACAGGGTCAGGGTCAGTTTTCACGAGAAACTGAAATTTCCAGGCAAGAGCGATCCGGGACGCCAGGAGCTGGACAAAACCATAATCGAGGCTGGCAAATGGATGGAGGTTTCCCAGCTTGACACCACGACGCTGAGCAGAGTGGTTGAAGAAGGCGTATGGGATAAGAAGCTGATCAACCAGATAATGAAATACGGCAGGCTGGAACAAAGCAGCACAGTTCACCTGTCAAAGCTTCGAGAGGAAAGGGAGTGACACCGAGGCTGCCTCTGCAACCCTAGCGAATAATCCGTTCTGCCCCGTAGAAGCGGGCTGCACTACCTGCAGAGGATTTCCGCCTATTGACAGCTAGCAACACCGATGGTAGAGTAAATTTCAGCGTAGCGATGCTACGGTGACAATTGTTGAGGCGCGGGCTCGTGGGTAACCACCGCAGCAACTCAAGAGCGTTTATCGCGTCGGCGATCCTCATTGTTCTGGTATTTGCTGTGCCAAGCACTCTCCCATTCAGCGCACGCACTGGAACCGTTCTTGCCGCTGATACCGTCTTCTACGACTTCATTGCTCAGGCAGCCAGCGCCTCCTGGTCTAGCGCCGCCGGCAATCTATCCTTCCCTGGCAGCGAAACAGATAGCTGCGGGTTTGCCCTCTACAGAAACAACTGGCAACTTGAGGACAACAAGACCTGGGCAAGGGTTCTGGAAACTCATCCTCAGTGGGTAAGCAACGGCTGGATAATGGGCGTATATCCCCAGGTAACAGTCCCTTTCAACGCCGAAATCAAAGTCACGGTGGGATTCATCAAGGGAGCCACCGGAAGCGACGGCGTCATCTTCGAGGTTAGATTTGAAGAGTTTCGTGGTCTGACACAGGCGCCGCAGGTCTATCCCATCCTCAGCCATACCGCAACATATGATGGCAACCTGGATTCGCTGACGGCGAGCCTTGGCTCGGTCGCCGGCAAGACGGGACACTTTATCCTCTATGTCAATGCCGGGCAAAGCTCAGGACAAGACTGGGCAGTCTGGGCTGAGGCCAAGATAGAGATACCGCCTTCCGACACGACAGCACCACAAATAACAATCACGCATTCACCTTCGCAAGTCACTACCGCTGATACAGTCACCTTCACAGCCCGAGCGAAAGATGAGAGCGGTGTCGCCAAAGTATCGATCTTTGTAAACGGTCAGCGGGTCGAGGAGTGCGCGCCCCCCGCGCAGAAGACGGATGCCGAAGGAGAAAAATACTGGGAATGCACGTACACTGGTGGACCGTATGGGCAAGGCACCCTAACTTACCGAGCGGAGGCGATCGATGGCTACGGAAACCACGGGGTTTCTGGTGAAGAAAGCGTTGATGTAACGTTGACCGTCAGCCAGCGACCACCGGAGTTTGTGCCCTGCTGGTTCTCCATTTCCGGCAAGATAATGGATTTCCCTTATCCACGAGAGATGCTGAAGATAGAACTTTGCCAGGCTGAGCGCATGCCATTGCCTCCACAAATGGGGGGCGGGACGCGGTGGGTCTGCAAAAGCGGAGGAGTCGTCATGCAGTCCGACCTTATGTCTCACGACACGTACAGGTTCGATGGCCTTTGCCCCGGCACCTACCTGGTGACTCCAGTTATTCGGCCTTACGAAGGTGTGTGTCAGCCAGAGGGAGTGTTCTGGAACCGGGAATTGACTCAAGGTGGGGCGAGGGTCGTCAATGTGCCGGAAGAAAACACGGCAGACTTTGTTTTTGTGCCGCGACAAACAGGCTTGCCAGAGGTGACTATATCCGTTTCTCCCGAAAATGCTACGACACATGACGAAGTTCGATTGATAGTCAACGCGTCGGGCGTTAGCCAGATCACAGGAATCCGTATCGAAGGCCAGATTGAAAAGATATGGAAGTTGAGACGGAACTGCAGGACGGAAACACATGGAGAACACGAAATTGAGGTCTGCGATGAAGAGGAGTACGGGGTTACGGAGACCATCTTGCAGGAGTGCCACTCCTCTCCTTGCATCTATACGATTCCGAGAGACGAAAGAAACTTCAACAGATATGAGCTGTCCATCTCAGTAACAGTCTGGGATAGGCTTTGCAACGTGATAGAAGCAAAACAGGACCTGATAATCTACGACGGCTATATCCCGCCAGCATTCCCACAGCGAAATGAAAGAAACATAAATGCCTACAGGGAGAGAGAAGTCTTCATGGTTTCTGACAGAGACTGGCGAACAGTACTCTCACTAATACCCATAGCCTACGGCACATATCGTCCCGGAGAGGGTAACGATACGTCTCCCCCATACCTGCCAGCTCCAGGCGATAGATTCAACGAGTCGGACTGGCTCCCAGACATCAAGTATCCCTTGCTCATCTTCCACCAAGAGCCCCCAGGGCGACCTTACAACGGTAGTTTTGATATCGACTCAGCCGTTCTTGAGTTTATGCCACAGTATAGGCCACGCTACCTCACGGTCTTTGTCGGCAACGAGGTCGTTAACGAAAGCCTCGATGAGCATCTGTATTACTGGTTAATGGTACGCCGCAATGTCATGCCAAGCGAAGCTCGTATGTCGGACAACATAAACTGGTATCACGTCAATCCATCGGCGAGGATAAGGTTCTTTGAGGCAGCCGATATCTCTGACGTTTACGAACATTACTTTTCCCAGATAAACGCAGTTATCGTCTGCCAGGATGATTACAAAACGGGACTGGTTGCCTCCCACTTTGCTGCCCTAACAAACATGCCGCTTTACTTTGATGGGCATTTCCGCGTAGAGGACATAGAAGGGAAGGTGGTTCATATAGTCGGGAATATCAGACCCGCAACAAGAGGCCTCATCGAGACAACAGCTAGGGCGCTGGGAACGTTCTACAAGGGCCGGCAGGTTGTTCAAAGTCCGTACGAGCTGTACGCTATGAGGTTCCCAACCACAAAAGAAATACTGGTTAGCGGGTATGACATTGACAGCTTTCTCTCCGAAACCATACGCCCCAGAACCGGAGCAGAGTTTGAAGTGAGGACTTTCGGCGCAAATTCGCTGGCTGCCGCTGTTCTGGCTGCCGCCACTAACCGGGACATAGTTTTCTCACCATACGAAGGAGTGCTCACTGACGACGGCGTTTGTCGCGATGATTATTATGCTCATGAGAGGGTCAAATCCGCGATAGAAACAATCAAGAGGCGATTCTCCTCCAGATATTCTTCCTGGGACATGGTCATCGTGGCTTCTCCCGCGCACATTCCGGATTCTTATTATACTGGCTGCGTTGATGGCTGGGCGCAGACGAGGCACCAAGTAGACCGTGAATATGGTGCCAGCGGCAGAATATACGGTTTGACCGTGACGGACACCTCCGCGTATATAGCAAGGGCCATCTTCTACAATGACATAGTGGGAACTCAAGACGTCATCTCCACGCTCCTTATCTCGCATTCCATTTGCAGCATGGAAGAAAAGATGTACGACATCTTCAGAGACCTGCGGGCCTCTTCGCGTTACGATGTGACGGCATACTTCGGTTCAAGGAAGGAAGGCTGTATTCAGAATACGGCTCCCCCTGTAACCGAATATCTGGGCAAGGACCTAATCATATTTGCCGACCATGGCTCCTACGATAGCTGGTCCTCCACTCTGGCATCGTGGGACATTCCCGATATGGATAGCGCACCGGTAGTCTTTGCGGAAGCATGCTTGACCAACAACTTCTGGCAAGGTGGGGTCAATACAATGGGTCCGAACTGGATTAGACACGGAGCAATGGCTTATTTTGGTGCTGTCGGCGTTACATCTGGACCTGACTGTTGGGACGGCTATACATATACGCATAACGTAAATAGGTTCATGGAGGAGAAGAGGCATTGCGTGTTTCTTGGCGAACTGAGCGACGAACTTGCCACATGCGTGCCGCAATGCTGCGGGCCGCTAGGGTATTGTTGGATTCACGATTGCGCATATAGAAACGACTACATATTGCTGGGTGACCCCTGCCTCACCCTTAATAATTTGCTGCGGTAGGATGACGAAATGAAACAGGACATCAAACGGAACCTGAGCGTGCTTGGCCGGCTACTGGTTGTGGCCACTCTTCTGGCCACTATTCCGTCTGTGTGTTTGGCCCAAGAGCTAAATGTGGCGACGGACAAAGATACGTACTATCCCGGTGACGAAATCGTCGTGGAGAACAAGATCGCAAATACAGCAGCCGTAGGCAAGGCCCTAGTCGTCCAGACAAGAATTAGCGGAGTCGGATTTACGTATTACCCAACGATTGTGACAGGCGGCGCTGATTTCGAAGCCGGAGAAGAAAAGGAAATCGATTTCACTTTCCACGTTATAGACACAATGCCCGCCGGGAAATACCGAGTGACGTCCAGCTTACTGGAGGGTGAAAACCTGCTGGGTGAAGCTACATGTTTCTTCGAAGTGACAGGGACTCTGAAGGTCATTGATATGGAATTGCTAGCTTGCAAGGATAAGTCCTGTAATAAGCAAGCTAGCCTATTCTATAAAGGAGACGTAGTTTATCTAAGGTACAGCTCCACGGTAGAGGGTCTAAGAGTTGACGCTACTCTGATTCTGCCTGATGAGACAGAAAGAAATATAGAGATGCCTTCGAAGTGCTTAATCACGCTGCCTGGAACATACATACTTAGGGTGACGGCTTCCAAAGAGGGCTACAAAACCGCCACCAAGGAAATAGAATTTGGTGCTCTGGAAGAACAGATAACCGTTCTCGAAGGAGAACGGACGGGACTCCCACTCAGATACGTCATAATCGGGGCAGCCGTCGTTATTGCCATAATTGCCTTGGCGCTAACCCTGAAGCGGGCAAGAAAGAAAGCGTAAACCCATAAAGTCTAGTCCGTCTCAGGTTCATCCGGAACCGCGTCTCGGCAAGAGCTTAGATCGTTGCGAGGCGATAATCAGATTGTCCGGTACACAACCTTTTGCGGCTTTAGTGTTCTCCCACACAGGATGAAATCGTGCTACAATGTGCTCTAACAAGACCCAGGCTTGGGGCTAATATAGTATAGTAAGGTTCGAAATGGTCATCGCTGTTATCGGGAATTCAGCCTGCTCCGCAGAACAAGCCAAGCTGGCAGAAACTGTGGGTGAACTATTAGCCGAGCGGGGCGCCGTTGTAATATGCGGCGGGCTGGGTGGCGTGATGGAAGCGGTCTGCCGTGGCGCCAAGTCTAAAGGTGGCTTGACCGTGGGCATTTTGCCAGGCCATGATGCGAGCACAGCTAATCCCTGGGTGGATATCGCCGTAGTCACCGGTATGGGAGAGGCCAGAAATGTTGTAGTGGCAAAGTCAGCTCAGGCAGTGATTGCCATCGGCGGAGGCTATGGAACACTGAGTGAAATTGCCTATGCCTTGAAGAACGGTACCCCGGTCATTGGCTTAAATACCTGGTCGCTGGCACGCGAGGGGAGAGAGGACAATTCCATAATCAGAGTCCGGAGTGCCGGAGAGGCGGTGGACAAAGCAATCTCCTTGGCTAAGCGAGCCGAAGTTCGCAAGAGTGATTCGCCGTTTTCACCCTCACCTTCATCCTCTCCCGTTAAGGGAGAGGAAATCGGGTGCGCCCTAGCCAAGAGGCGCAAGAAGCTATGAGAATACGTCACCAAGCCCACAATGACACAAAAGCATATCCAATGAGATGAAAGAAGGCTGCAGTAATGGGTAAGCTTCTGCAAAATCCCCCTCTTAGGATAAGAGGGGGTTAGGGGAAGTTACGATAGCAGACGCTCATAACCCCCTTTATTCCCCCTTATCTTAAGGGGGATACTCGGGCAAAGAATCCTTATCGTAGGAGCTATGGAGGGAAACTAAGAAAGATGGCGAATATCAAAAGCGTAAAGGCCAAGGAGATTCTCGACTCTCGGGGCAATCCTACGGTAGAAGCAGAGGTAGTATTGGACGATGGCAGCGTGGGAGTCGCTGCTGTCCCTTCAGGGGCAAGCACTGGAAAATACGAGGCTGTGGAGCTTCGCGATGGGGACAAGAGTAGATATAGGGGGCTGGGCGTTCTGAGAGCAGTAGAGCATGTCAATACTGAGATCGCTTCAGCAATAGTCAGCATGCCCGCTCTTGACCAGGCAGCAATTGACCAACGGCTGATAGAACTTGACGGAACGGTCAATAAAGCCCGCCTGGGAGCCAATGCCCTACTGGCAACATCCCTTGCCGTAGCTAAGGCAGCAGCCGCCTCTCGAGGTCTGCCCTTGTATCGCTATCTAGGAGGACCCAAAGCTAAGCAACTGCCTGTCCCGATGCTGAATATCCTAAACGGCGGCAAGCATGCCTCGGACTCCGTCGATTTTCAAGAATTCATGATAGTGCCTTTGGGTGCTGCCAATTTCCGCCAAGCGATGCAAATGAGCAGCGAGGTGTATCACTGTTTACGAAATGTACTTGCGGACAAGGGATTGAGCACCAACGTGGGAGACGAAGGTGGATTTGCTCCGCAACTCTCGTCCAACAAAGAAGCGCTCGACCTAATACTGGCAGCCATCGCCAAGGCTGGCTATAAAGCTGGCCAAGACATATCTCTCGCTCTTGACCCAGCCGCCAGCACTTTCTACCAGGGCGGCAAATATATCCTGGCCCGAGAAAGTGTCGCCTTGAGTTCCCGGGAAATGATTGACTACTATGTCAACTTGGTTGCAGACTACCCTATCGTTAGCATCGAGGATGGATTAGGTGAGGATGACTGGGCGAGTTGGTCATCGCTCACTGCCCGACTGGGAAATCGGATTCAGATTGTTGGTGACGACCTTTATGCTACCAACATAGAGCGCCTGGAAAATGGCATTGCCCAAAAAGCCTCCAATTCCATCCTCATCAAGCCCAATCAAATAGGCACACTCAGCGAAACCCTGGCTGTCATCAAAAGAGCGCACGAGGTTGGCTGGACAACTATTGTCAGCCATAGGTCTGGTGAGACTGAAGATGCTACAATTGCTGACCTGGCGGTAGCCACCAATGCCAAATTCATTAAAGCTGGCGCTCCTTGCCGCAGCGAGAGACTGGCTAAATACAATCGCCTGCTCAGAATAGAGGAAGAACTAGGAGATCTGGCACAATACCCGGGCAAAAGAGTATTCTATGATTTGCAAAGGATAAGCCAATGCGAGTGTTAGAAGGTGTTCATCAAATAAAGAGTCCCTGTCCTAGAAGCGCCTCCTGGACCACCAACGTTTACTTAATTGAGGGGCGTGATGGTCACATACTGGTCGACAGTGGCTGGGATAGTCAAGAATCCCTCTGGGCTCTCCAGGAAAGGCTAAAAGTGGCAAACCTCAAACTTCGAGATATCAAAAAGGTGGTTATCACTCATATACATCCCGACCACTATGGTTTGTCCACCAAGATAAAACAAGTGTGCGGAGCGCAGGTAGCTATGCACAGGATTGATGCAGACCTCATCTCTGCTAGATACAAAGACATGAGTGACCTGATGCAGAAAACGGAAAATATGCTTCGGCAGAACGGTGTTCCTGAGAGCGAGCTACCCCAGTTGAAAGAAGCCTCATTGTGGATGAACAAATATGTCACGCCGGATGCGCCTGAAGTGAAGTTAGAAGACGGAGACACAGTCTCCAACGACTCTTTCAAGTTTGAGGTGCTATGGACACCGGGACATTCGCTTGGTCATATCTGCCTTTATGAGCGACATAGGAAATTTATTATCACAGGCGACCATATTCTGTACGATACGGTCCCTCACGTTAGCTTCAATCCTCAATCTGGCGACAATCCCTTGGGGGACTACATTTCTTCCCTTAACAAACTGGACAGCCTCAATGTTCATTTTACTCTCCCCGGACACGGACCAGTGTTCAACGCCTTAGGTCTGAGAATAGAAAGAATAATTCAGCATCATGAACAGAGAAAGAGAGCCATCCTGAAGTCTTTGCGGGACGGCTTGAAGACCGCGTACGCAATAGCTCAGGAGATCCCATGGACGACTAGTGAAGGAAGCACTACTTTCCAAAATTTGGGGGTCTGGGACAAACGAATGGCGGTTACCGAGACTATTGCCCATCTCAAACTCTTGACAGAGGAGGGCAGGGTGGGCAATGTGGATATGGACGGCGCTTCTTTATATATAGCTAAAGACTAGAAACAGGAGACGGGTTGCTCAATTCCTGAGCATGTCAGGAACAGGTTTATTGGGCAACTGGCCGATAGGTAAGGCAACTACGAAATCCGTCGAATTGAACAAATAATTAGATGGCAAGGAGGTAAAGATGGCAACAAAAGTAGGAATCAATGGCTTCGGGCGAATTGGCAGGCTAGCTCTGAAGGCAATTATCCAGCGCTGTGGCGGAAAGGCAGAGGTGGCAGCGGTGAACGACCTTACCGATGCTAAGACCAATGCCCATCTTTTTAAGCATGATAGCAACTATGGTACCTATCCGGGCAAGGTCGAAGCTAAGGACGATGTAATCATGGTGGACGGCAGCAGAATAAAGGTTTTGGCTGAGCGTGACCCGGCGAAAATCCCCTGGCGAGATTATGGGGTGGACATCGTCATTGAATCCACCGGGTTGTTCACCCAGGCCAGTAAGGCTGCTGCCCATCTGCAAGGGGGCGCGAAGAAGGTCATTATCTCGGCACCGGCTCAGGAAGAGGATATATCCATCGTGCTCGGCGTCAACGAAGGGCAATATGACCCAGCCAGGCACCGCATCATATCCAATGGCTCCTGTACCACTAATTGTATCGCGCCGGTAGTTAAAGTCCTTCACCAAAACTTTGGCATAGTTCACGGCTTAATGACCACTGTCCATGCCTATACCAACGACCAGAAGATACTGGACGTGTTTCACCGCGACCTGCGCCGAGCCAGGTCGGCGGGCACCAACATCATCCCAACTACTACCGGTGCCGCCAAAGTCGTAGGCGTGGTCATTCCGGAACTTCAAGGGAAGCTGCACGGTATTGCCCTGAGGGTGCCTGTTTCAGTGGTGTCTGTCGTGGACTTCGTAGCTGATCTCAAGAAAAAGGCAAGCGCCCAAGAGATCAACGATGCCTTTCGCAGGGCTGCTGAGGGCGACCTCAAAGGAATCCTCGAGTACTGTGACGAACCTTTGGTCAGTTCCGATTTTAGAGGCAATCCCGCCAGTGCTATCTTCGATGCCCTAAGCACTATGGTTATCGATGGCAACCTGATAAAGGTGTTGGCATGGTATGACAACGAGTGGGGTTATAGCTGTCGCCTGGCCGACCTTGTTAGTTATATCATTGAGAAAGGATTATGACCGTCCAGTCTGCTTGAGTGGAAATGAGTGGTTGAGTAATACACTTGCCCAATTCATTGGGCTGGCTCGTAAAGCGAAACTTTGCATATAGGTTCCCCTCTTAAAGTAAGAGGGGCCAGGGGAGTTATGAAACATTGACTGTGTTCCGATTTCACCGGAGCAACTGTAAGAATTTAGGGATAAAATAGAGAGAGAACAAACGATGCACGTCAGTGTCTGCCGAATTGAGCTTCGGCTCCCTGAGAACCATTCGCTTAAAGGCAAGAGACAGGTAATTAAGTCAATCATCGCCCGGCTGCACAACAAATTCAACGTCTCTGTAGCCGAAGTTGACCACCAGGATTTATGGCAGTTAGCTACCTTGGGCGTCGCTTGCGTCAGCAACCACAGAAGACATGCCGACGAAACTTTGTCCAATGTCGTAAAGTTTATCGTCCAGAATTACCCTGATGTAGAGCTATTAAGCTCCCAAATAGAAACCCTTCCCTGATGGATGCCTCTGCCTTCCTGCACCACTTAGTGAGTCTTCCTGATTATCGGCAGCAAATCGTCCACATTGAACGTATTCGTCCCAAGGAGGCACAGCTTGGCAAGCTGGATAGTCCCCTCCACCCCAGCCTTCAAGCATGTCTGAAATCGCTGGGCATATCACAGCTTTACAGCCATCAGGCAAAAGCCCTGAATGCTATCTTGGCCGGTAAAAATGCCATAGTCGCCACGCCCAGCGCCAGCGGCAAGACCCTGTGCTACCACCTGGCCACCCTGGAGGCGCTTTTGCATGATAAGGATAGCCGAGCTATCTACATCTTTCCCACCAAAGCTCTGGCCCAGGACCAGTTACGTAGCCTCAGACAACTACTGGCCTTCCTGCCATCACGAACCAAGGGCGGCGACGCAATCGCCGCCCAAGCTGCCGCTACCTTTGACGGTGATACGCCGCAGAGCGAAAGAGCTCAGATAAGAAGACAAGCCAGGGTCGTGCTCACCAATCCAGATATGCTGCATTTGGGCATTCTGCCTAACCACCAATCGTGGTCCAGACTGCTACGCAACCTCAAATATATCGTTATAGATGAGACCCATGTTTACCGCGGCGTTTTCGGCTCTCACGTAGCCAATGTTCTGCGCAGGTTGCGGCGACTTTGCGCCTTCCATGGTTCTAGTCCTCAGTTTATCTGCTGCTCAGCGACCATCGCCAATCCTGCCGAGCATGCCACAAATCTTGTCGGCTTGCCCTTTGAAGCGGTTGTCGAAGATGGTTCGCCACATGGGGAGAAATACTTCGTCTTTTGGAATCCACCTTTCATTGATGAAGCCAGGACGAGCCGACGCAGCGCTAACAGTGAGGCATCTTCGCTTCTTGGAGAGCTCGTTCAAAAAGACATCCGTGGTCTCGTGTTCGCCCGTACCCGTAAGCTTACCGAGCTTATTTATATGTATGCTCGAGACAAACTGCCTTTGTCACTGAAAGATAAAATCAGTCCTTATCGGGCTGGCTATCTTGCCGAAGACCGGCGGCGAATTGAGCGTCAGTTCTTTGACGGCGAGCTTCTGGGGCTGGTTGCCACCACAGCTTTGGAACTGGGAATAAATATCGGCGACTTGGACGCCACCGTTCTCACTGGCTATCCTGGCAGCATAGCCAGCGCCTGGCAGCAGGCCGGGCGCAGCGGACGCAGCACCCATAGCTCTTTGAGTTTCCTCATCGCGCTGGAAGATCCGCTTGATCAGTACCTGATGCGAAATCCCGATTTCTTCTTCAGCAAGAACTTCGACAACGCCATAATCAACCCTAGCAATCCTTATATCCTGAAACCCCATCTTGTCTGTGCCGCCTGGGAAAAACCGCTCGAA
>Ga0209102_1001556_pt1 | contig 11727 bp, 14 predicted proteins | sample ConPoolayeHmetaG_FD_185483 | JGI IMG/M metagenome (GOLD analysis project Ga0209102, IMG submission 185483) | Hot spring microbial mat communities from California, USA to study Microbial Dark Matter (Phase II) - Cone Pool mat layer H metaG... ... | reverse complement strand
AAGTGATACAGGCTGCCTTCTGCCCAATGGTAGGATACGTTAAGCCATCCGTGTTCTCCTACTTCCAAGTTTAGGGTTGGCGAGGGCTTGCGTGTGTGGTTTATGTAGACATCGGATATGCGGATAGGCACTTTTCCCACATTGCGAAGATAAACGCTTATCTGGTTTGTGCCACTTGCGTTGTTAAACCATACGTCTTCTATGATTAGGCGTTCACCCATGGTTTCCCTAAGGTTTGTTGTTATCACATATGTGGCTGTAGCCGCTATTGACATGGCGGCTACGGCTACAACCATGAGCAGAAGGTTGCTCAACACTGGGGTTATGGCCCGCTTATTCCTAAAAACTCTAAAAAGCCTTCTCATGCCTCTCACCTCATAGGAAGAGTTTTAGGGCTAGGTAGCCGCAGACCATAAGTACTAGGCTATGTTTTAATCCAGCGTTTATTGTGCCTTCACCCATTTTCCCAGCGACTAAACCGCCGAAAAAGGCTTGGATTGCCGTCATGTGGAAGAATAGCCGTTTTATTTCTTCTGGCGCCATTACGGGTGTTCCAAGCAGCGGCAAGCCCTCTACGTCTACGAAGAAGGATTTGAAGAGCAGTATGATGGTGAATATGAAGACGAAGAAAGCCACATATATTATTGCAATGTAGGGCCTCGTCTGGTTTCGCCGTTCTTTATGAAGCAGAAGCGTTGACTGGACAAATTTGCCCATGGGATCGAAAACCCTTTCCACATGCCCGCCTGAACGGTTAGCTTCAATTATCAACGGAACAGTTCGCTGCACAAGCACTGTGTCAACCCGCTTACCAAGAGCCACCAAAGCCTCTTCAAAGGTCATACCCCAAGAAATCTGGGCATTCATTTTCCGCAGTTCAGCCGTCAACGGACCATAATCCCTTTTAGCAGCCTCTTCCAAAGCACGGGGCAAAGTCATACCAGTTTCTTGAGCTTGAACTATGCTTCTGAAAAGGTCGGGCAGATGCTCATCCACAGCCCTTTTCCACCTGTAGTCAATATAGCTTAAAACAGCCGGAGGAGTGAAAACAGCAATAACGGCAAAAAATACGAACTCGTCAAAGGCTGGGGTTCCCCAAGCCGTTAAAAAGCCTAAGACTATTATGGAGGCAGCTAACAAGGCTGAGGCAACCCACGTGACGCGCTTCACGGATTTTCCTATTTTCGGCATTTTCATCTACCACTTAGGCGAAACCGCGTCTAGGATTATGAGGAACATTATGGAACCCAAAGGTATTCCAATGTATGTAAGAATGCTGAGCAATAGCTCTGGAGTTAGAAACCATAGGGTTCCGCCGCCCATCATAGCCATAACCGCGAGCATAATAATTAGAAGCAATGGTCCAGTTACAAGTATCGCCACATAAAATTCCGAAAGAATTGATAAGGTGTCTGAAAACTTGCGGAGGCTCATCCTCTTTAGTTTCATGTGTTGTCTAGATTTTTCTCTAAGATAGGCGGAGAGGTTGCTTCCAGAATGTATTGTTGAAATAAATCCTTCAAGCATTTCACGAAACTTTTCGGAAGGTGTCCGCTTTGAGGCGCGCTCCAAAGCAGAAATTACGTCTAAACCAAACAGGTTTACATCTCGGATAATGTTTTTAGCTTCAGCGGAAACAGCCAAAGGCATGGGAAGATTTGAAAGGGAATAGAAAATTTTCTCCGGAGAAACCCCCGCACTTGCAAGAATCGCCATATAACCACTAGTAAAAGCCAGTTCGTCATCCAACTCCCTCTGAAGCTTGTCAGCGCGGTAAACTGGATAAAGGTAAAAGCTGAAAACTGAAAAGGCAGTTGCAAAAAGGCTTCCGCCTAAACCGAAAAGCACCGCTGAAAATATAGACGAATGGAAAACAAAGAAAAAGACAAGTGGAACAAAAACAAAAGTTACAAACGCGATTATAACAGTAGAGAAAAACGCTAGGCTAAGGTAAACTCTAAAGTCAGTTTTAAGCCCCGCCCTCTGTAAGTGCAAATCTAAATCCTGAAAAAGGGGCAGAAAAGGGTCAATTTTCCCGCCTATAAGCCTATACGCTAAAGACTGGGGCTTTATCAATGCGCGTTTAGGTTCTTCCCGCGGAGCCTTTTCACTTTTACCCTTCGAAAAGGAATGCTTAAACTTTGAAAGAAGATTTTCGTAGGCTTGTTTGAAAACCTCTGAAAACTTGTTGGTTTTCATCTTAACTCAATCCTCGCCCTCTGAAAAACACGTTCGGGGTTAGCATAGTACTCTCGAATCACGTTTGCCACGTCCACGTGGCGGCGTATGTTCTTGCGAACCATCCATTCTAAAACCATTTTTCTTCGTTGCAGTTCACTTCTAATGTCGCTTTCGCTTAGGCCCATTTTTTTCATGTGTTTTTCCAAGAGGTTGCTGTGCCCCAGATACTCAAAAGTGTCCTCTTTGGCTTTCCAGCGGAAAACCTCTTCTGTTAGAATGTTCTTAGAAGCGGAATCAATTCCAGCAATTTCCGTTGATGTTAAAGTTCTCCTCGCAGGTTTTCCCTCTATCTCGGTCCTTGCCATAACCATTATCACGTCAGTCATAGCTATGAGAGGCCTTGGGATGTTCATGGGCTCGGATTCGAGACGGTTTATCACGGATTCCACGGATTCAGCGTGAATTGTGCACATTCCCAAATGCCCTGTTGCCATGGCTTGGAAAAGAGTGTAGGCTTCTTCTCCGCGAACCTCGCCGACAATAATGTAGTCTGGCCTTTGCCTGACAGCCGCCTTTAACAAGTCGAAAAGGTTTATGCTGCCCGCACTTTTTTCTTCATGCCCAAAGCTAAGCCTGACAACTGATGGAATCCAGTTTTCATGGGGCAAGTTAAGCTCCTGCGTTTCTTCTACGCTTACTATTTTCATTTCCGGCTTGATGAACATTGATAAACAGTTTAACATGGTGGTTTTTCCGCATGCTATGCCGCCAGCCACAAGAACTGAGGCTCGGTTCTCTATAATATACCACAGGTAAGCAGCCATTTCTGAGGAAAGCGTGTTGAAGGCTATAAGGTCTGAAATGGTTAGGGGGTCCACTCTGAAACGGCGTATTGTAAACGTTGAACCTCTTCGGGTTACTTCATTTCCATAGGTTAGTTGTATGCGGCTTCCATCCGGAAGAGAGGCGTCCAATATTGGAGAAGCCACAGAAATGTTTTTACCTGCCAAATATGCCATACGGATTATGAAAGAGTTTAGCTCTGCTTCATCCTTAAATATCACATTTGTGGGCAGTGACTCGTAGACTCGGTGCCAAACATAAATGGGTATGTTTACGCCGTCAGCAGAAATGTCCTCAATAAAATGGTCTTTCATCAATGGGTCTATTTTTCCATACCCTATGAAGTCCCTTGTTATGTAATATAAGAGTTTGTCAACGGATTCAGGCGGAATTTTTACGCGATATTTTTTAATGATTTCCGCCGTCTTTTGTTTCAGGTAGTTTTCAGCTTTTTCTTTAGTTTCTATTTCTTTTAGGCTTACGTCTATCTCTTCCATGAGCAGAGTTTTGATTTCTCTTAGTCGTTCTTCTTCGTCTTTCTGTAGCGTTGGTTCTATGACTTCGTAGAGGGTTTTCTGGGTATCAGGATCCTTAACTATTGCTGCGTAAACATAGGGCTCTTTTATGGGGTAGACTTCTCTGAAGACGGCTGTCTTCTTTCCTTTCCCTTCGATAATTATTCCTATTTCTGTTTTCTCTGCGCTTTTTTGAGTTTTTGGCATGGTTTTCCCTTTTAGGGTTTGTGCTATGTTGCCCAACAAATATAATATCGCAAGTCTTAATAAGCTATATGAATGACTGATACTTAACACGCTTAAAACTCAACAACAACTACAAAACAAAAAATACAAAAGCAATAAGACTATAAATTAAACGAAATAGCCGCAGTTATGCTGTTATTTGTATCTTGCCTTTCGCTTTTCCCTCTTCTTTTTCTGCCGGCGCATCCTTTTCTTTTTCCACTTTGCTCGGATTTTCTACACGCCCCACAAACGCTTATTCTATGGTTGCATGCCTACGCCTTAAGTCTTCCTCGGTGCTTCCTAAACGGTGCATCAACTCCACGATTAAGCCGTCCAAAAACACCATGCAGTTGTTCTCAAAAATGCTTCCAAGAGGGGTTAATGGTTCCCGTTCACCCATAAGCTGCCTAGCCAAATAGTCTTCTTCTCTAGGCCAACCTGCCTTAGTCCTTCCTTTAATTGTTACAACGAGGTCTGCTATCTGGCCGAGAGGAGATTCTGGGAATGACGTTATAGCAATAACTGTTGCACCTATGTCTTTTGCAGCGGTGCTTGCCGTCAAAACCATTTTTGTGGCTCCTGTTCCTGAAATTGCAATTAGCAAGTCTCCTTTTTCCGCAGCTGGCGTAATAGTTTCACCTAGAAAGTAAACGTTAAAGCCTAAATTCATTAGACGCAGTGCAAAGGCTCTACCTACAAATCCGCTTCTACCCATGCCAACCACAAAAATTTTCCGGTTCTTAGCGCCTAGCAAAAGCTGAATAAAGCGTTCAACTTCTTTAGTGTTAAGCTCTTCAATGGAACTTTTTATTCCTGAAATGATTTCCTCCGCCGCAGCTTTTAACCATTTCAAGCCTTTCAAGCTCCCGAGAAACCCATTACACTAGCGTCTAAATTAAAAGTCTTGCGGTTAAAATATGCCTTTTAAAATTTCTTCTAAACGTGGAATGGGCGTGTATAGGCGAATGTAAATGGCTACGACTAAAATGCCTACGGTTACGGCTGCGAGAGCAAAGTCTCCTCTACGCATTTTTAAAACATAAAGGTTTGTACGCTTTTTAGTTGCCCCCCACGCACGGGACTCCATGGCTTCCGCCAATTCTAAACTTCTGCGGATAGCACTCACTATCAATGGTATAAGTATTGGAATGTAGTTTCTAATCCTTTTCAGAAAGTTTCCCTTTTCAAGCTCTAAGCCTCTTGCCTTTTGGGCGTCCATGATTGTTTGGGCTTCCTCAGCTAATACTGGAACAAAGCGCACGGCTGTGGTGAAAGCGAAGCAAAACTCGTAAGGCACCCGCGTCTGCTCGAGTGCCAAACCCAAATGGTCAGGTGAAGTTGTCAAGAAGAATATGGAGAAGGATTCGACGAGCACCAGAAACCTAAAGGTCATGGCTAAAGCGTATTCCAAAGATGGAAATGTAACTTTGTAGCCTGCATTTATGAAGGAAAAGATAAAGTTTGTTAGGAAGATTATTGAGGCTAGAAATGCTGCGCCTCTCATGGAACGTGCCCATTCCCGTTTAACCCCGGCTATTAGGACAAAGGGAATTTGGATTATGAAAAGCACTGCTAAGGGGAGTAGCTCCCAGAAAAGTATTGCAATCACGAAGATGGCGCAAGCATAAATGAATTTTATTCTTGGATCTAAATTGTGAACTGGGGATGTAACCTTTCTGAATTTGAGCCCGTCAAACATGCTCATTTTAAGGGTCTCCTTAAGGCTTTGAGGAGTATTTCTCTAGCTTCATAAACATCTATGACCTCTTTTGGAAATTCAAGGTCGTATAGTTGGATGAAGATTTGGGCTATTTGCGGTGGAACTATTGATGCTTGGGTTAAGGTTTCAGGGGTTGTAAGCACTTTTCCCGCTTCGCCGTCTGCAACAATTTTTCCACCACGCATTAGCAAGACTCTCGGGTTGCACTCAGCCACAAACTCCACGTCGTGGGTTACTATTACCACGGTTTTTCCTTGCTCTTTCATTTGCAGAATGAATTGGCGAAGCTTCTCTTTTTGCTGGTAATCTTGGCCTATGGTAGGCTCGTCCAAAATTAGGATTTCAGGATCCCACGCTAGAACCGAGGCTAAAGCGACGCGTTTTCTTTCACCGCCGCTAAGCATAAAAGGCGAAGTTTTTCTATACTGTGTTAAGCCTAAAAGGTTTAAGGCCCATGTTACCCGTTTTTCTATGATGTCACTGCCGAAGCCGAAGTTTTTAAGAGCGAAGGCTATTTCTTCTTCCACTGTTTCGCTGAAGAGTTGGTGATCTGGGTTTTGGAAGACGAAGCCAACTTTTCGGGCTAGGGTTGCCACACTTACTTTTGTTGTCTCCACCCCGTCTACAAGCACTTTTCCCCTTGTGGGCTTTAGCAGCCCGTTGAAATGCTTAACCAGAGTTGTTTTTCCAGCTCCGTTTTCTCCCATTATAGCTACGAATTCTCCATTTTGGATTGTTAATGAAACCCCTTTTAGGGCTTCTACGCCGCTTGGATATGTGAAGTGTAGGTCTTGGACTTCAATCATCCGCTTTTAGGGCCTCCCTTATTTTTTCAGCCAACTCTTCGGATGATAGGGGGATTTTTCCTCCGAGTTTTATTCCGTCGGCTTTCAACATCTGGTAGAGGCGTGTTGCCTTTGGTATTCCAACTCCTATGAGGCGGGCTTCTTCAGAGTTTAGAATTTCGTGGGGTTCGCCGTCTAACACGACTTTCCCGTCGTCCATTATTATGATGTGGTCTGCGTATTTTGCGGTTAAATCCAACCTGTGTTCCACGAGCACTGTGGTTATTCCAAGTTTTCTGTTCAGTTCGCTGATGACTTCGAATATTTTTTTGGCTCCTAGGGGGTCTAGGAAGGATGTGGGCTCGTCTAGGACTATGACTTCTGGCTGCATTGCGAGCACTGAGGCTATGGCTACGCGTTGTTGCTGTCCGCCGGAAAGCTCGTGGGGCGCCCTTTCCCTTAGGGAGTATATTCCTGTCAACTCAAGGGCCCAATCGACTCTTTTGCGCATTTCCTCCCTTGGAACTTCTAGGTTTTCCAGTCCGAAAGCTACGTCTTTTTCTACGGATAGGGCGAAAAGCTGGTTTTCTGGGTTTTGAAAAACGAGTCCTACATGGGTTGCAAGTTCGAATATGGGGTGTTCGGGAACTTTTAGTCCTGCGACGGTTATTTCGCCTTCTAATTTGCCTTGATAAAAGTGGGGGATTAGCCCGTTGAAGCATCGGCATAGGGTTGTTTTTCCACACCCGCTTGGGCCTGTTATTAGGACAAATTCGCCTTTTTCTATTTTTATAGAAACATCTTTAATTGATGGTTTTGGGGCGCCTGGGTAAGTGTATGTGAGATTTTTTGTTTCTATTATTGGCATGCTTGGTTTTTCCACCACACCATAAGCAAAAACTTTTACATTTAAGAGTAGCTACTTAAATTTGCGTCTTTGCCTGAGCTATCCTCTCTTTTAAAAGTTTTAAACACCGTTTAAGCCCAGCTTCGATTTCTCCTACGCCGTTTACGCCTGCGGCTGTGGAGTGGCCTCCTCCCATTCCTTGGAGATACTCGCCTAAGGGTTTAGCTATGTCTTTGCCTAGGTGGATTCCTGTTTTTTCGTGGAAGTCTTTTGTGCAGCGGAGGCTTATTTCCAAGTTTTCGTTTTTCTGTCCTGCTACGGCTGCCACGTGGGCGCCTAGGTCTATTATGGCGCGGGCGGCTGAGGCTTGGTAGGCGCTTACATGGGAAAGAGCGATTATCCATTCGCCTGTTTTAAAGAGTTTGACTCTTCGGCAAGCCTTTAACCTTGCAACTCTTTCAGAAAAGTCCATAGGAAGCGAAAGCAGTGTGAGGGCTTCTTGGGCGTTTATCCCCGTGTCTATGAGTTCTGCTATGGTTTTTAGGGTTGAGGAGTTGGCGAGAACAAAGTGGCGGGTGTCGAAGGCTATGCCTAAAAACAGCGCTTTAGCCTCGTTTTCTTCGATTTTTGTGTTTGTCTGCTTGTAAAAGTTGTAGATTATTTCGCATGTTGAAGACGCGTTTTCGTCTGTTATGCAGAGTTTTGCTGTTTTTTCTGTTTCCGGGTGGGTCGCATGATGGTCGACTACTATTATGGGTGCTTTTGAGGTTTTTACTTTTTCAGCAAGGTTGTCCAGCTGCTGTATGGTGTTTGTGTCCAAAAGAATTATTAGGTCTGCTTTTTCTATGTTTGGGCTTGTTTGCACTGTTATGGGCAGGCTTTTTAGAAGGTGCTTGGTTAGGCGGCTTATTCCTTGGGCTGCGCCTATTTCCACTTTTGTTTGGGGCTTATGCTTTTTTATTAGGTTTGATAGGGCGTAGGCTGAGCATACGGCGTCTGGGTCAGCGTTATGGTGGCATAATAATATGATATGCTGGGCATTTAGTTCATCTATGGTTTTTGTTATATCTGCGAATGACACTTTAGTTCCCTCAAATATTTTTCGGCTTTTGTGAAGGCTTGTTTTACGGCTTCGTCTGCAAGTGCTTGGGCGTCAAGGTCTCGCATTAGCGGCGAAAGTGTCAATTCCACTTCTATGCTTAGCGTTAAGGGTTTTTCAGCTGTTGTTTCAACGGTTATGTTTAATGTTTCCACGCGTTTCGCTGGAACCTTTGACAGGATGTATTTTCTCGCGGTTTCTTCTGCTATTTTGCAGAGCGCTTCCAGCTGTTCTGGAGTTAGCTCTGGCAGGCCTATTTCTTCCACTTTTCCACCAGGCTTAAGGCGAAAGACTAGGCTTGGGGGCTTGAGACTGGGGTTAAGTCTTGCTGGAGTTTTGTTTGAAGCTCTTTCATCTGAGTGCGGAGGCGTTCTTCCTGTTTTCCTAGGACGGTGGCGCGGGTGTTTAGGAGTTCTTTACGCTCGTTTAGGTCGGCTGTCACTTTCGCTTTTTCTGTTTTTACGAGAAGGGAGCCAATAGCCTTATAGATGACTGCGTCTTCAGTCACTTTCTGCAGTTCGCTTAGGGCTTGCTCGATTTCAGTTAGTTCCAGCTCTACCTGTTGTTTTTGCGCTAGAACGGATTGGAGTGTCTGCTGAACCTGCTGGAGCCTTAAGAGGCGTTCCTGAACTTGCGGGGGGAGTTTAGCTAATTCTTCACTCAAATTTTATCCTTCCATCTGCACAGCTTATCCTTAAACCAGTTAATTAAACATTTTCCAAAAGAAAGAGATAAAGAAAATTTTCTACAAGTAACGTGCATTAGTGAGTAAGGGCGGGATTGCTTGCAGGTTTTGAATGCCGAGTTTTGCTACTGGTTTGTTATTAAGACTGCTTGTTTTATGTTTTGGAAGTGAGGGTCTCCGCTTAGTATTTTTGTTTTTAGTTTTTTGGCTGTTGCTAATACGTAGGCGTCTGCTAGTCCAAAGTCTTTTATTGTTTTGCGCATCTGTGCATGGATTATTCCAGCTTGTTTTGAGAGTTCTTCGTCTGCGTCTATTATGTCTGAGTTTGTTGTTAGGATTTTGTAGGCTGTTTCGATGTCTTTTCCTTCGCGCGCCACTTTGCTTATGATTTCTGCGAGGGTTACGGCGCTTGTGTATATTCCCGTATTTTCTTCTTCCAGTATGGCTTTGACTTTTGCACCTATTTCGCTTCCAATTAGGTATTCAACCCATGCATAAGCGTCTATCACGTAATTTTTAGTCATGTGTTTTCAACTCGTCTTCTGTAGTGAAGGATTTCATTCCTTTGAGGGCGCCGAAACCATCAATTTTGATTTTTTTGACAGTTATTTCTAGGAGTTCGCCCTCTTTGATTTTCTTGTTTTCTACGAGTTTTTTGGGCAGTGTAACTACTATGGAGCCTCCAACTTTTCTGGTTTTTACCGTGCTCATTAATATCACTTCAGTAACAGAAAATAACATAAAAATGACATATAGCCTTTTCGCACACAACCGAATTTGCCATCGAATGCTTTTATCAGAGTTAATTTAAATTCGGTTAAAGTTTGGTTTGGCGCGGTGTGGTTGTTGGATGGGTTTGGGTAAGCCTACTGAGATGAGTTTGCGGGATTTGCTGGTTGAAAAGCTTAAACCCAAGGCGTTATGCGAATTCCAGAGAAAAAGACCTCAGCCTAGAATTTACTTTTATTCCAACATAAAAGTTATTATAGGCAAGTTAGGCTAAAAGAATAGGGATGGTTAGCAAAATTCTTAAGAAGATGGAATGTCAGCGGGGATTTATTCAAATTCCTTCAAGATTTAGGTTAGAACTTATTGGAGACTCTAGATTACCATGCTTTACGACTCTAAATGGTTTTAATGCAAGGATTGATAAATATGGAAGAATTTGGTCCAGTTATCTTAAAGAGAGATTTCCTGTAGGCACAGTTGTTAACATAGTAAGGAAAGAAGAAGGATATCATGTTTTTCCGATGGACGTGATTGAAGATTTAAATCTTCCAGAACTGGAACAAAAAGATAAAACCAGCAAAGGCAGTTTTATTGGGGAAGAAAACATGAAAGCATCCATGATTAAACCATATTTTAAATATAACTCCATCACCATTTTCAATGATGACATTCTAAAAACAGAGGCTATAGAGAATAACAGCATAGACTTAATTGTGACCTCGCCTCCTTATGATGTGGACATAAAATATGAGAATTATGATGACAGCATCCCTTATGATAAGTATCTTGAGTTTACGAGAAATTGGCTAAAGAGATGTTACGATTTCGCTAAAGATGATGGGAGGTTTTGTTTAAACATTCCTTTAGATAAGAATAAGGGTGGACAACAAAGCGTCTGTGCCGACATTACGACTATTGCTAAAGAAGTTGGATGGAAATATCATGCTACCATCATTTGGAATGAACAAAATATTTCTCGCAGAACAGCTTGGGGTTCCTGGATGAGTGCTTCTGCGCCTTTTGTTATAGCGCCAGTTGAAGTTATCGTAGTTTTATACAAAAAAGAGTGGAAAAAGAAACGTGAAGGTAAGTCAGATATAACAAGAGACGAGTTTATTGAATGGACAAACGCTGTATGGAACTTTAGTGGAGAAAACAGAACAAAAATTGGCCATCCATCACCTTTCCCAATCGAGTTACCCAGAAGATGTATAAAGTTATTCAGCTTTGTTGGCGATACGGTGCTAGACCCTTTTCTAGGTAGCGGAACAACCTTGATAGCATGCCTACAAACTAACAGAATTGGAATCGGCATAGAAATTGATAAAAAATATTGCGATTTAGCAGTAAAAAGGCTAAAGGCGTATGGCATCACACAGCAGAGGTTAGATGAAGTGCTCCAAATTACCTCTTCTGACGTGAATAACCTTTGAAATTTCTTCAGACCACCTATTGATGTCGCTTGGCAACTCACTTAAAGGTCTAACGATTCCGCCTAAGGCTGTAGGTTCTTGCAATGTGCAAAATTCAGGAACGTTTTCAACGTAAACGCCATCTAAATATGATTCAGCAAGCAAGCGATAATCGTTTGGGTTCTCTGGTGTCCCCCATTCAGACTTTAAATCTCCCGGTTTTCCACTTCCTGCATCACAGGTTGCAAGCACAACTCTTACTTTTGTTAACATTCTATATAATAAGCTCCAAAAGAGAGTTTCAGTAAAACGACCATGCAAACTAGTCTTACAGCTTATAATAGTTATAGGAATTTCATCCTTAACAGCCACCAAATCGATGTCCCCCCATATTGTGTCCTTAGATGTTGAGACTTTCAATGGAAGAGATAGCATCTTCCACAGTATTCGGCTTCTCTTTTTTATTTGACTCTCGAACTTGCCAACAATAACTTCTATTCCGGTACCTTCTAATCTTTCAGCGAGGAACAATCTCACATACTCTTCCCAGCGACCACCCGACAACGTTACTCTTCTTTGCCGCTCTCTAACCGTTTCTTCATCAGGTCCGCTCATACTATAACATATGAGCCTATACCTAAATAAAATTTAAAACTCAGCTTTAATTAACGTCATCACAATAG
>Ga0209102_1001555_pt1 | contig 11738 bp, 10 predicted proteins | sample ConPoolayeHmetaG_FD_185483 | JGI IMG/M metagenome (GOLD analysis project Ga0209102, IMG submission 185483) | Hot spring microbial mat communities from California, USA to study Microbial Dark Matter (Phase II) - Cone Pool mat layer H metaG... ... | reverse complement strand
GACCGGTCACTCCATTATGTCTACCGGCTCAGGGCCCCTGCCGGGGCCCGATGTGAGCTTATTGCTTAAAGTCACCGGTCCCGCGCGGCGCGCGGGACCCACTACTGATCTACCTGCCTTCAACTTCGGCTCACCCCCGGCTGCCGGTATCTGAATCGCAGTACCGACGCCTATGGCGGCGCTTTCCCGTTTTCACCCACGACGGACCCTGCAGTACGACCCTGCCGATGTAGAATAGGCGGGCGTCACTCTGTCAGGAGATCGATGGCATACGCATACCGGCAAGGCGCACACGAGAGATCCGGACGGCCCGCCGCTTTCGGGCGCCGACACGCGGGCCTGCTCGCTGCGATAGCGGCTCTCTGCGCATGGGAAGCGGCCGGCAGGGTTTTCGGAGTCCCCACGGATCTGCTGCCCACGCCTTCGCGAATCGTCATGGAGATCTGGAGAAGGCGGACCCTTCTCTGGAGCAACGGGTATCTCACCTTCCTGGCAGCGACCGTCGGGCTGCTGCTCGCAGGCGTGACGGCGCTGCTCGTGGGATGCGCGGGAATCCTGTCGGCGAAGATTCTCGCAATGGCCGACCGCATGACGCGGGGTGCGGCCATGATTCCGGCGGCAGCGGCGGCACCCATACTGCTCGTGTGGCTCGGATTCGGAATGAGTTCCCGCACGGCGGTCGCCTGGTCATTCTCGGTCCTGTTCGTGGTACACGGGGTCTCGGCCGCCCTCCGCCGGACACCGGCCGAGCTTGCCGAGTGGCTGCGCGCCACCGGCGCAGGAGCGTTTCTTCGGATCCGGAAGGTCTACGGGCCCGGCCTGCTGCCGTTTCTGCTGCGGGACCTGAGGCGGGCTCTTCCCCTGGCGGCCAGCGGGGCGCTGACCGCGGAGGTGATCGCCGCCGACGAGGGATTGGGTCATTTGATGGTCAGGGGCGCCGCCGCCGGCGATGTCTGCCTGCTTTTCGCCGCCCTCTGCCTCGCGATGCTGTTCGTGGCGGCCGCTGCGGCGGTGATCCGACTGATGGAGAAGCTTGCGTTCGGGAGATCTCTTGCCGTGCTCCCGGGCGCGCATGCAAGCGTACTCTGGTGAGACAACAAAGCCATGGATCTTGTCGAAGAGCGTGAAAGTGCGTCAGGAGTCCGGGCGAAACGATCCGGCGAAGCGCCCTTGCCCGGCGCGGCGATCATCGCCGATCGCGTATGCTGCGGCGGCACGGACCGGCGGTCCGGCCTTGCAGCCGCGGGGCCGCTCAGCCTGGAAATCCGCGAATGCGAGTTTGCCGCCCTGGTAGGACCTGCCGGCTGCGGCAGCAGCACGCTGCTGCGCATGATCGCCGGACTCGTGCCGGCAAGCTCGGGTGATATCAGGGTTCACGGCGCCGCCGTGCGCCGCCCGCTCGACAAGATCGGCCTGGTTTTCTCCAAGCCGCTTCTGCTCGGCTGGCGCAGCGTCCTCGGCAACGTTCTGTTGGCAGCCGAGCTGCGCCGGATGGATGCGCGCGCCTATGGTGCCCGCGCCAGGCGCTTGCTGGCTGCAGTCGGGCTCGCCGAAGCGGCCGATGCGCAGGTGCGCACCCTCGGGCCGGCGGACCGCATGCGCACCGCTCTCTGCCGCGCTCTGCTTCACGAGCCCGCGCTGCTGGTCATGGACGATCCCTTCGCACCGCTGGATGCCCTGGCCGCCGAGGATCTCGCGGCCGACATACAGCGCCTCTGGCTGGCGCGACCCTTGACCGCCGTCCTGGCCACATCGCGCATCGCGGAAGCGGTTTTCCTTTCCGACCGCGTTTTCGTCATGTCGCCGGCTCCCTGCCGCATCCTCCAGGTGATTTCCATCGACCTGCACCGTCCCCGGCGCCTCGACGAGCTGACAGCGCCGGGCCATGCCGAGTATTGCGCCCGCATCCGCACGCTCTTCCGCGCCCACGGCGTGCTGTCGTGAGAGACGGCGGATGCGCCGGCGTCAGAAATCCAGCCGGGTAGGCAGAGGATAGTCGCTGATCTGCGGCCGGAAGGAAGCGGCCCACCTTCCGGGTATTTCAGTCGAACAGGAGGGACAACGCCCGTCGCTCGACAGGTGATAGGAAAGAATGCTGAAACCGCGGCGCTCCACGAGCAATCGGCGGCATTGCGGGCAGTATGTGTTTTCCAGCTCGGCGAGCCGCCCGGGCAGGTTCCCGGCATAGATGTAACGCAGGCCGGAGCGGCGGCCCGCTTCCGCCGCCCGCACCAGGTCGGCCGCCCTCGTATAGCCGGCGTCGGTCATCTTGTAGTCGGGATGAAACGCGGTCACGTGCCATGGGATGTCGGCGGAAACGCTCGCGATGAACTCCGTGAGCCGGGCGATCTCGGCGTCGGAATCGTTGAATCCGGGCACCAGCAGCGTGACGATTTCCACCCAGAAGCCCATCCGATGGACCAAGCGGATGGTATCCAGCACCGGCTGCAGCCTTCCGCCCAGCTTGCGGTAGCGCCGGTCGTCGAAGCTCTTGAGGTCGACTTTATACAGGTCGGTCCGCGGCTTGAGATATTCCAGGACCCGGGGGGTGGCGTTGCCGTTGGAAACGAAGCCGGTCAGCAGTCCGACCTTCCTGGCCTCCTCGAAGACCGCGGCCGCCCACTCGCTCGTGACCAGCGGTTCGTTGTACGTGCTCACCACGATCTCGGCCCCGTGGCGGCGCGCGGCGCGGACGAGCTGTTGCGCCGTCACCTCGGTGATCGACGAGCCTGCGCGCGGGTCGCGCAGCGCCTGCGAGGTCAGCCAGTTCTGGCAATACCCGCAATGAAGATCGCAGCCCAGCATCCCGAAACTGAAGGCCAGTGCCCCCGGGCGCACATGGTAGAAGGGTTTCTTTTCGATCGGGTCGCACTGCGCCCCGACGACGTAGCCGAAGGGAACCATGAGCTTGCCGCCGCGGTTGAATCTCACCTTGCAAACCCCGGACCGTCCTTCGGGTATGGGGCAGAGATGGGCGCAAGCGAAGCAGCGGATGCGCCCTTCGTCGATTTTCTCGAAAAGTTCGCCCTCGCGCGTATGGGCCGCGAGCACATCGGCAAGCACGGGCATGGCTCCAGAACCTCGGCAGAATTTTAGCCCATGGCGGGCGCAAAGGACAGCAACCCTTCCAGGTCCTCCGGCGCCGACGGAACTTTCGCTACCCTCCCGCCGTTGTTACGTTAGAGAATGGGTGCGGCGGTTTGACGAGGCACGGGTTCCAAGCCATGCCGAGGCCGGCCGCAGGAGGGTGATATGGACAATGATACGACAGGGGATCGGCCGCACCTCGGGCCGGAAGAGGAAAGCGCATTTCGAGCGGCACCACGGCAGCTGAAGCCCGCGCATGCCGACCGGCAGGATCCCGGGCGCAAGAGCCCCGCCCTGGCAGTGCTCCTCTCCCTGATCATGCCGGGCCTGGGGCAGGTATACGCCGGCTTTTACGAACCAGGTTTCACCCACGCCCTGATCGTCGCATCCCTGATTGCAGTGCTCGACTACGGCATCGGCGCGGGGGAGCCGCTCCTGGGCTTCTTTTTGGCCTTTTACTGGCTCTTCAACGTGGTGGACGCCCACCGCAAGGCCGTCTTCCATAACCAGGCGGCGGCCGGCCTGCGGCTGCCGGGCGAAGGCGGGATATCGTCCGGCCGCGGATCGCTCGTGGGCGGCGCCGCCATGATTGTCGTCGGGGCTGTTCTGCTGGCCCACACGCGCTTCGGCTATTCCCTGAAATGGATCGAGGACTGGTGGCCGGCGGCGCTGGTTCTCATGGGCGGATACCTGGTGTGGCGCGCCGTGGTAGAGGGGCGAAGCCGGCGTGCCGGCGCGCGCCCGCAGGATCGCGTCTGAAGCCTTTCCCTTTTCTCTTGACGCCCTCTGCCGGGCACGGTAATTCTTCTGCGAGCGGCCCGCCTGGAAGTCCGCGTCGGTCGCAAGCAATCACGATTAAGGTCTGGAAAGTGGAGGGATTTCTGTATGCCGAGCACGCAACATAACTTGAGCCGCAGGGGTTTTCTGCGCGGCGGCACGCTCGCCCTGTCGGCGGCGGCCGTCCCGCATCTGCCGGTCGGGTCCGGCATCGCTTCCCGCCTGTCGCACGAAGTCTCGCCGTCGGCGCCAAGCCCGATCTTTCGCACCCTGGGCAGAACGGGCTTGAAGGTGCCCATCGTCAGCATGGGAGTGATGAACGCCGACAATCCGGCCGTGGTGCAGCAGTCGTACGAAATCGGCGTGCGGCTTTTCGATACCGCTCTCAGCTATCAGGGGGGAAGGAACGAAGAGATGGTGGGATCGGTGATCAAGCGCCTGGGCGTGCGCGACAAGGTGATCATCCAGACCAAGATCCCGGTCCCGGGTGCGCGCTCCCGCTCGGGCGGGGACTCGGGCTCGCTGAGCACCGCCGAAAAGAGCGCCAGGATCCTCGAGGACTTCGAGGGCAGCCTGAAGAGGCTGCAGACGGACTACGTTGATGTGCTGATGATGCACCAGCCCACCGTGAGCCAGATGAACGATCCCGGCGTCGTGCAGGCCATGGGCGAGGCCAAGAAGCAGGGACGGGCGCGCTTCATCGGAGTTTCCACCCATGCGGCCCAGGCCGACGTGCTCAACGACGCCGCCCGCTCAGGATTCTATGACGTGGTTCTGACGGCTTTCAATTTTACGCAGGCCGGGGATCAGGCGCTCCTGGAGGCGATCCGCAACGCGGCGGCCAAAGGGATCGGCGTCATCGCCATGAAGACCCAAGCGTCCGGGAGGCGTTTTTCCGGCACGGGCCGCGTCAACCAGACCGCAGCCCTCAAGTGGGTGCTGCGCCACCCCGAAATCACCACCGCGGTCCCCGGGTATACGAACTTCGAGCACATGAAGGAAGATTTCTCGGTGGCCTACGCCCTCGAATATACCGACGAGGAAAAGAAATTCCTCGCCGAGCGCAACCTCCAGGCGGACGTGCCGTTTTGCAAGCAGTGCGGCAAATGCGAGCCCACCTGCCCCGCGGGCGTCGACATACCCGCACTGATGCGCACCCACATGTACGCGGCTTCGTACGGTAACTTTTACCAGGCCCGGGCGACGCTCGACGGAATAGAAGAAAGCCGCCATCTCAGGCTCTGCCGCGACTGCCCGCGCTGCAGCGCCCGCTGCGCCGAATACATCGATATCGCGCGCAACATCGGGGATCTGCGGGCCATGTACCTGTAAGGGGAGAGTGGCGGCGCTCCGGGAAAGCCTATTTCCCCGAGGGCATGTCTTCGGCGAACAGCCAGTCCTCGATCGGCTCGTCGTAGCGTACCGAGCGGATGCGGAAAGGCCGCACGGACTCTCCCTGCTTGCCGCGCGTGATCTCGAAGATCACGGCCGGATGGACGGTGCCGCCGAAGTCCCGGAAGTCGGCATAAAGCCGCCGGATGTTTCCCGAGTCTTCCCGCAGCAGGTAGAAGGTGCGCTTGTCGATGCAAAGTTCCGCGGGTTCCTCGCCGGCACGCACCGCCAGGACATAGGCGGAGCGCGCACCGCCGGACGGGTATTCCACCTGTGTCTCGCCGCGCGCTTCGACCGATTCCGCTTTTTCTGCGTAATAGGCGATACCGAAGCACTGGTTCCACCAGCGCCTGAGCTGCGGCGCGTCGGCGGCTGCCGGGATCAGGTTGCGGCGGCTCCAGGCTACCCCGTCGTTGAGGAAGTATTCGTAGAAAATGCGACCGCGGTCGGCGGTCATGTCGTGCTCGACGCGCAGCTTTCCGGGCATTTTCGCCCACAGCAGGTAGGCGGCGTTGTACTTGATGCCGTCCGTCATTTCCACGGTGCCCTCGACGGTGAGCGTGCGCCAGCTACCCAGCCTCTCCCCTCCGTGCGCCGCCAGCGAGCGGCGCAGTATCTCCCGCGGCCCGAGGGGGCGCGCCACGGAGCAGGCCCCCGCCGTCAGGAGAATCAGTACTGCCGTGATGAGCCGACACAGCCGCGGTTTTCCCATGCTCGTCCTCAGGTCAGCGAAAGCATCCGGTCCGCTTCGACGAGCCGCGCGCGCACCGGCAGGCCGTAGGGGCAGGCGCTCTCGCACGGCGCAGCACAGCGCGCGCAGGCCGCGGCGCGCTGCGCCGGCGGAATCCGATGGTATCGTTCGATCGCACGCTTCTCGTCGCCGTAGTTCTCGAAGTACATGCGGTAACGGAGAATGTCCCAGATGGGCACATCGGCGGGACACGATCCCCAGCAGGCATCGCATCCCGGCCGGCAGTATTGCGGCCCGATGACGCGCGCCAGCGTCGCCAGATGCGCGCGCTCTTCGGCCGCCAGGCTTGTGGTTCCCGAAACCGCCAGGTATTCGCGCACCTGATCGAAGTTCCGCATGCTGATGATCATCGTGTCGAAGAGGTCCGAGGCGAGAATCCATTTGATGACGGCCTGGCGCGCGTTGGTTTCCTTCCCCTGCAGTTCGCGGATATTGAGATTGGACTTGTAGATGGTCATGGTCTTCATCGCCATGGTGGCGACGCCCCTGGAACGGGCCTTCCTGAGCAGCGGCTCGACCCCGTGCGTCAGGAAGTTCGCGCCCACGAGGATCACGTCGAAGCGGTTGTTGTCGATGCCCCAGCCGATCTCCTCGATCATGCGCACGCCGTGGCTCGAGGCCCCGGTGAATCGGATCTTCCCCATTTTTTTGGCTTCGTCCCAGGCCTCGTAGATCGCCGGGTTCTGGATGCGCTCGATGCCGCCGTAGCGCGGGTGCCCGATCGAATGGATCATGAAGCAGTCGATGTAGCGCGTGTTGAGCCTGCGGAGCGATACGTCGATCGCCTGCAAGAGCGTCGCCTTGTCCACCGTGGGCGTCACCAGCGGCGGATCCCACTTGTCGACGACGAATACCTTGTCGCGCCACTTGGGGAGGATCTTGCCCAGAAGTTCTTCGTGCCCGGGATACTGGAAGGCCGTGTCGATCAGGTTGATGCCGCACTCGAAGAGGTATTCGATCATCCCGGGCTCGCGCTGGCCCGACCCTGCGGATATGTCGCCGACCTGCCAGCCCGTCCTGCCGAAGGGCTTGTAGCGACGGATGCGCGGCTGAGCGCCGGCCGGGCCGGCGCCGGGCAGTGCGGCGGCCGCCGCCAGGGTGGGCGAAGCGTGGAGGAACTCCCTGCGAGTCAGGTTGGTCATTTCACCCTCCTTGTCTCATGCGCGCGACGGCTTCCTTGATCAGTCCCAGGGCGGCGTCGATGGACGGCCCGCCGAGGGCGATCACGATTCTGCTGCCGCTGCGCACCGCCGCCATGGGACCGTAATAGGAGTCCTTGCCCGCGAAACCGCCATCCCCCGGCGCCCTCAATTCGCGCTGCACCCCACCGCCCGCCGCGATGAACTGCCGGTATTGTGCCAGGGCGTCCCTGGCCCGCTCCTCGTCCGGAGCCGAGACGATCACCAGCTTGGACTCCGCCGCTCCGCGCCGGTAGCGAGCTTCGAAGCCTTCCGTCAAATAGCTCTGCCCGAGCACGTCCTTGGGAAGATAACGGACGGAGTGCGCGATGCGGTCGGCCGGGGGAAAATAGCCGACCTCGGCGGGCTCGGTTCCCGGCTCGCCGAGCCTGGCGCTCACATTTTCGGCGAAGCGCTGCATTGCCTGTTTCAGCTCCGGGCTTTCCTGGAACACGGTGATCTTCACATAGTAAGGGCCGGACCAGAAATTGAGCGCCGTTCCGCCCAGGTATCCTTCGACGCCGATGTGCAGGAACTCGGACTCGGGGTTCAGTTCGGACGTGTAGATGCCGAAAGCGTTGCGCGCATCCTTCATGCGGTAGATATCGACCACGGTTTGCCACGCCCGGGAAGGATCGGCATATTCCTGCGTGACGACGTTTTCGAACCCGTAGGTGAGGTACCCCTCGGCCGCCCCGTCGATGTATTCCCAGAGGTTGCCCGCATCGAAGAATCTCGCCTCGCCGCTGCGGCTCCAGCCCGGCACCGCACCGTCTTCGGGCAGCAGGGATAACAGCGCCCGCTCTCCGGCGGACAATTGTGCCTCTTTTGTCCCGGGCTCGCGGGTGCCTTCCCTGCCGGTGGAACAGGAGACCGACAGCGCGAGCAGCGACAGGCATGCGATCCTGTTAAAGCACGATGCGAATTCCATAGCGACTCCCATATTGACGGTTTAAATCCATGGTTCCGCCTTCACTTGTTGTACGAACCGCTCTCCAGCCGGATCTGGTTGGTGCGCGAGCGCGTCTCGCCGATGTTGGTCACGTAGACGGCCGGCCGGTCCTGGACCGGGCAGACATATTCGCAGATGCCGCATCCCACGCACCGGTCGATATCGACCCGCGGCCGCTGGACCACGACCGTGCTGCCGTCGGAACGCGTGACCTCTTCGCGCAGCACCCATATGGCCTTGGGCGATGTCGGGCAGAATTCCTCGCACACGATGCACGGGATATCCATGGCCCAGGGCAGGCAGCGCCCGCGATCGTAGAATGCCGTGCCGATCTTGATCGGCGCAGAGCGGCGGCCGTCGGCTGCGCCCGCTTCCGCTTCCGTGCCGGAAGCAGGCAGGCCGAGTTTTTCCGCTTCCGTGATCTTCCAGATGGCGCCGGTCGGGCACACCTGGCTGCACAGCACGCAATGGTACTCGCAGTAGCCGACGCGCATGACGAGCGTGGGCGTCCATATGCCTTCGATCCCGGCCTCGAACATGGTCGGCTGGATGGCGTTCGTGGGGCACACCTTCATGCATTCGCCGCAGCGGATGCAGCGCGCGAGAAACTCCGCTTCCTCGAGCGACCCCGGCGGCCGGATCAGCCGGTCGTTGCGATTCTTCGCCCAGCCCAGACTCGCGCGGAACAGGGGAAGTGCGACCAACCCGGCCGCGAAACTCTCCAGCACGCGCCTCCGTTTCAAGTCGGGTTGGACGCGGACCGCATCGAGCCTGGGAAAAAACTTGAAGCGGATGACGTCATTCGGGCAGACGCTGTCGCAATTGAAGCAGAGGTGGCACTCGGCCTGCCTCCAGGGAACCTTTCCCTGGGGATCGCAGGCCCCCTGGCAGTGCAGCAGGCACATGTTGCAGTCGTCGCACTTGGCGTGGTCCTTCTCCATGCCGAAAACGGCGAAGCGCGACAGCAACCCCATCAGCGCTCCGAGCGGGCAGATGCCCCGGCACCAGAAGCGCGTGATGAAGCGATTCAGAACCAGGACCGCCACGAAGATCCCGCCGATCAGAAAGGCAAAGTGGTAGTACTGCGCCTTGTAGCTCAGGATGCTCGATCCCAGGACGCGGTACCCGGCATCGGCGAGGCTCTGCAGGATGCCGACATTGGAGGCATACAGGGAATCCAGGCCCGCTCGGACGGCGAGATTCACGGCGGGCAGAATCCCCACCGAGAGCGAGCGCACCAGGAAAGGGATGGGATCGATCAGGCCCGTCTGCAAGGAAGTGAAGATCGACAGCGCGATCAGGGCGAACAGCAGGTAGTACTTGGTCGCCATCCATTTCTTGTAACGATTCGCCTCGACGCGCTTCTTGCCCTTGTGCTCGGGCTGGAAGCTGGAAAAGAGATGGTTGATGGTGCCCAGCGGGCAGATCCAGCCGCAGAAAAACCTGCCGACGATCACGGTGCCCACGATGATGGCCAGGGCCCAGATCACCTTGCCGTACAGTGCATGGCTGGAAATGGCGGTCGAGAAGGCGACCAGTGGATCCATTTCCAGGAAGATGCTCACGGGATAATTCAGCCGGATGAGCTCCGAGTAGGCCGAGTCGAAGGTGCCGCGGAATTCGGTCTGGAAGAGCAGAAAGAGAAACAGGGCGAGGAAAAGTCCCTGGGAAACCCGCCGCAGCATCCTGATTTGCCGGCCGCGCGGGCGGCCCGGCGGCTGCGCTCGCTGCTTGGACGTCGTTGCCTTCAGCCGATGCGGCTTCATGTCTGCCGGTCCGCGGTCACTCGAGGTCGATATGCCGCACGTCGATCTCTTCGAAGTTGCTGTTCCCGAGCGCCCGCTTGTGGGCGATGGTGATGTAGGGAATCTGCTGCGCCCGCAGGCCGAGCAGAGTCGCACCGTAAGCGTCGATCGCCACGGGATCGGTGCCGGCCACCAACGTTTTCATCAGCCTCACGTCGTTGAGGTTGCCGCCCTGGGGTCCGTTGGATACCAGGACGCGATAGGCATCCATGACCGTCAGGGTCGGCCGTATGAATGTGGCCAGGTCGGCGACGCTCACATCGATGTTCTGGTGGAGTTGGTTTCTTCGCCCTCCGAGAATCCCGTACCAGTTTTTCATGCCCATGGTGGCGCGCGAAAGGTTGTGGTGCTTCACGATGGGCAGGTTGATCACCTTGTCCGCCTCGATGATGGGCGTGAAGACGGGCCACACCGAGAGTACCTCTCCGTTGATGCGGTAACTGCGGAACATACGTTCCTCGGGCAGGATCACGGTCGCCCCTGCGGATTCGGCGCCTGCGGCGATGCCGCTCCTGCGGAAACACCGGCGCGGGTCGTTGCAGCTGACGTCCGTGACCACAACCTTCTTCGCGCCCGCCTCGAAACAAAGCTCCGCGACTTTCCGGACTATTTCGGGATTGGTGTTGGCCGCCTGCTGGGGCACGCGATCCCATCCGATGTTCGGCTTGAGCACCACAATGTCGCCGCGCGCGACGAAGGTTTGCATCCCCCCGAGAGCGCGCAGCGCTTCGACCACCAGCTGCTCGGGAGATCCGCCCCGCGCGACGACCATGGCCGGCACGGGCTGCTCGAGCTTGACCGCGTAATTGCGCACCAGGGAGGCCGCCGCCAGCTCGTGCGGGTGCCGGTTGCGCGCGCGCAGCCAGAATCCGGCGCCCGTGGCCCCGAGCGCCGCCAGTCCCGCCCGTGCCGAACGGGCGAGGAATTCGCGGCGCTTTATGATATCTCCGGTCATCCCTGTGGCCCTCGAAGCATCACGCCACTGCATGATAGGAATTCGCGGTGCCGATGTAAACCGGATTTCAGGATGCCGGCCGCTCCCGCCCGCCGGCGCGGCGCCCGGTCCTGAGCCGGATTGTCGGCGGCGCCGGGACAGGCGGTAAAACTACGAAGTCTGGTAGTAATTTTCCCCTCCATCTACAATGCCGCCGGAATCGACCGAGTTTGTGTCCCCGTAGGGCGGACGCAATTCACGGCGCCCGGGTCGGGGCCTCACGAAATGGGTGAAAAAATGCTGCGAATTCATCGAAAGATCATGACGGCGGCGGGCCTGTGCCTGGCGTTGATTTCACCGGCGGCTGCGACCATGCAATCCGCAGGTGAGGAAGAAGTTGCGGGTATCGTAAAAGACCCCTCAGGGGCGGCCATCGCGCGGGCTGCGGTCCATCTGCTGGATGCGCGGCAGTTCATGGTTGCGGCGACACAAACCGACGAGCAGGGGCGCTTCCGGATCGGCGGGGTGGCGCCGGGAAGTTTTGAAATACTCGTCACCCATCGCGGCTTTGCGCAACGCAGAATGGCGGTATCCCTTCCCTCTTCGGCCGCGCGGGAACTCGAGATCACTCTCGGGATCGCAGGCCTGGCCGAAGAGGTCACGGTCACGGCGGAAATCGGGCTGGTTCAGGGCGTGGATCAGAGCCCCCAGCGGGTCAACGTGATCGACGCAATCCGCCTCGAAGAGCGCACGCCGGCCGTCCTCGCGCAGGCAGCCCAGGAGGAAGCCGGCATCAACCTGCAGCGCACCAGCCCGACGATCGGCGCCATTTTCGTGCGCGGTCTGACCGGGGCCAAGGTCG
>Ga0209102_1001553_pt1 | contig 11754 bp, 7 predicted proteins | sample ConPoolayeHmetaG_FD_185483 | JGI IMG/M metagenome (GOLD analysis project Ga0209102, IMG submission 185483) | Hot spring microbial mat communities from California, USA to study Microbial Dark Matter (Phase II) - Cone Pool mat layer H metaG... ... | reverse complement strand
CCTCCCCTCACAGTAAACTTCACAGGAGGCGCCTCGGGAGGGGTGGCGCCTTATTCTTATTCATGGAATTTCGGCGATGGGGCATCTTCAACAGCCCAGAATCCCTCGCATACATACACAACAATTGGAAATTTCACTGCTATGCTTACTGTTACTGATAACAACAAAACAACTGCAACTGCCAGTGTAGTGATTACTGTTTCGGCAGTTTCTGCGTACAATCTTTCCATAGGCGCCGAAACCGGTGCCCCAGCACCCGGCCAGGGAGGAACAACCAGTCCTTCTCCCGGAACACATTCCTTCCCGGTGGGAAGCACAGCGGAGGTTCGTTCTATTCCCAACTCAAACTATAGGTTTTCCAAATGGGCTGGCGATATCCCTGAGACTTCTCTGTTCAGCGAGCAAGCCTCGATCACTATCGATAAGAATAAATCGGTGACCGCGACATTCTGCACAATGTGCGGCGATATCAACGGAGATCTTAAGATTACTCCGGCAGACGCTCAAGCAGCGTTTGACATATTTCTTGGAAGGCTTCCCAATCCCACGTGGTGCGAGAAAGAAAATGCCGACGTCAATTCGAGCGGGACAAAGCTCGAACCTAAAGTTACACCTGCTGACTCGCAGGCCATCTTTAGAAAATATCTTAAAAGAGCCGAGCTCCCCAGTGATTGTTCGGGGAATTCCCGATTGGCAACAGCAATGATAGAAATGAGTAGAAGTATCTTTGATATGAATCTGACCATAAATATCCTTTCCGGCACTTTTGTGGATGATATTGTCTATGTGCCTATCATTGTGGATTCATCCTTTGAAATCAGTGCTTTTGGCCTCGACATTGAATTTCCTACCGACAAATTGACATTCGTAGGTCTTGAGAAGACTGCTCTTACGGAGACTTATTCAAATCTGGATGCCAATGTCGTTATCGACGGAAATACTGAACAATTGGCGTCAGAAAATGAAAATGTCGCGATCGTTCGAGTCGGAGGATATAAAACAGATTTGACATCCAGTGCTTCCTCTGGAGTTTTGATCACTCTCATCTTCAAATCGAACCAGGGATTAGCTGATAGGGCTTCGTTATCAATCATTGCTACCTATGACGATATCAAAAATGCTTCCGTCAAAAATAATAGCCTAATTTGGCCAAATGCAAAGAAAAATGAAAAGCGTGAAAAAAGGCAACCAGGAAAACGCTTGAATTGGTGAATGCGTTTTTTCGACTGAAAAAAAGTCTATCTAAAGAAAACTCATTCCATGATTGCTTATCGCACGCAAACTTCCCTTTTCAATACGCTCCCGATCCCCTTGTCCTTTAAATTTTGGCTGAATTGAAAAGTGCTCCTCAGCTTTTCAATATTAGCTTCTCCCAGTCTCCACACTAAATGACCATAGGCTTCCAAACTATTTATGTTGTTTGAGGAAGAATTTGCTGCGTTCAAAAAAGACTAGTAATGTTACGCCTAAGCAAAAAATGAGAATAGAAATCTTCTTTTCTATTTCATATTTAAGATGGATTGTCATTTGACCCTCACTATTTATTGGAATGGAAATTAACGCGAATCTTGATATCAGAGGAATTCTTTGGTTATTACAATAAGCCTTCCAACGTTTATTATACGCTAAGCTTATGATTAGGTTCCCTCTTTTACGCCCACTAATGTGAACCACATATTCAGTCGCAGACCTTTTTTGAATTTCAATTCCATCTCTGCTTCCATCTTCATAAAAAGCCCAAGAAGGTTCGAAATTTCCTTTAGCATAAATCTTGAATCGTCCTATCGTTTCTAAACATTCTAAAGAACATAGACTATCCAAAAATTTCTTTACCTGGGAGCTATTCGCTACAACATAGTAGCAATTTAGAAGCCGCATGTCATTAAGGAGTTTTTCTTCAGAAAATTCTTCGGCATTTCCCATGCCAAACAAAGAGCCACCATCTCCCTGATAGAGATGAGCAAATTCCGAATTCGGATAGTACCACCCTCCTACATGAAGCACCGAGGTATAGATGTCACTAAGGGCAATTATGTTCGTTCGACAGTTCTTGGGAGAATCAGGGGGATGATCGCTTCTCCACTTATAAGTACCTTTGGTACCTTCAAAAAATACCCTTGTCTTTCCTGTATCGATATTTTTATTCAACCATTTAAAGAGTTGGTCAATCTCCCATCTTTCAGAATAATATCCAAGAGTGATCTGTCGCCCAGATTTGACAATTCGAATAAAACTGTCTGCAAGATAAAAAGAAAAAATCACGATCGAAACAAAGGACAATATTATCGGGGCTAAGTTCAGCCCGAACTTTGCAGATAACCTTCTTGATTTACTCAAATTCTCGAGGAAGGAAAAGCCTATTGAACACCAAAATAATAGAATAACAAGGGAAAGATATTGAAATCTTTGAGAAAATGCCGCCATCCCGCTCAAGAAAAAAGAACCAGCCCGCAAATAATTAATGAGCTCACTCAATACAAGAGATGTCACTACGAATATAATAACTGTTGCCAAGAATACTCGCTTTTTTGACTTCGCAAGATAAAAAAATCCTAAGGCCGCTACCATTGCAATACATAAGCAAATCCACTTGTTGATTAAATTGACGTTAAGTATGAGCCCAACAAGCACCTTCCATTTGAATTGATTAAAATGAATTGGAATTTTTTTGTGAGTAGAAATTCCCAATAAATTGACCAACTGAGGGGCTGCAATCATTGCGGATAATATGGGCATAGAGGCAATTCTGATAAGCTCTGATTTTGAATCTAAATTTTTCTTTCCAATCAAAAGGAACGCCAACGACACCCCCCAAATTAATATCACCCCAATACTCCCAACTGGATGGGAAAGAAAAACAAGCGTCAACAAAATTACCGAGAAGGCCCACAACCAGCTCGATTTTTGCTCCAAGTATCTCTCAAATGCAATCCAGAAAAACAATCCCAAGGCAATGGAGAATGGTTGATACCACATCCCATCTGTAATTATTTCAAAACAAGCAACGAATATCAGTAAGGCCCCAAACATAGAAAACAATGGTTTTGTGAATCGCAAAGCAAAATAATAAAATCCCAGAGATAGCAAAATGCTTGTCAACCAACAAATAAATTTTATTGTCATGTCCGCCGGAAAGAAGGAGCTTATAATCCAGGGGAGAATTATGGAAATCGAATAAAGTTCTCCGGCTACGAAGCCTGCCGCCTCTCGTTCCATAAGAATCCCCCAAAACCACTTTTGCTGGGGAAAAACTTCCGTCCTTACGATATGAGTCACTGCCGTCCAAACCGGAAGGTCTAGTTGAAGTGGCTCGCCCTTTCTGATTAGCAAAGGCAAAAACGACGCTGTTATATAAATAGTTATAATAAGTGGATATATCTTGTTTTTCTTGGCTCTCAGAAATTTATCATTTATTACTTTTTCAAACTGTGCCTTAATCCTCATCAAATCTTAAGTGCAGATTGAAATATAGTCTTTTTCCAGTCGTATGAATTGGATAGAAAATAGAGCTAAATATAGCAAAACCAAAAGCCTAAGAATGGGCCCATTCACCATGGCAAGATAGGTGATTCTATTTAAGCATATTCGAAACCGCTTACACCACAAAACCATCGCCCCATGTCAGGTACCAATTCGATCGATCGAACCAGACTTCCCTCGGTCCGTGCTTTTCCGGCCCGACGGTCAGAATAGACTTCTTCGGTAACAAGATCTCCGGAATAGGGAAAAAAAGTGACCGCTTAAGCAACCTCCGAGTTAACGTGCCTGGCATCGAGACCGCTGCAATTCCATCGGCGCGCAGGGATTGTCCGAGGCGAATCGCATCGCGTAAAAGCAACATCCCATAAGCCCGGCCACCCGCTCGCCAGAACCATTCCATGAGCAAAACCAGACGTAAATTGAATAAGAAAACATGTCGCACTATTGCAGTTGCTTGAAGCATGCCTTCCGCATGGATATCACGCTGCCAATATGGACATCCCGGCGCGTGGGCATAGCGCCATGTCAGGTGGCTGGCATCCCGGATCAAGGCGATGGGGGGAATGCCCTCAGCATTTTCGAAAAGTTCAGTATGGCGATTATCGAAGGCGGGCTTCTTCCAACCTAAAGCGAGAACGAAATCTTCAGATTTGGCAATAAAATCAGGGAATGGACCGGCTATCGAAGAGTCTGTGAGTCTCGGTGCTTCTTTCGGCTCTGCGCCATCAAGGAATCGCCTAAATTGCCGGGTGCATAAACGCAGGATCATAAGAATCGGACATAACGGCCGCACCAGCACCGGAAGCGAAGTGACCACACGCCGACGCTGGTATTTCACAATCCCATGGAGCGATTGGGAGTTGGCAAAAGAGTAAATCGCGAAGTAGCCACGTCTAACCGCAATCCGGCGAACCTCCTCAGCAACGATGGTCTTGATACCCTTACGCCGCCACCCGGGACGCGACATTCCATCAAGCTGAGCCCCGACTATGCCCAGGCTACCAAATACACGAAAGCGCCGAGGTATGGCTGACTGATGGCTAACAACCATCTCCCCATGGCGGGCCAGGATGATGATAGGTTCTCCAGCCGGATTGTCGAGGAAAAGATGTCGCCATCGCTCTACTGTTGAATGGGCATGGAAGCTGGCCTGGAGGCAATCGAGAATAGCGAGTTCCTCGCCCGGCTGCCATGGACCAATTATCACCTCGGTCAATTTGTCAGTGGTGAGGTGTTCTATCATATCTTTCGAACTCAGTTATGAGTGCGTCATGTATGAAAGGATGAGGAGAATAAACACAACGTGCCTTTTTTGTACCAGCAAAAATCTTATCCCAGCAAGCAGATTAATGTCAACATCAAGAAATTTGCGGCCAAGTGGTCACCCGGTAAATAGATAATCTCTGGTCAGCAAAAAGGACTGGAAGTCTATGGACCTTGATTCGATTCGGAAATTATCCATCTCAAAGCTATTTTCAGAAATAGATTATCTATTCATGCGCCCAAATTTGGTAGATTTAGACCTTAAGTACAGCTGGGAAATATTAAAGTCCATGCGTTTAATATAATAAAGACCAGCGAGTGTTACCGATATGTAATTCAGGACATGATAAAAGAGAGCAGAAGAAAGCGCATCGCTGGCGCTTATCCCATAGGTTTTTAATGCCAGGATGAAACTAAATTCTATAGTTCCGATATAACCAGGAGCGCTTGGAAGGGTAACCCCGATCACAGAGAAGAAAAGTATCATGAAGCCTCCAGATAAAGGCACGTGCAGATGAAGAGCCTTGACACTAATCAAAAAACAAACGACCATACATATCCATTGCGTTATTGAGGTGATCACTATCCCGACAAGCCGAATTGGATACTTGATCGCAGACAGGCTGACTGCGGCTACCTCGATTTGGCCCATAAGCTTTTCGCGCAATCTATCTCGAAGTGGTCCGGAAATTTTATAGATGGAATATTTGAATTTATCTGGCCAAATAACAAAAGCTCCAATGACAATAAGCAGGCCAACGCTTATAAACCCAATCAAATATCCCTTCTTGAATAAATCATTTTTGTGATCTATTCCCGCCAATGTGGCCACTACTATAAGAAGAACAATAGCGAGAAAATCAAAAATCCGCTCCAGCACCAAGGTTTCAAGGATTGATACCATCCTGAGCTTATGCTGTTTTGAAAGGCTATATGTCCTGACAAATTCGCCCAAATGAGCAGGAAAAATATTGTTGCTCATTGCTCCAATCATTATTGAAGGGAACAGTTCTTTTATTTTCAGCGAAGAAATCGGCTGGAGTAATATTCGCCAGCGCACAGCTCTCAAAAGAAAAAATAGACCATAGGAGCCTAATAGAGGAAATGCTAACCACAAATCTGCTTCAGCAAATGCACTCGCGACCGCTCTTGTATTAACACCTTTAATCGATAAGAATATGAACAGGAAACTTAAGGTGAATCCGGCCAGGATAAGAAGCTTCCGACTCTTGACACTCATGTCAATCAGTCTCTGATTAACCTTTTACTTCGTTTTATAGGTTATTGGTCAATAGGCCATTTGGAGGAGAGTGTCTCTTATTATCATCTCCGCTACTTCTCCAGCCAAGCTAACCATAGCATTATTGTTGAGTGTCGAATCGGAAATCATCGACGAATTCATTAAATAAACACCAGGCATTGGAGTTCGAAATCCAACCCTTTTCCCCAAGAAGCCAATCTTGGGAACGGGTTGGACATATTTTTCGCGGAATATTCGTTCGTGCAAAATATCGTTCTCATTCAGGTCGGGAAAAACCTGATTCAACTTCTCAAGAAAGCGGGACCTGATTTCTCGGTCTGAAATACGAACAAAAGGATCATCCGTGGTCACATATTTGGGCAGGTAGACCAGATATCGACCTCCGAAACTTCCTGGAGATATAACATTCGTCGATTCGATTATTCCAGTAAAGGGAAGCGCGGGGTCCAGGAGGTTAATTATGTAATAGGGAGAAAGCCGGCGCTTAAGGACCAGAAAAAGGCATATGACTCCAAGATACTCAATCCGGGCAAGACGCTGCCAGTATGGATTCTCTTTATCGTCCTCGATTATCCGCAAAACCTCATCGCAAGGACTCGTTATAAGGAGCCTATCAAATTCATATCTGCTCGAAGTGGACGTGATAAGAATTTTTCGATTTCGGCGATCGGTGGCCACTTTTTCTATCTTTGTGCCCGATAAAATTACTGCCCCTGAAAAATGGAGGTTTTTCCTTGCTGCGTCAAAAATAGCTTTGTAACCACCTTGAACATGTCCCATAACCTCCTTTTTCTCAACTGAACTCCTTGTCCCATACAACCTCTTAATAGTCGCCCAGACGAGGAATGCGGATACTCTATCGCTAGCATCTCCGAACTTGCTGCGAAGCAACGGCTCCCAAATCTCTTCATAAGTCCCAACACCGAAAAGCCTCGTCAGCCATGTGCGCGCAGACATCAAGTCAAGCTTGTGGGGAGTCTGTATCCTGCTCGCATACAGAATTCCTATGCCCAAGCGAAGTTTTTGCCACAGAGACATGAAGGGAAATCTCAGAAAATCGCGCGTTGACGAAAGAGACACAAGACGTCCATTTCCATAAAAGCCGCTTCGCGTTGTTGCCCAAAATAGGCTCGATTCCAATCCGAGATCTCGAATAAACTGAAGTAAACATGAATCCGTCGGAAGGATGATGTGATAGAAACGGTCGCAAGTCAGGTCTTGCCAACGATAGGTAGAACTCAAGCCACCGATCTCTTCTTCTTTCTCAAAAATAGTTATAGAAAAACGCCCACTTTTTGCCAACCTGATTGCGGCAGCGATGCCGCCGATGCCTCCACCAACGATACCGATGGACAAGATCGAACTACTCTTTTTCATGTTCTGGATTGTAATGATTATAAATCAAACAAACCGAACTTTCTTGAGGTCATATGAACGAGGATCTTTATAAATGACACTGCCCAAATAAAACAGCTCTTCAAAATAACGTTTTTGCTGGTAGGCTAAGAACCCAAGGCTTATCAATTGAAATGCAACGAGCAAAGCCACCCCGCCCACGATAAACGAATGCGGGGAAAGGCGGAAAGCTTCGGCAATCGCTCCCGAAAGCCTATGATCGAAGGAAAGATCTGTCCGTGAAATTGTATTGAACTTGTTCACTGTGTGGATGACAGTCCAGGTCAAAGGATATAAGGATAGAAGGAAAATCATGAACCCGGGCAAAATGAAAAAGGCAAAGGGCCTTAAAATAAAACCGGAAAGGAGGCTCTGGATAATAGTTCGAAGAATGCGAATGCTCGATTTCCTTTTCTTTCCGCCACCTTCCCCCGCTTTTACTAATCTCCAGTTCAGATACGCTGGGATTTCCACAATCCGAGCTCTCAGGATCTTGGCCTTGTAAATAATCTCAGGATTGATATCGATGTCCATGGCCCAGAGGTTTAGTCTTCTTAAGAATTCACCATCATAAGCCCTCACCATTCCGGTGATGTTGGTAAGCCTATCTGAATAAGAATCCCGCCTGGCAGCGAGACAGAGAAATCGATTTGCCCACCGGCTCAAAAACTTTCTGTGCCAGGGGACATTCGAGACTTTTCCGCCTTTTGCATAAGGGGAACAGATAACTATCTTAGCTCTTGTTTCTCTCAGCTTCTTAAGCATTTTCCCTATATGCTCAGGGGCATAACTCAGGTCGATATCAAGGACGACGATATAATCCCCACGGCTATTATGGAAAGCATATCTAAGGGCTTGTCCGAGTCTAAAATTATAAGCATGATGAAGGACAAAAGCATTGTCCATACCTCGCACGAAGGATTCAGCTAATTCTCCGGTTGCATCGGTGCTTCCATCGTTAATAACGATAAGCTCCCAGCGATAGTCTGATTCGAGGCTCTTCATATACTCGCATAGCTCGGTCAAGTTTTTTTCTATAATTTTTTCTTCATTGAATGCTGGCACAACGACAGAGACAAGCGGTCGCTCAGATGTCTTTTCTTCATTTTTGTTGATCGTCCGAACCATGCTTCCCTCGCAAAATTTGTTATTGAATCCGATAGTTTCGGGCCATTATGTCTTCCTTCTCACGGAGAATATGTTCTGCGAAGACATTCATGCTGACCAGCCGAAAATGCTTTGCCAATGTCTCGATGACTTCGAGGAAGATCCTTCTCTTTCTTTTTCTTTCCATATCCATGGCCGGGAAAAAGGCAACCTCGGGTGCATCTTCCTTGCCGATCAAATCGAGAGGATGCAGTAAAAAACTTAAAGGTGTTCGAGTCAATTTGCATAATGATATGGCAAAATTTAGATAAAATCTCATAAGCTCTTTTGAATAACGAGCTATATACATTAGATAGCTCAAATGGAATGGCATCTTCAATAAAGGTACGCAGGTTATCGGAATCTCGAGGAGTTTATTCCCGGAAGGAAGCTTCCAGAAGTAAGGTCTTGTGGGTCTTAGACCATCCCTCAAGCTCCCAAATAGTCCCTTTCTTATCTTTTTTTCTTCATTCTGAAATTCCGCCCCTTTAAAGTAATAAGCCCTGGCTAAGGGTCCAAGAAAAGTAGGCAGCACGGATGCATCATATAAATAGCCAAGATCTATTAATATGTCAAATATATGAGTGCTTGTGCAAAACCCCGGCCCTCGGAAACCCAGTGGCTTTTGCCCTGTTACTTCGATAATCGCATTCTCTGCATTCTTAATTTCCTCCTCGATCCTCTTTCGATCATAGATATTTAGCCATGGTTCGTGCCAGAAAGAGTGGTTGCCAACCTCATGTCCCTCGGCAGAGAGTTGCGCTAAATATCTTCTATTTTTTTGAAAAGTTGCATCCTGGCCGACGACGAAAAAAGTTATCTTGAGCTCCAAATCTTCCAAAACCTCAAGTACGCGAGGAATGAAAATATGAAAATAAGAAGGATAGCCCTCCCAGCCCGCCTCACCATGCGTTTTCATGTAGGACCATAGATTATCAAGGTCCAAAGAAATAGAAGCCAGGGGTTTTTTGTTATTCTTTTTCTTTCTCATTCGAATTGTCTCCACTTCGCGCTGCAGACAAGACGAGATGAAAAACCGTGATAGCAGGGAATATGGGTAATCGTTCCCGGTTCGGCAATATCACATCCTGTAGCACAGGTGGCAGCCAATCTTCTGACTTCATCAAAGTCAACTCTATTGAACTTATTCTCGCAATACTTTTCGTTAAAAAATCCGATTGCTCTTAACATTTCATTGGAAAAGCCCCGTTCTATGGCTCTGAACCCATCCACGACAAAGTCTATAAAATCTTCTCGAGCACGTTTCATCCCCTTCCCTATTCCATAATAAGGAATCGAGCTTCTTTCTAAATCGGCTCGCCTAAATAAATTACAAGCGTCAAAAATACCCTGGAGTCTGGGTGCGGCCCGGACAATGGCTTCTATCTCTTCCTTGTAAGTTCGATGAGAAATACAAAAAACAACATATTCTGCCTCGCTTACCGCAGAAATTAAGTCCTTTGTAAAACAATTTCGCAAGCTCGTCCGCATAAGGTTTTGATCTTCCAGCCTCACATAGGGGTCGTGGAGCTTAACCTTGGCATCCATCTGCAAGAGTTCAAGAGCTAACACGAGAGCTGGCGAATTCCGTGTGTCCTCAGAATCGGATCTGTAGGCGGCGCCCAGGAGAGCTACCGATTTCCCCGCAAGGTGTCCAAAACATTTTGTTAGGGTTTGTGCCACTTGTAAGGGGGATTCATCGTTAATTTTTCTTGCCTCTAAAATTACGCTTCCGGAAAGGTCCTTTTTTGACTCGACCAACCTCCACAGAAATAAAATACCATCTTTAGGAAGACAATGCCCTCCTACACCGATCGTTGGAATCAAAAGGGCTCCTGTGGGAATGGCACTTTGGTCTTGCGATGCTTTGTCTTCCCTGGCAAGCTTCTTATTGACCCTGTCTCTCACGTCGTAGAAATCAAGGTTATTCTCATCGCAATAGCGGGCAATCTCCGTCGCATAGGCAATTCGAACATCCCGATAGGCATTCTCCAGAGTTTTAACGATTTCAGCGGTCAGACTGTTGGTAAGATAAAGACATCCAGCAGTGACGATTTTAGAGTAAATATGATGGACAAGCTTCGGCCCGTGCAGATCCAGTCCGCCGATGATCTTATCAGAATTCCTAATTCTCTCTACGAGACGACCCGGCATCACCCGATTTGGGCTATTCGCAAGAATAATATTACGGCCATCGGCAAATCCAAAATCATGGAATCTTGCCCGGATCACAGTGACCATTGAGGATGGGGCAAGTGTCGATTCGAAAATGATTAAAGGCGGATACTTTTTCTCCCTTCTCCGGAGATGGCGACAAGTGTCTTCAATTGCGGAGAAGAGCGGTCCGTAATCAGGGCGGAATTCTTCCTTGTCCGTCTGAACACAGAAGATGATGATGTCGGCATCGCTCACCTCAGAGTAATCATGACTTGCATAAAGGGCCCGCTCTTTGACAGCTCTGGAGATAATCTCGTCAAGTTCTGGCTCTATCCCTCCTATGGGCGATTTCCCTGCATTGAGCGCAGCAACTTTCCAGCCGGACGCAGGAGAATCACGTTGAATGACACAAACGGGAGCGGGGATGCTCTGCCCTTGGCGGATTTGCGCGTGAGCAAGCAAAGCCGCCATGGGAACGCCGACAATCCCTGCCCCGACCACAGCGATTTTTTCCACTTTCCAATTTTCCAAGTCAAACGATTGAGTCATCTCTCTGGTCTTCTCTCTCAAGTATTCGATTTATTTGGCTGATCGTCCACAAAACATCTGAACCAAAGTTCGAGGTTAATCGCTCCCCAGAGTTTCCGGCTAAAGGCATCCTCGTTTTCAATGAGTTTTTCGAGTTCGGCCTGGTTGAATATTCCGCGCTCCCGGCACGGGGAAGAAAGGAGTATGTCCCTGAAAAAATCGCGAACTCGATTTCTTTCCCAGAGATGAAGTGGAACCGGGAAACCCATTTTATCTTTTCTCTCCAGAATTTTCTGAGGAAGCAAGTCTTTCGTCGCCCTCTTTAGGATATATTTCATTTCTGCGCCCTTAAATTTCATTCGCGGTGGCATGCTGGCTACAAGCTCAACTATCCGGTGGTCCAGAAGGGGAACTCTCGATTCAAGGGATACGGCCATGCTGACACGGTCTTCAACTTGGAGAAGAGCTGGCAAACCGCAGACCATATCATAGTGAACCATTTTATTATAATAAGAAAGTGTGTT
>Ga0209102_1001550_pt1 | contig 11757 bp, 13 predicted proteins | sample ConPoolayeHmetaG_FD_185483 | JGI IMG/M metagenome (GOLD analysis project Ga0209102, IMG submission 185483) | Hot spring microbial mat communities from California, USA to study Microbial Dark Matter (Phase II) - Cone Pool mat layer H metaG... ... | reverse complement strand
GCATTTCGCGAATCAATCGATTGGAAAGAGGAAATCCTTCGCGGAGGCGCTGGAGGCCGTGCTGTAAGGCGGCGACGTAATTTGATACCTCGACGACATCCTCAATGGGTACACCAGGAGCTTCTTCCAATTCGAAGAGCAGGAGGTCGGAAAGAGATGACTGAGTGCCCTCGATCTGGGAGGAAAGTAGCGCTTCTCGGTGCACATAGGCGTAAAGGAATATGTCGGGTTCAGGCAGGAGAATGGTGATGCTGTCAAGACAGCCGATGGCGAGCGTTGCTTTTTCGAGCAACCTCTGACGTGAGTTGGTGATTTCAAGAGGCGGATTGGGCGGCAAGGGATAGGGGATGAAGGCACGGACCTCCTCACCGCTTGACCGAGTTACCTCATAACGTCCGGTAATGCCTCTTTTCAAGGCGAGCCCCTTTATTAAATCATCCTTTAATAACGAATAAGCTTATTAAATGATAAGCCATTATCCTTTAATAAGCAAGCCGTTCCTGCCTCAAGGCGCGCTCGGTGTTCCTCGACGGATAATTCATTTTTATTATCGAGCAGACAAGCGCTGCCTGTAAACCACCTTTCCGGGTGATTTTTGATGATTCTTCCAGATTTTTTTGACTTTGGGGCTTTTCTGAGTTATTAATAGTTTAGAATCACGATGGGAGGCTTCCCAAAGGGTTCTGTCCCGCGAAAATGCCTCCTTTTTTTTATTGCCTCTTGTATTCAAGGTTCCCCTTCAAATGAACGGGCCCCTCGCGGCGGTCCTTGAGGTAATGGCAGCATTCGTGGGCGGCGATGAAGGTCTGGCGGATGGGGTGCCGGCGCAGTTGATGAGAGCGAAGGCCTCTTCCCTGTCTTCGAGCAAGATGAAAGCGCTGAAAGGTTTGGTGCCGTCAACCCCTTGCATGCTTTGCTTTCGCCCTCTCGGGCTCTAAATAACATCATATCTGATATAAGTCAACAAAGTCTCTCCGAAGGGCTAAAACACGGTATCAAGGAGGGATAGGACCCCACCTTCTTCCAAAAAGAGGCCGTAAGATATTCATTCAAATGGCTTCGCTCGGCGTAAATATCGAATTTTTAATTCAAATCTTAGTCTTTTAACTGCTGACTTGGCCTTAAATAAAAGAAAATTTTTAAGAGAAGTACTGCTGGTCAAGTATTTCCTAAGAGAACAAGAATTTTCAAACCTAAGCTTAAATTGTTAATTTTTCTAACATATTATTGACAATTATTCCAACATTCATATAATTAGGTTTGAGGAGATAAGCGATGATTTCATTGGGTCAAAGAATAAAGAAAATTCGGGTATCTCTTGGCTTGAGCCAGCAAGCCCTCGCCGAGAAACTTGGTGTTTCACGCCCGTCTATATCACAGATAGAGAATGGCGAAAGGAAGATGAGCGCCGAAGAGGCCATGAAACTGGCTGAAATTTTCAACTTGTCTGTGGACGCCCTCCTCGACCCGCGGAGAGAACCACAAATCGTGGTCAAAGAGAGTAAAAAAGTAGCCTATCAAACAGAGGCCAAACTTCAGATGAGGATTAATGTCCCCCAGAAAAACCTTAAAAAATTCAAAGAGGTGCTGCTTTATATCCTGAATAAGGTGGGAGCAAAACCTCATATCGGCGAGACCGTCATTTATAAGCTCCTTTATTTTATCGATTTTGATTACTACGAGAAGTACGAGGAACAACTAATCGGTGCCACTTACCAGAAGAATCGCTACGGACCTACCCCTCTCGAATTCAAGAAAATAGTGGACCAGATGATAGCAAAGGGGGAGGTCACTGAAGTTAAGGATAAATATTTTGCGTATCCTCAGAGAAAGTACCTCCCTCTGAGGAAGCCAGACTTAAGCATTTTTAAAGGTAACGAGATAGAAGTCATTAATGATGTCCTGGACCGGCTTTCCGACATGAACGCTCGCCAAATCAGCGATTATTCTCATAACGACGTCCCCTGGCTAACAACGGAGGAGGGCAAAATAATCGATTACGAGGCCGTGTTTTATAGGACCCCTGCGTATTCAGTCCGGGACTATGACAAAGCAGTTTAAGGAAATTATTCGCCTCCCAGAATTCGAGCGGGACCTGAAAAAGCTCCTGAAAAGATTTCCGTCGCTTGAGGCTGACCTTGACAATTTTATTAATACCCAGCTTAAGCTCTTTCACAAGTTAGAAATTGACAATAAGGGAGTGGAGCAGCTATCAGGACTGGGGTTGCAAAACCCAAATATCTACAAGGGACGGAAATTCGCCTGTCGCGAGCTAAAGGGAAAAGGCGCTCAATCGGGAATTCGGGTGATATATGCCTATTTCGAGGAAAATGATAGAATTGAGCTCATTGAGATTTATTATAAGGGAGATAAGGCGAATGAAGATAGAGAAAGAATTCTCAGGCGATATTGATCAAATCTCGGTCGGGCCCCCGAATAACTCTGAAAATGATTCTAAAAATCGCTTGAAAAAATAAAAAGAAATAAAATAAAAAGAAATAAATAGAAAGAAGAAAATAAAAAGAAATATAATAGATTCCCGGTAATAAATCATAAAAAGTCTCATAGAAATGGGTAAAGAAAATTACTTCACTCGGGATAATATTCACAAGAAGGCAAGAAAATTTCTTCAGGAAATAAAAAGTATTTACGACCTTCCCCGACTTGATTTCGACGTGAACGCCGCTGCCCTGCTTATCATTGATATGCAGCGTTACTTCCTGGATAAGAGCTCCCATGCCTTTTTGCCCTCCTCGCCAGCGATAATCCCGAAAATCAAAAAACTCATTTCTTTTTTTCATTTTAAAAAAAGACCGGTAATTTATACCCAGCATATCAATACAGTAAAAAATGCCGGGATGTTAAGAGAATGGTGGGATGAGATAATTACGACCAATAACAAGTATTATAAACTGAACAAAAAGCTCTATGCACCGGGAGCCCCCGTTGTCATCAAAACCCAGTATGATGCTTTCTACAGGACCAATTTAAAGAAAATTTTAATTAAAAATAAAATAAAACAGGTAGTTATCACCGGGGTGATGACCAATCTTTGTTGTGAGACCACGGCCCGTTCTGCCTTTGTTCAGGGATTTAGAGTATTTTTTGTTGTTGATGGAACCTGCACTCAGAATGAAATGATGCATCGGGCAACCTTGATTAACCTTGCCTATGGCTTTGCCATTCCAGTTTTAACGAAAGAGATAATCAAAAGTGGTTAACTCCAAAATAGGCATAATTGGCGCCGGTCCCGCTGGAATTTCCTGCTCAATCCAGTTGAAACGATACAAACTTGATTTTCTTATTCTGGAGAAGGACCAGGCAGGCGGTCTTTTAAAAAACCCCTTTCTTATTGAGAATTACTTAGGATTTCCCCCTGGAATAAGGGGTGAAAAATTTATAGAACTAATCGAGCGCCAGATTGAAAATCACAAAATAAAAATAATAAAAGACGAGGTATTATCGGTCACATACAGAAATGATAAATTCTATATCAGAGCACGCAAGGATGATTACAGGGTTTCCATTCTTGTCGTTGCCACCGGAACCCGGCCAAAACGATTGAAAATTCCAGTGGATCTCCTTTGTAAATCCCGCATTTTTCATGAGATATCGCCCTTAAGAAAAACCAGGAACAAAATAATTGCCATCATTGGTAGTGGTGATGCGGCGTTTGATTATGCCTTAAGTATGAGCAAGTATAATAAAGTTGTTATTCTGAATAGAACCGGACGGGTTAAATGTCTGCCTGTCCTTTTTCAGAGGGTAAAACAAAATAAAAAAATTGTTTATAAGACCAGTATAGATATCAAGCAGGTTAAGTGGGCAAATAATAAGTTGGTCCTCCTTGACAACAGATATAATAACCTAATTGTTGACTATTTAGTGATGGCGATCGGCCGAGAACCAAACCTCAATTTTTTTAGTAAATCCTTAAAAGAAAAAGCAAACAGGCTTAAAAGGGAAAATAAATTGTATATAATAGGAGATGCCAGGAATGGACTTTATCGGCAAACGGCGATTGCCGCTGGTGATGGCCTCAGGGCGGCGATGCGCATATCTAAAAAATGGGGACACACAATAAAAGAGACAAAAATAAAAGGGACAAGGGAAAAAGGAAAAAAGAACATAAAGAATAAAAGAGACAAAATCAAAAAGGGCACAGAGTTATGAAGATAATAGGCAGAGCAGGCAGGCAGGATATTGCCTTCGTTTATCTTGCCGAAACTGAAGATAAAAAGATGGTGGAATTTGTGGAGGCGGTTCAACCGCCTATTCCCCGCGAGGAAAAATGGGTGCTGATAGTCTCCACCCTCTTTGGCTGTCCAGTAAAATGCAAAATCTGTGATGCCGGTGGTTATTATCAGGGTAAATTGTCAAAAGAGGAAATCCTGGAGCAGATTGATTTTCTGGTTAACAGATATTTTCCTGATAAAAGAATTCCGGTGAAAAAATTCAAGATTCAATTCGCCAGGGTTGGTGAGCCCGTACTTAATGACGCTGTCATTGATGTCCTTGAAGAACTACCTGAAAGGTATTATGCCGCGGGTTTAATGCCATGTATCTCAACGATAGCCCCATCAGGTAGAGAAAAATTCTTTGAAGCCCTTCTAAGGGTTAAAAGGGAATATTATCGTGGTCGGTTCCAACTTCAGTTCTCTGTCCATACAACTGATGAAGAATTGAGAGACTGGTGGATGCCAACAAAAAAATGGAGTTTCAGGCAAATTGCCGAATATGGTGAAGCCTTCTATGAAAATGGGGATAGAAAGATTGCCTTGAATTTTGCCCTGGGGAAAGATACGCCCCTTGACCGGGTAGTTCTTCTAAAATATTTTAGTCCTGAATATTTTCTGATCAAGATTACTCCTGTCAACCCAACAATTAATGCAATCCAGAACCAAATATCCTCGCATATTACATCGAAAACGGAAAAGTATGAAATTATTGAAGAATTAAAAAAAGCAGGATATGAAGTCCTTTTAAGCATCGGTGAATTGGAAGAAAACCAAATTGGTTCAAATTGTGGTCAGTATATAACCCATTATCTTAGCATTAGCCAAAAACTCAAAGTGAGCTATACATACCCCCTTTTGAAATTATAAAAGGGAATAATCGCCAAAACCGGGAATAAATCTGACGACAGGCTCGGGCGCGGCCAGAAGCCCTGAAATTTCACCCACCGCCCTTTTTGTCTCCTCAAGAAGAATTTTTTCGACCTTTTCCGGATCGGAGGTGTAACTTACCTTGATGGGAATATACAGGGAGAGCCTCTTTTCCGGCCCTTTCATTTTTCGCGTCAGCGCACTGGTTGCTTGAGGCATTTTATTAATGGCAGATGGATTATATTGATGAGATTAATGAGGCCTTATAATTTCTTTGAGCCATCGTAACTTAAAGTCTTCTTTCTTAAAGTTTTATCTATTAAAATGAGATTTACGATGGCTCATCCCTTTAGAACAAATTGCAACCAATTTTGTCCAACAATTGAATTCCCAGCTACCGCAACTGATAAAAAATATATTATATTTATTTAGATAGGGAGGCAAAATTATGGAGAGCAGGTTTGCTTTTAGTCTGGCTGCTATCTTATTCTTAGCTTACATATCCGTTGCCCGGGCACCTGACAAGCAGTCAATAAGCGAGAAGGCTCAGATCAGTTCTCAGACGCAGGAATGTCTTGACTGCCACCATGTTTATACGCCTGGTATAGTTGAAGACTGGCGGAGGAGCCGGCACTCTCGAGAAAGCCCTGCCTCCGCTAAGGAAAAACCGGACCTGGAAAGAAGGATATCAGCCAGAAAGGTTCCAGCTCATCTCGATAAGGTTGTTGTTGGATGCTATGAGTGTCATAGCCTGAATCCCGAAAAGCACCAGGACAATTTCGACCACTTTGGTTTGAGAACAAATGTGATAGTCTCGCCTCAGGACTGTGCCACCTGTCATCCTGTAGAGGCGACCGAATACGCGTCCAGCAAAAAGGCTCAGGCCAGCGGAAATCTCAGGAAAAATCCCGTGTACAACACCCTCGTTGAGACCATAATCAGCCAGAAGGCCGTTGAGGGCGAAAAGGTTGTCCAGAAAGGAACCTCGGATTTTACGAGGATGGAGACATGCTTTGGCTGTCACGGTACAGAGGTAAAGGTGAATGGCGAGAAAGAGATCGAGACGGAATTAGGCAAGATAAATGTTCCCCATCTGGTCCATTGGCCTAATCAAGGTGTCGGAAGGATAAACCCTGATGGCAGCCCGGGTTCATGTACGGCGTGTCACCCGCGCCATGGCTTCTCCATTGAAGTAGCCCGGAAGCCATACACATGTGCTCAATGTCATTTAGAGCCTGATGTACCCGCATGGAATGTGTACAAGGAAAGCAAGCACGGCAATATCTACTTCTCCCATTATTACAAATGGGATTTTGAGGCGGTTCCCTGGAAGGTCGGAAAAGACTTTCAGGCCCCAACCTGTGCCACATGTCACAATAGTCTCATAACAGCCCCGGATGGAAAGACGGTTATTGCGGCGAGGACCCATGACTTCGGCTCAAGGCTCTGGGTAAGACTTTTCGGGCTCATTTACTCCCATCCCCAGCCCAGGCAAGGAGATACCTCCATAATTAGAAACAAAGATGGCCTCCCTCTGCCAACAACCTTTACGGGAGAACGGGCCTCAGAATATCTCATAAGCCAGGAGGAGCAAACGAAGAGAGAATCTCTTTTCAAAAATATCTGCCAGTCCTGTCACAGCTCCCGGTGGACAGGTAACCACTTTGCCAGGCTCAATAATACCATTAAAGAAGTAGACAGTATGATTCTCGCCTCGACACTCCTGCTCGTTGCGGCCTGGAAGGACAATCTGGCGGAAGGCCTGCCGCACAATAAAAACCCCTTTGATGAGACCATTGAGCAGATGTGGATAAGGCAATGGTTATTCTATGGAAATTCCATAAAGTATGCCTCAGCTATGACCGGGGCACCGGATTATGCGACATTTAAGAATGGCTGGTGGAATCTGACTGAGAATCTGCAGCACATGAAGGACTGGATTGACCTAAAGAAGAAGGCGAAATAACCCCCAAAATAGGTGACAGCTTACATATTTACCTATTTTGACAGAAAAGAATCTGGATTCTGGTAAAACAAGAAGAATAAAAAAATAAAAAGCTTTTAATCAAAAAGTTAAATTAGGTTAAATCTAATAATGAAATGGAGAAAGGTAATTTACCAAATTGACAGCAAACTTTAAATCTATATAAAATCTAAGTGAAAGAAGCGTAAATTGAAAGGCATGATATATCAATAATTAAAGGGGGAAAAGATATTAATTTTATTAAATTTTGCCTGCATTATAGCTCTTTCGAGGTAATTTGGTATTTTCAATTTTGCTCTTTTATTTTTTTTACCATATTTATTTTTTCTAATTAGGAGGTTATCATGGAAACCCGTCATTTCTCAGAGATTTGGAAAATTACTTCAGTAAAAATAGGTTCGCTTGAACCATTTAAATCGGAAAGAGATATGCAGTCCTTTCTGATGAATAATCCTTCGGTAATAGGATGTGTCCTCCCAGAATTGGTAGGGATCCCTTTGAAGCCTTTAAAAGAACAGGTTTTTCTAAAAGGAGAAAGAGCCGGTTTTATTGATATAATAGGATTAGGCAAAGCAGAAGATGATACGTATGAGCTTCGGATATTTGAATTGAAACTTGGGGAAATAGATGAGAATGCTGTAAACCAGCTTTCATTTTATTTGAACAATTGGAAAAATAATGAGAAGTTAAAAAGCGAGGTCAAAAATTGGCTAAAGGAATTAGGTCTTGAGCAAATAGAGGAGAGTTATCTCGATCAAATTGTTAATAATCCAGCCGGTGTTCTTGTAGGCTCAAGATTTTCGCCGGAATCAATCAAAAGAATTTTAGAGATAAAAGAATATAAAATTAAGGGGATCAGATTAGCCAGATTCAAAAGCGATATAAGCGGCGAGAAAGAATACTTTATTATTATAGAAGATCAAATAGGAAAAATTATCTCCGCAACTAGAAGAAGATTGTCGTGGTCTGACCTTATTAAAGCGGGGCTTATCAGATCTGATGATAAATTTATTATGTCGAAAGATGAAATCAAAATTGCTGGTTATCCAGATAAGGAATCAATAAATTTAAGGCAATTTAAATTGGTATTAGATGATGATTCGATCAAATTGCTCTTAGATAATGAAGAAACAATTAAAAGCACGGCTAAAAATTACCAACCTGAGCTACAAAGATGGGTTCCTGGAGCGCTGAATAATCTAAAATCGAAAAAAGCTATTACTATATCACAGGCCACGGGGCTATTTTGTTACGCTTTCTCAGGAAATCCTGGAAGCTACTGGGTGGCTACCCCATATTGGATTCATGAGCCTTCAGGGAAAAGATTATCCGATCTGACACGAGAGTTAGCAGAAAGGAATGAATGATGCGCCATCAGTTTTTCCATCAAATTAAATATTTGGGCAAAACACATTTTGAATGAGCTCTAAAAGGCAATCTGGTCCAATCAACTATTATTCGTATTATAAAACTTCGAGCCTCGTAATTTACAAAAATAGGTGACAGCTTACATATTTACCTATTTTGATATTATGTAACCTTGAGTTAAAGCCAAGCTGGTGTACAAAAAAGTTCGCAATTTGATCTAGAGGGATGAGCCATCGTAAACTCTCCTTTTAAAACTGAAACATTTAAGAAAGGAGGATTTCATTTACGAAGGCTCAAAGAGATAATAAGGCGTTTTGGAAAAATGGCTAACGAGATTTTTACTGGAGGATGACCCGATAAAGGCGATGTTAGATGAGCTGTTGGCAGAGCTGATGAAGGTGGAGGCGGAGGCGAAGGTAGGGGCACCTAAGGGCAAGCACAGCCGGGAGAGGAAGACCTATTTTTCAGGCTACCGGGTAAGGAAGCTTCATAGTCGGTTAGGGACCTTATATTTGGTCATACCGAAGATGCGCAAGGGAGGTTATGTACCGTTTTTTCTTGTGGCGAGGAAACGCTCGGAGACGGCTCTGATAAGTCTGGTTCAGGAAGCTTTCATCAATGGCGTCTCGACGCGCAAGATAGAGAGATTAGCCCGGAGCTTAGGGATAGAGAGTCTTTCAGCTTCTCAGGTATCAGAGATAGCGAGGGAGCTGGATGAGCGGGTGAGGGAGTTTCGGACGAGGCCTTTGAAGGCCGAATATGCTTTTGTCTGGATAGATGCTCTATACGAGAAGGTTAGGTTTGAGGGGAAGGTGGTTTCGGTAGCGATCATGATAGCTTATGGGGTAGATGGAGAAGGGAGGCGTGAGATACTGGCGGTTGAGCCGATGTGGGAGGAGACGGCGGAGCCGAGTGGTAGGAGTTTTTCCTTCGGTTGAATCTTATCTTCGTCTTGTTACTTGCTATCTCCTTGAATACATGGAAGACTGGGCTAATGATTATGCTTATATCAAAGCTGATAAGCTGGGTCCCATCTTAGAGCAAGAAGAAATGCTTGCTGCTAACTAAGGGTGAAATGAGGGGGAGTTTACGATGGCAAAATTGCGAACAAAATTTGACACGGCCCGTTTTGCAAAAATGGCTAAAAAGATTTTTACTGAAAGATAATCAGATAAAGGCAATGGGTAGCTTATCAGTAAGGAAGGTGACCCGGACGATGAACTTCAGGCAGTCCACTCGCCCCACCTTCTTGCGCCATCCTTATGACGGTATCTCATCCTGTCCTCGCGTGTTTCGAGAAAATCATTAAAAAACAGGGAAGAATGACGCAAATGCGTAGCGATTCTTAGCTTATTATTTGCTTTTGATTACAGGTTGAATTGTCTGCCTGGCGGCAGGAGTCACCAGGACCAGCTCACTTGTCTGGCGGTTACTCTCCAGTAGGGACCAGGTTTGATCGCTATGGCCTAAATAAATTTTGCTACCCCATTCAGGATTGGATTCAATCCTGATGCGCTCCTTTTTAGAGGAATCGTGAAACGACAGAAAAGCGGTGCCGCCCGTAGAAACTGTTAAATTTATGAGAACATTTCCGTCATTGTCCATCATCATCAGGTAAGGCAATTTTTTACCTTGAAAATCTTCCAGGCCAAGACGCATTCTCTCTTTACTGGACACTGGATCGAAAAATCCCAGTTCTGGAAGACCCTGATTGTTCGTTTTGAGTTCCGCAACTAGTTTGTTACCTGCATTAAGAATCTGCAGATGTTTTACCTGAAGCAGGCCAATTTTCTGTTTGATCACCTCCTCCGCCAGCTCGATTTCTGGCGATTTAATTCGTTGAGTAGACAGGCTCTTCTGCTGGGCAAAGACGGGATTTAAATTGAGGACAAGAAAGGCCGCCAAAAGGCCGGATAAAAAGCCAATCCCGATAGACCAGAAAAGCATTCTTAAATTTTGCCCTCTCATTTCCTCTTATCCTATCCTTTAATTTTTATCAGGAAAGAGATTTTTATAGAATTTTTGGATAAAAATCAAAAATGTTTCAGAGCGACGATCACGTCTCTATCAGCGCGACCAGGAGAGAGCCAGTCTTAAATTGAAAGTCAGCCTAATCAGCCAATCAGGAGCAGAAAAGTAGATTCTGCGAGGCCATTTTTTCAAGCTAAATTTAACATAACCTTTTATCGATCAAAGCAGGATCTTCCCGCATAACTATGAGATTACAGTTGCTTGGGACCACAAGTTTGGTCGTTTCTATGTCCAATTAAGATGTTAACAATCAGGTAGAATATTATCAAGTAGGTAGAATCGTTATCTCTCAAAGCAAGAAATTATCTATTAAAGAAAGGAGTTATATAAGTCAGGATATTATCTATTAAGAAGAGACAGTATCTATAAGAGCAAAGGCTACCCACTGAGGCAAGACATAATCTATCAGCGGAGGGCACTATTCATCATGACAAGATATTATCCATCAGGGCCAGATGGAACAAGAATGAAAAAATTTTCTTTTCTTATGAGGATTTTATAATTAAAATGGTTAGGTGGGGGTAAGCCCTCTGGTTAATCCGTTTTTTGGGAAAGGTTATCTTAGGGAAAGAATTACCTTAATAAAAGGATTACCTCAGAGGATGGAGACGAAAGAGTTATCTTAGGGAAAAGGGCTAATTCAGGGAAAAGGTCACCTTGATGACTGAGCTCAGCGGCATCTCCATTGAAACCTTTCGCGAGGATTTCGAAGCCCTCGAAAGGATGGCCCTCCTTTCCTGGCGGGAAGAATACGGCAAAGCCTCCTTCCCTAACTTCTACCGACCGGCCTTCCTCCATTATCTCACCGACCGCATCGAAGATAAGGCGCATCTCTTCGCCGCCTACAAGGGCGAAGAAATCGTGGGCTTCATGGCTAACCTTCCCCAGAAAATGAAATATGGCCAGAAGATCTACTCTGCGGTTTATACCTGTTTACTGGTCATAAGAAAAGAATATCGGCGTAAAGGCCTGGCTGAGCGCGGCCGAACGAACGGCCTTTGTTCATGCTTTTCTCCGCTTCGCCCGGAGAAAGGGATGCGTGGGCGTGATTGAATGGAGCCGGGGCTATTACCCCCAGGGCCCATTTTATCGCGCTCATTTCTTCCCCTATTTCCGCTCCGTAGATATGTTTCCCTGGAGCCTGAATCCAGAGGTTGTCATCCAGAATGTCCGCCGGGTTTATGAAATTCAGGTCTAAGGGCCAGCTGGATTCTTTAAATTCCTGTATTTATGTTAAGGAAAGGATATTTTCTTTTTGCTTCGGTGGAC
>Ga0209102_1001549_pt1 | contig 11780 bp, 7 predicted proteins | sample ConPoolayeHmetaG_FD_185483 | JGI IMG/M metagenome (GOLD analysis project Ga0209102, IMG submission 185483) | Hot spring microbial mat communities from California, USA to study Microbial Dark Matter (Phase II) - Cone Pool mat layer H metaG... ... | reverse complement strand
ACGAGGGTTCTGCGGGAGGCGGATGAACGGATGTACCAGGACAAGATGTCAAAAGCAGCCTCGGCCAAGCGCGACATTTCCTGATTGGTGCGGGAAATGATAACGAGGGTAGAGTCATGCTCATATCCAAAATGGAGCGAAGCCAATATCTGTTGATGAGAGAACGGCGGCTTGGTTGAGATGAGGCAGGAAATAGTGAACGCTTCCCATCATGTTAATCCCATGAAGATTCACGAAACCCGAAAAGACCACCTACAGCCCCTGTCCTTTTGTTTGACCTTGTGCTATGATAGGAAAAAAATTGGAGGAGGAATAACGTTGCCGAAGAGCAGCCGGGCCTATAAAAGCGAAAAAAGAAGCAAAGAGCTCCGCCGTCTGAAAAAGCAGGAGGAGAAAAGGCTGAAAAGATTAGCCAGGCGGAAGAAACTCCCGGAAGGCCCCACCGAACTCATCCCTTAGGGGGTGGCTTTTTTCATTCCGGTAGGCTTCTCGAACCCATTTTATCATTTCCCCCATCTCTCTATTTCTCCATTTCTCCCTCCCCCTTCCTTCCATACCTCATTGCCCACGCCCATCTTATTTAGCTATTTACTTTCATCTGGATGACCAGGCGGGGACCCCGTGGTTCAGAATTAGCTGGACGGAGGCGCTGACCGATTAGCGAGGAGGATGGGGAAGAAAAAAGACAGGCTTTTCGTCTAAATATAAAAAGTCCTGCTACGGCGGGAGAAATTTTACGGAAGGAGGCAAGGCGGTGAGAACCCCGAAATTCAGGCTTTATCCCGTCTCTATCTTGCTTGTTTTCCTTGTCCTTTTTATCACGTCTCATTCCCTGGTTGCCCAGATTAAGCCGGATATCTTTGCCGGCCTGAAGGCACGGAGCATCGGCCCGGCCAATATGAGCGGCCGGATCAGCGACATCGATGCGGTCATCGCTAACCCTAATGTGATCTATGTTGGCACGGCCGCCGGCGGCGTCTGGAAGTCCACCGACGGGGGAATGACCTGGAACCCCATTTTCGATGACCAGCCCGTTGCTTCTATCGGGGCTATCTCTATTTTCCAGAAAAACCCCGACATCGTCTGGGTGGGGACAGGTGAGGCGGCGCCGCGCAATTCCGTGAGCGTCGGCCGCGGCATTTTCCGCACGCTCGACGGGGGCCGCACATGGAAGTGCATGGGCCTGGAGAAGACAGAAAAAATCGCCAAGATTGTCCTTCATCCTGAGAACCCAGACGTCGTCCTTGTTGCAGCCCTTGGCGCCACCTGGGGGGATAGCACCGAGCGCGGCGTCTTTAAGACCATAGACGGCGGCAAGACATGGAGAAAAGTCCTCTATGTCAATGAGAAAACGGGCGCTTCGGACATGGCTGTCGACCCTTCTAATCCCAATCGAATCCTCGTTGCCATGTGGGAGCACCGCCGCTGGCCGTGGTTTTTTATCTCTGGCGGGCCGGGGAGCGGCATTTATCTGACGACAGATGGGGGTGAGAGCTGGGAAAGGCTGACGGAGAAGAATGGACTTCCGGCGGGCGAACTCGGCCGCTGCGGCCTGGCTTTTGCGCCGAGCCGGCCCGAGGTCGTCTACGCTCTCGTGGAGGCTAAAAGGAGCGTGCTCCTTCGTTCAACCGACGGCGGCCTGAACTGGCAAGTCGTCAACAACACCGAGAACATCCATAACCGGCCTTTCTATTACAGCCGCATCTGGGTCAACCCGCGCCACGAAAACCTCTTGTACATGCTCGCCACCCAGCTCTCAGTCAGCGAGGATGGCGGCAAGACCTTCACACGGCTGACCGGGTTTGGCCAGGCCCATTCGGATTTCCACGCCATGTGGATCCATCCCGATGGCGAGCGGATGGTCGTCGGCAACGATGGCGGCGTCGTCATCAGCACCAACCGGGGCCGGAACTGGCGCTTTGTCGAGAACCTGCCCATCGGCCAGTATTATCATATCAACGTCGACATGGAGATTCCCTATAACATCTATGGAGGACTTCAAGATAATGGAACGTGGCGCGGGCCTGCCTATTCGCTGCGGGAGAGAGCCCTCGGCAATCACCACTGGATTAGCGTCGGCGGCGGTGATGGGTTCGATTCCGCTCCGGACCCGGAAAACCCCCACTGTGGCTACGGCATGTCCCAGGGCGGAAATCTTTATTATTTTGATACGACGACCGGCACAAGCCGTTCCATCGTCCCGACTGAATCCGACGTCAAGCATCGCTTCAACTGGAATGCCGGCTTTGCTGTTGACCCCTTCCGGCCGGCGATGATCTATCTCGGCAGTCAATTCGTCCACCGGAGTCCAGACAAAGGGAGAACCTGGGAAATCATCAGCCCGGACCTGACGACTAACGACCGGGAGAAGCAGAAGCAGTCGGATAGCGGTGGCTTGACTCTGGATGTGACCAACGCCGAAAACTACTGCACGATCCTGACCATCGCGCCGAGCCCGATTAAACAGGGGCTCATCTGGGTGGGCACCGATGACGGGAACATCCAGCTCACCCGTGACGACGGCAAGATGTGGGAGCTGGTTTCGACAGCGATGACCACGGGGAAAAGGCCCCTCGCCCCGGCCGGCGCCGCCGTTCCCCACATTGAACCGTCGCACTTCGATGAGGCAACCGCCTATGTCGTCCTCGATGACCATCGCCGCTCGAATTTTACTCCCTATGTCTTCGTCACCCGTGATTTTGGCAAGACCTGGAAGAGCCTGGCCACACCGGAAATCGATGGCTATTGCTTCGTTATCAAAGAGGATCTGGTCAACAAGAATCTCCTTTTTGTCGGCACGGAATTCGGGCTTTTCATCAGCTTCAACGGCGGTGGGAATTGGATGAAGTGGACGCACGGACTTCCAACCTGTCCTGTTTATGACTTAGCCATCCATCCAAGAGAAAACGACCTCATCATTGCCACCCACGGCCGCTCCCTCTATGTCATCGACGACATCACGCCGCTTCGAGAAATCGCGGAGGAAATCACCAAGAAAACGCTTCACCTCTTTTCGATCCCTCCTGCCCATTCTTTCCAACAGGGAAGGATGAGCGTTTACATGAGCCCCGGCGATACCGCCTTTTCCGGCGCTAACAAGCCTTTCGGCGCAGCAATCACCTATTACCTTATCCCCGGCGAGAAGAAAGCAGAAGAGAAGACTGAAGAGGCTGTCGTAGCCGAGCCAGGCGCTATGATGGCCAGGATGGGCCAGATGGCTGGCCAGATGCCACCCGGCATGATGGCCCAGATATTCCGGCGGACTCCGTCTCGTGTCCAGATTACCATCACGGATGCGGAAGGAAGATTCGTCAGCCAGCTCAACGGGACCGAGGAGAAAGGGTTGAACCGAGTCTACTGGAACCTACAGGAGAGCGAGCCCCCAATGGGTCGAGAACGAGAGCAAGAGCAGACAGAAGAGCGAGCCGCGATGATGTTCTTCGGTCAGGCAGGCGGAATCAGTGTCCTCCCCGGAAAGTATACCGTTAAGGTCAAGTACGAGAACCAGGAAGTCAGCCAGATAGTGGAAGTTAAAACTGACCCGCGCCTCCACGTCGATATCGAAGTTTTGAAAGCGAACTATCAGAAAGCCAAGGAAGCCCAGAAGCTCTCCCGCTTCATCCAGCGAGCCAGCCGGCAAATCCAGCAGACGCAGCGAGCCATCCAGACGGTGAGGGAGAATGTCCGGATGAGCCGTAACCCGAAAGCGGCTGACCTTCTCAAGGCCGCGGACGCCCTGGAGAAAAAGCTCAAAGAGTTCTCCGAGACCTTGAACCCGACACCGCCGCGGCAGGGCATCGCCGACCGCTCGTCTGGCCTGAACAGTCAGGTGATGAGCGCCGTCTCTGGCATCACCCGAGCCGGAATTGAGCCAATTTCCCAAGCTGCCCAGGTGAAGTACGAGAAGGTCAAGGCGCGTACCGAAGAGTTTGCCACCCAGCTCAACGCCTTCTACGAGAAGGAGGTCGAGGAGTTCAAGAAGTTGCTCCAGGAGGCCGGATTTTCCCTTTTCGGACCGTTCGTGCCCCTTCGGGTTGAGTAGCTGAATACGGCCGGGGGGAGTATCGTTGGATACGAGTCCAACCTACGTGCTTCGAGCCTCACGATGAGGTGTGGGCCGGTTCGTTTAAGGTGTCTTGAAGGTCGCCGGGCAATACTCTATCATAGGAGCCATGATCAAGCTGGATGAGGCTACAAACTACATCGTCTCCGGCCTGGAACGGTCGGGAACTTCGCTCCTCATGCAGATCCTTCACGCGGGCGGTGTGCCGACGGCCTTTGACATGGCTTCTCGTCCGCCCGACGACGATAACCCGCGTGGCTATTTCGAGCTTGAGGGCGGAAAGGTCATCAGCCGGTTGATGAACGGCACATTTCCTCTGGGCAGCTATCGGGGAAGGTTCATCAAGATCACGGCCTACGGCATGAAATTTCTTCCGCCCGGCAACTACCGCATCATCTATACGGAGCGGAATATCGAGGAAGTTCTGGATTCCATGGAAAAGATGGCCAGGATCAAGGATGAGAATCGGGAAGAAACCAAACGGAGCTTTGTCAAGCTCAACGAGACGGTCAAGAAGCTCCTCCTCACGAGAGGGGACGTGGATGTGCTTTTCGTTAATTATAACGAGATCGTCGCCAACCCCGAGAGCGAGATTAAGAAAATCTGCGTGCACTTTGGCTGGCGGGATGCAGATTTAACGCGGATGGTTTCAGCGGTCGATGAGACCCTTTACCGAAAAAGAAGGCCCCGCTAATTTTTTGCCGGCGATGAAAATAGTCGGAAGAAAGGAAGCCGAATGAAGACGGTGATTTCTGAGAGGCGGAGAGCGTTCATCAAACTCATGGCTCTCGGGGCGGGTGGCGCCTGGCAGAATGCCTGTTCAGGACGGAAGAAACAAGCTGCCCGGGAAGAAGAAGCTTATTTTCCCAAAATCAAGGACTACCGGCTCCTCGGCCGGACCGGCTTCAAGGTCTCAGACCTGGCGGCCGGCAGCATCAACGATGTCGGGGTGCTCGGGGCCATGCTCGATACTGGGGTCAATTTTATCGACACGGCCGAGAGTTATCCCGGCCACCACCGGCTCGTCGGTCGGGCCATCAAGGGGAGGGAAAGAGAGAAGCTGTTCCTCAACACGAAGATGCTGGCGGAGGGTGATTGTTCCAGAGAAGGGTTCATCAAGCGGGCGCGAAAGAGCCTCGAGGAGCTGGGGACGGACTATGTCGACTGCATGATGCTCCACATGCCGGAGACAGTCGCCGAGCTCAAGAATGAGGCGTTCCATGCGGCCATGGAGGAGCTCAAGGCCGAGGGCAGAATCCGATTCGTCGGCCTGTCGAACCACGGGTCTTTCTGGTTTAAAGACCCTAAGGAAACCATGGAGAAAGTTCTTCTGGCGGCGGCCGAGGACGGTCGGTTCGATGTTTTCCTTATGGCTTACAATTTCCTCCAGATGGACCAGGCCGAGCGCGTCCTCGAGGTGAGCCGGCGGAAGAAGATTGGCATCGCCCTGATGAAAACAACGCCGGTGACGAAGTACGAAATTCTCAAATCCCGGGTTGAAAAGCTGGAGAAAGAGGGAAAAGAAGTCTCCCCCTTTTACCAAGAAGGGTTGAAGCGCTTCCGCGAAAAAGTGGAGAGGGCCGAAGAGTTTATCCAGAGACATGGCCTCAAGAGCGAGGAGGAAATCAGAGCTGCCTCCATCCGCTTTGTCTTGAGCAATCCTGACGTCCACACGGTCTGCTGCTCGGTCAGGACTTATGAAGAGATGGAGTGGGCCGTCCGCCTCTCCGGGACCCGGCTGAACCAAGAGGACGGGGCGAGCCTCGTTTCTTATAAAAAAGCCTGCGGGAGATTCTACTGTCGCCATGCTTGCGGAGTTTGCGAGCTGGAATGTCCGGAGCACGTTCCGGTGAACACCATCCTGAGGTATAACCATTATTTTCTCGCCCAGGGTCGAGAAAAGGAGGCCAGGCTGAAATACAGCCAAATTCCAGGGACAAGAGCCGACGCCTGCATGGATTGTCCCGCCCCCTGCGAGAAGGCCTGTCCCTACGGCGTGCCGGTTCAAGGAATGCTTCTCTTGGCCCATCATCAGCTCGCGGGGGCTTAGTTTTCATCGGATATTGGTCGTCTATCCTTTGGGCTTTTCCCGTTTGGCCATCTCCTCGTCATCTTCAACAATACCATCATCTGCATCCACGTTCATTGGAGGCTCGGGCGGGACCAAATCGTGAATGTGGAGGGGCTATCCTGGTCCATGTTTCGGGAAGAAATTGGGGTTCGCTGACGTCAAATAATAAGAGAGAGGCCAAATGCCCATTCCAGAGAAAGGAAGCCGAAGAGTTTTTTTCGTTAGTTTTTTGGTTATTCTTTTCCCTATGCTCTTTATTGCTCCTCATCTTTTGGGAAGGGCAGGGGAGCCTGGCCAGGAACTGGATGAGAAAGTTCGGAGCTTTTTGGACAAGCACAGGTATTCATGGCGGGACATGAACGTCCCTGAAGAGGATGGCAGAATCCTCTACAATCTGATTATCGAGAACAACTACCGGCGAGCCCTTGAGATCGGGACTTCGACCGGCCATTCCGCCATCTGGATTGCCTGGGCGCTCAGCAAAACGGGCGGCAAGTTGGTGACCATCGAAATTGATGAAAGACGCTACCGGGAGGCGTTAGCCAATTTTCGGGAAGCCGGCCTCAGTGATTACATCGACGCCCGCCTGGCCGACGCCCACGAGCTGGTTGAGAAGCTCGAAGGGCCTTTCGATTTTGTTTTTATCGATGCCGACAAGGACTGGTACATCAATTATGCCCGGGCCGTCATTCCCAAGCTCGAGGCGGGCGGGTGCATCGCGGCCCACAATGTTCACGCCGTTAAGCCAGGTTGGCGTCGATGGCGGAGTGGTGGAAGCGATTATTACGAGTTTATGGTCAACCAGCCTGGCTTTGAAACGTCCATCCACTCGGAGAGCTGGGCTGGCCTGGCCATCAGCTTCAAGAAACGCGGCTAAAGAATATCGACCTCAGCTCGAAGCGCGGGCTTCGCTCTTATTGGAAGAAGGAGGAGATTATCTCCACCAATTCGGCTAAAATCATGGCCGTCGCTCCCCAGATTTTGTGACCGCGGAAGGAGTAAAAGGGGACCGAAACTTCCATTCCCCGGAGGGTCCAGGCTTCCCGGCGGACGTTCTCGGGCTTGAGAAGATGGGCCACGGGGATTTCAAGGACTTCGGCCACTTCCTCTGGAGAGGGCTGGAAATGAGGGCGTTTCTCCATCGCAGCGACAACGGGGTAGATCGTGTAGTTGCTCGGCGGAACATAGAGAGGAGTTAGCTCTCCCAGAATTCGCGTCGCCGCCGGGTCTATCCGGAGTTCTTCTTTAGCCTCCCTCAGGGCTGCCTCGACAGGGCTTTCGTCCTTATCCATGCGGCCGCCGGGAAAGGAAATCTGCGACTGGTGATGGGCGACAGTCTGTGTTCGCTTCGTCAAAACAAGATGAAGTCGGTTCTTCTTGGGGTAAATGAGAACCAGGACTCCTGCTTTGGAGCAGCCATCCCCAACATCCGTGTAGGTCCTATTCCCTGGCCGGGGGATCGTAACCATTTTGAGCTGAGCTCTGAGCCCGGGCTTTGGCCCTTTGAGGCTCTCCCGGAGGGGTCCAAGAATGTCAGCTATCCGGGGCTCCTTTTCCCTCACCGCCTGACCCTCTCGAGCCAATCTTCAATCTTTATACCTTACCCCCCCTTTCTTCTGCCATACATCCTTTTCCTTTTCTCATTCTTTTTTCTCTGTCTTTGCTTTTGTTTTTATTGAAATTATGAAATTACGTTACTCAGTTACTTACCTGCCTGTTTGCTTAACGAATCTTTCCTCGGCTTTTTGCCAAATAACTTATTTATTTACCCGCTCTTTTAGCTGCTTGATTGTTCTGCTTGGTCGTTCTCTCCTTTTTCCAGCCTTAAGGCGACTTAAGTTTCTTCGCCTCGAAGACGCCGCCGGGCTGGCTGAGCTCGATGTGCGTCACTTCGCCTTTTGCATCCAAGATGAACTTCAACCTGACGATCTTGACTTGCTTGAGGGAAAACTCGTCACCGATTTCGGGCACGAGCTCATAAACCGGCTGGCCGGGGATGAAGAGAGTCAGGCTATTCCCCTTCAAACCGATAGTGTGCTTTTGACCCACCAATTCGTAATCTCCTTCGAACTTCTTGAGGAAGGTTGGGTCAAAATAGCGGGGATCGGGCTTCTTCTTAAAAACAATATCATCAGCTGTCGGCTCGAAGGGCGCGGCCACAGCGGCGACGTTACCGTTGACATCTGTCTGGAATGTGAGCTGGGTGTTTTCGAAAGTCGGGTCCTTGGCCTTGCCACCGACGAATGTTTCGTAATGCCAGTGTTCGAGGGGAGTGACGATGCCATTATAGGCAAAAACGAGTTGTTTGCCCTGGAGCTGGACCTTAAGCTCCCCGTAGCCCGGGTGGAAGTAGTCGCCGGCGTAATCCTCGAGCTTGTGAGCCGGCGTGGTGCCGGGCTTGCGGCGGACGAGCTTTTTCGCCTCGGCTTTTTTCTGGGCCTCTTCTCCTTCCGCTTGCCTCTTGGCGGCTTCGCCCAGCCAGTCAATGGGCTTAAGCTCGAGCAACCAGTCGATGGCTGTCCGGATGGCCAGCTCGGGGAGAGGCGTTCCGTTCTTATTCGCCAGAGCGACGAACCCAAAGCCATCCTGCGGGAGGAGAGTGACCATGGCCGAAAAGCCGTCGATATTACCACCGTGATGAACTCGTCGGTGGCCGCGATAAACATCGACAAGCCAACCCAGTCCGTAATCGGCGGGGGAGATTTCGGCATGGGAGGGGATGCTCCCGACGGGCATGTGGGGGAGGTGCATGTCCTGGAGCGTAACCGCCTGGATGATTTGCTTGTCCCGGAATTTCCCATTATTCAGGTGAACCATGAGCCAGTGGCTCATTTCGTTGACGCTCGAGTTGATGGAACCGGCTGGACCCATGTTCGTGATTTTTCGGAAAGGAATGCGCTCCAGTTTTTCGTTCCGGAAGAGATAGGGCTGGGCGAAGTCGCTGTCTTTCTGGGAATCGTCGACCGAAAAATTCGTCCGCTTCATATCCAGAGGGGTGAGGACGAGCGAACGGATGGCTTCCTCCCACGATTGTCCGGTGAGGACTTCGACAAGGTAGCCAGCCGTAAGAAACATGAGGTTATTATACTGGAATCGCTGGCGGAGGTCGGCGGTTGGCTGGAGATAGGCGAGTCGCCTGACGAATTCCTCGCGCTTGGCTTCGTAGTTGTTATACCAGACTAAATCGTGGCGGGGGAGGCCAGAACGATGTGTCACCAAATCCCGGGGCGTGAGGCGTTCGGAGAGGACAGGGTCGGCCAGTTTGAACCAGGGGATGTAGTCGCGAAGGGGCTTATCCCATTCCATCTTTCCCGCATCGCTCAGCGTTCCCAGGGCAAAAGTGGTAAACGCCTTGGACGCAGACCCGATGGCCAGAAGCGTATCGGGAGTCATGGGGAGTTTATTCTCCAGATCACGGAAGCCGTAGCCCCTGGCCAGGACGATATCTTTATCCTTGACGATGGCCAGAGCTAAGCCGGGGACTTTGAAATCCGCGAGAGCTTTGTCCAAAATGTCGTCGAGGCCGGCCAGGGCCTGACGCGCTTTGATGACAGGGTCGACTTCCCGGCCGAGACGAAAGGGGAATGTCTGCCCCGCCTGGGTAAACTGGCCGCTCATCGTTTTTCCGTCTTCGCTGAGGGCCCCGTCGAAGGTTGGGTCGCCTGGAATTCCGGGGATGACAAATGACACCTTGAGACCTTTGATGGCAATTTTGCCGAGCGGCAAATCTTTGGCGTTCTGGGCCGGGATGGAGATGTCTCCCTGCCATGTTCCGTCTGGCGCCTGGGTGAAATCGAGGTTGATCTCCAGTTTCATCCCGGGAAGCTCGATGGCTCCTTCCCAGTGCCCGGCCAGGGAAATCTCTTCAGCCGACAAAGAGAGACTGAAGCAAACGAGCACGCCAATAATGAGGGGGAGATAGAGAAGATAAGCTGACCATGCTCTTTTCATCGCATCCTCCTTGAATCAACGGCAGTATTTTTACCAGAATTTACGATGGTGGGCAAGAAGTTGTAAATATAGGAAATTGCTTTTCAGCTGCGCTGTTTGGGTGTGCCTTTAAGTCCTCATTTTCCCGTTCAACCATCACAGGGAAATATAAATCCCGACAAAATGGATGTCGAGGAGAATCAGAAATCGCACCTGATGGGTGAAAACGCCTCACCAGCCGCAGAGACGGCCGAAAAATGCCAAAAACCAGCCAGACTTCTCCTTCTGCTCCAGGAGAAAATCATGAAAAATAACAGGCACAAGCCTCATATTCTTGAAGAAACTGGTCAAAGCAATGGAAGAGCAGCCGGTAGAGCACGGTGCGTTCCGGATGACGGGGACGATAGATTCCGGCCACAGCAAGATAAAAGCCTCAAGAACCGGGCCAATGCTATGGATCGGACCGCGTCCTCTTGGAAAGAGGCGGTGACAGCGGCCCGGAAGGGCGAATCCGGTCGAGAAAACGTCAACAGTCGTTGCCGTCCGGCCAAAAGAATGGAGCCGGCGGGGAACTATAGGTTTCGATGTTCGCCCCCGGGATGAGGGCCGAAATCGGATTCCCCGAGAAGAAGTAGCCTATAAGGATCCCCACCTCTGGCGCAATCCGCGTGAAGATGTGAATAAAATATAGAAAGATTAGAACTCGAAAAGCAGCTAATAAGGACCGTCTCCAATTGTAAATTGTTCAGGCCTTCTCAGAGGTGGCTGGGATCGGAGGGCTCCCGGCCGGGGTGAGGTCGGAAAGGAGAAAAAACGAAAAAAGCGAGGCCCCGACGTCAAAACGCATCGGCCGAACGGTCATGTCACGCCTCCTCAGCAAGGGGGTCGAGTTCCCGGGACAATAAACACGATGATATGCCCCGCCCTCTACTTGTCGGGAGCCTTACGGAAAGAATACTTCAGCGTGATACGCCACAGCCCCAGCTCCTCCGTGCCACCGCCCGAGATCATTCCGCTCTTCAAGTCCCCCGAGGCCTTCCTGAAACTTGGCCAATCGAGGATCGGCCGAACGTAAGGTTCATCCGGATGTACGACCAAGAACTTGAAGGGAAACGAAGACGTTTCCGTCTGAGGCGGCTTCGTGCATTTCTGGGTCGTCGTCACATCTCCGTCGATGCCGAGCTCGACGCTGATATCCTGGAGCGTCACCTCCCGAACGGCTCCGCTCCTTCCGTCGTAATCGATGATTAGCGTTCCTGACGCCGACGTGATCTCAGCCCGGCTCACCGTCGCGGAGCCCGTCGTCGTGGTCACGCAATCGCCCGAAACCTCCTGTCCGAAAGCCGACCCCGTCCCAGAGAAGCTCTTGATGTCTCTCGAGATCAGTTCGTAAGACTCCGAGACGATGCCCGTGCTCCTTTGCTCGTAATATCCCACCAGTCGGTACATGGCCTTGATCTCGGTGCTCAGGGTGAACTTATAGTCGATGTCTAGGTCAGGAGGGAAAAGGGCCTCCATCTTGGTGGAGAAGTCGGTCATGAGGTACGGGCGAACAATCTTGATCTCCTCCTCGGCGATTTTCGTGTGCGGCTCCGTCAGCTCCATGAGGACCTTGCCGTCGTCGAGGATCTGGCAGGAGGAATACACGGTGATGCGGTCGACCGATTGGCCTCCTTCCGAGGGGGCCGTATAGACCAGCGTGAGGGGCAGGTCGTC
>Ga0209102_1001548_pt1 | contig 11791 bp, 11 predicted proteins | sample ConPoolayeHmetaG_FD_185483 | JGI IMG/M metagenome (GOLD analysis project Ga0209102, IMG submission 185483) | Hot spring microbial mat communities from California, USA to study Microbial Dark Matter (Phase II) - Cone Pool mat layer H metaG... ... | reverse complement strand
GTATAATTATAAGTTCTTTTCAAAGACGATAATTATTTATACCAATTCATTGTCAAAAAGAAAATAGAGGCTTATGTTACGTGAAACCGAAATGAAGTGGGATTTCTTCCTATGTTATGCAAGTGAAGACAAGAATGAAATTGCTGGGCCTATCGCTGATGCTTTATCAAAACGCGGTTTTAAAGTTTGGTATGACAAGTTTTCATTGACCTTGGGAGATAGTCTTCGCCGTTCGATCGACTATGGACTTGCCCACTCAAACTATGGTATCGTTATACTCAGTCCTAATTTTTTTGCTAAAGAGTGGCCCCAGTCAGAGCTAGACGCTCTTGTATCACTAGAAGCTAAAAGCGGAAAAAAAATACTCCCTATTTGGCACAAGATAAATCATGATTATATTGCACATTTCTCGCCATTACTTGCGGACAGACTAGCAATCTCGACTTCAAAAGGCTTAAACACTGTTGTAAAAGAGATTATGCGTTCTATCCAGACTAAAGCAAGAGAGTTCAACAATATCAAGAAATATTTGTTCCTTGCTGGATGTTTTGTTGGAAATCGTGTTGCCATTGCACCATTCACCGATGACTGCAATCCTAAGGTTTTGAAAGAGTTCACTGAAATTCTAAACAAGATTGGGCTTTCTCAATCCCCTGAGGCAAGGGCAATTATTAGAGCATGGAAAATGTTGCTTCACAACAAGTCAAACTTGTCAAAAACTGGTGCGTTTGGAAAAGTGGCTCAAGCCTTTTTTAATGCGATGAACAGACTTCCTGACTTAGTACAATCGAACACTTCTCCAGACAATTTTCAATGGTTCAGATTGGGAGAACTTTTATATGATGTGATTACGTGTGCTTATATTGATGTGCTAGATTCTGAGAAAGGGGTTCAGTACAGAACTTTTACTCTACCCACAAAAACAAAATGTTCTTCTCTTGAGACACTAATAAAGCAAATGAATCTTCCCACCATAATAAGACAAGAAATAGAGACTTTCATAAATGTTATAAAAAATGGAAAAACAATGCAGAGCGAAGAAATCGTTAAGCAATATTGGGCTGTAAATGACATTGCTCAATCTTTATCTGTGTGGCTTGACACCGAACCTTAACGATGCTTTGTACACGTTACGTATAGTGAAATATCAACTTGAATCAGTAAAATCGAGTAACTAGTTTCAAATAATTTCCGGGCTTCTTAATAGATGTGGTACATCTCTGATAACGAGTTTACATGCAATAAGATATGCAGAACTGTCTTAAATGTGAAGTGCTATCTTATCAACAAAGTTTTTTGTATTTTTTGCAAAATCGACGATAGTTTCTAGTGGAAAGGGCTTAACTATCTTAAAGTGTTTGTCTAAAGTGTCTTCTGGAATAAATTGCTGAAAGACGAAAGTTTTTGCTCCTTTTACGAGTTCGCCTATCTGAGTGATATTTTCTGCATCTACGAAACCTGGCACTATTGTTGTTCTGAATTCGTATTCTACTTTTCCCGTCTTCAAAACCTCAATCGTACGCAACAATTCCGTCGTATCTTTTGCTCCTAAAAGATGATACTTCTCCAAACTAGTCTTCACATCCAAAGCCACATAATCCACAAACGCTAAACACTCTTCCAGCACCTGCGAATTAAACCCATTCGTATCCAGCTTAACCGCAAACCCCCTCTCCTTAAGACGCTTAAGAAACTTGGGCAACTCCTTATGAATCGTAGGCTCCCCACCAGTCACCACAACAGCATCCACAAACCGCTTCCGCCCCTCCAACAACCTAAACACAGTCTCCTCATTCAAAAACGGAGGCTTAGGCTCCAACACAATCCGCCAATTATGACAATACGGACAACGCAAATTACAGCCAGGAGTAAAAAGCACCGAAGCCACACGATCAGGAAAATCCACAAGACTCGTCTTCTGAAAACCACAAAACTTCATACCGCAACCAGCTTACACAACTATCCGCTGAGCCTGCAAAGCCTCAGTCCTATCAAACGTATGCCTAATAGCAAATTCCGCCTGCTTACCATCATTCCACTGGTCAACAGGACGCAAGTAGCCAACAACCCGAGAATAAACCTCACACCTAGCCCCACACGTTGGGCATTCCTTACGCTCACCGCTCAAATAGCCATGCGACGGACAGATGCTAAACGTAGGCGTCAACGTGAAATACGGCAAATGCGAATTCCAAGCCACCTTCCTGATAAGCTCCGCAGCAGCCTTCCAAGAATGCACACGCTCACCGAGGAAAATGTGAAACACCGTCCCACCAGTGTAAAGCGTCTGAAGCCTATCCTGATGCTCCAAAGCCTCAAACAAATCACCATCAAAATCCACAGGCAACTGCGAACTATTCGTGTAGAAAGGCGCAGCCCCATTGGCGAGATGCTTCTCATTCGCAGCAACAATGTCAGGATACTTCCGCTTATCAATTCGCGCAAGCCTATAGCTCGTGCCCTCAGCAGGAGTAGCCTCCAAATTAAACATGCTCTCCCCATCCTCCTGAAACTCGAGCAGCCTCTCACGCATAAACGTCAACACTCTAACAGCAAACTCCGTTCCCTCAGCCGAAGCAATGCTAGTTCCAAGCAAATTCAAAATCGCCTCATTCAAACCCACAATCCCAATAGTTGAAAAATGATTCCGCCAATACTTCCCGAACTGCTGCTTAACACCCTTCAAATAAAACTTCGAATAAGGATACAAACCCTTCTCCGTAAACCTCTCCAAAACCTTCCGTTTAATCTCCAAACTATCACGAGCAACCTCCATTAGCCGTTGCAAACGCTCAAAAAACTCCGCCTCATCCTTAGCCAGATAGCCAATCCTTGGAAGATTAAGCGTAACAACACCGATAGAACCAGTCAACGGATTCGCACCAAAAAACCCACCGCCCTTCTTCGCAAGCTCCCTATTATCAATCCTAAGTCTACAACACATGCTCCGAACATCCTCAGGCTTCATATCACTATTAACAAAATTACTAAAATACGGCACACCATACTTCGCCGTAAGCTCAAAAATCTTCTCCACAACCCGCGAACCCCAATCAAAATCCTTCGTGACACAATAAGTCGGAATCGGAAAAGTAAAAACCCTCCCCTTAGCATCACCCCTACTCATAACCTCAGCAAAAGCCAAATTAAACATCTCCATCTCCGCTTTCATGTCACCGTAAGTCTTATCCATCACCTTCCCACCCACAATCACGGGATCATCCTTCATAAAATCCGGAACCGTCAAATCCAAAGTAACATTAGTAAACGGCGTCTGAAAACCAACCCTCGTCGGCACATTCATATTAAAGAAGAACTCCTGCAAAGCCTGCTCAACATCCTTCTGCTCCAAGCCATCATAGTGAATAAACGGAGCCAGATAAGTGTCAAACGTGCTAAACGCCTGAGCACCCGCAGCCTCGCCTTGAAGAGTATAGAAAAAGTTCACAATATGCCCAAGCGCAGTGCGAAAATGCTTAGCAGGCTTGCTTTCAATCTTTCCGCCAACACCGCCAAACCCAGAATTGAGCAAGTCCTCCAAATTCCAACCAACACAATACGCGCCTAAAACACCCAAATCATGAATATGCATATCACCAGAAAAGTGCGCATCCGCAATGTACTGCGGATAAATCCGGCTAATCCAATACTTCGCAACAACAGTAGAAGAAAGATAATTGTTTAATCCTTGCAACGAGTAGCTCATGTTCGAATTCTCTTTAACACGCCAATCCTCAATCTCCAAATACTGATCAACCAAATCCGCATCGCTAAGAATCGCAGCCAACTCACGCAAGTCCTGATGCTGCTTACGATAAAGAATGTACGCCTTAGCCGTGCGCGCATGCCCATTCTCGATAAGCATTTTCTCAACAAGATCCTGAATCTCCTCAACAGTTGGGCATCCATCCTCGCCAAAACGCCGCCTAAGCTCAGCCACAACCTGATCACTAACCTTCTTAGCTTGCTCACGATCTGAGCCGCCCACAGCCTTAGCAGCCTTCCAAACAGCGTTTGTTATGCGTTCCTGATCGAAAGGTTCAAGTCTACCATCACGTTTTCTAACAAACTTCATGTTTTAACCTCCTTCAAAACTCTCTGAAAATCCTCAGGTTCTTCAAACTGCTTGTAGACCGAGGCGAACCTGATGTACGCAACTCGATCCAGCTTCTTCAAATACTTCATGACAAGATCGCCAATCTGGCTGGAGCTTACTTCCTCTTTTCCCATCATCATAAGCTCCTGCCTCACTTTTTCGGCTAACTCGTGAATCTGCTCCATGCTGCAGGGTCTTTTCTCGCATGCCTTTTGCAATCCTCGCACAATCTTGTTCAAATCAAACCGCTCCAGCCTGCCGTCCTTCTTCTTCACCATAAGCTCTATAGTTTCAACATACTCGTAGCTGGTGAAGCGCTTGCCGCATTTTTCGCATTCCTTCCGTCGCCTAACAGTGTTGTCTGGCGAATCACGCGTTTCAAGCGTTTTAAGGGTTTCAAACCCGCAATACGGACATTTCATTAAGCTTTAAGTCCCTCGCTCCAAATCTTTTTAGTGTTTGTTGGGAGAAGCAGACGCTGTATCTAGCGTCTTGTTATTTAAAGTATTTTCACAACTATGTCGAAACAATGATAAAAGTTCATGAGGAAAGCATGATTAACATAAACATAATTTAGAAAAACAAAAAGCGTTAAAATTGGTGTTTTTGGATGAAACAGCTTTAATTCTGAACATTGGGCAACATGCTTAAGACTTTTCATGCGAACGTCTAATGCTTTATGAGAATTATTTATCGCTGCCTAAAGAGGATTGGATGGCGACCAGACCTTTTGAAAATGTGAATAGAGCGGAGACAGCGGAAGAGAATAGCAGGAGAGCGCAAGCGTTGTGAACACGCCCGTGTATTGTAGGCTTGTGGCGAGTATGCAACCGCTGATTATCGGTCCGGCTGTTTGACTTACGTCTATTATCGTGTCTAGGAACCCCATTGAAGTGCCAACCAGTTCTTTGGGAACGAGTTCGGTGATTGCTGCGGGTGTTGAAGCTATTACGGCTGCGAAGCCATGATAAAATCTGGTTAAGATCAGTTGCCGCCACACAGTAATTAAGAGTTAAAGGAAAGGGGCAGAAGCGAAGACAGCCTGCAATCAGCAAGAATTTCTTTCTGCCGATGTCTGAAAGCGAAGTAACGGGCAAGCAGTTCTATCCACATGAACATATTCACGAGTAACCACTTCAAGAATCCCACCTTTTGCTAATGATCAGGAAGGTTGGCAATAAATGCTTTCTGATTTTTTGTATCTTAAGAAGGTGGGGCGAGGAATTAGTTTTTAGTTTTCGATGTTTTTTATTCTTTGTTCTCCTGCGTTCAATGGATAGTATAGCAGTTTACTTTCGTCTGTGGGAGTTGACTTAAATTTTATCATTGTATGTAGGATCGCTCTTTCTACACTCTGTTTTTCTGTTATTAGCTGCTGAAGGAGGCATGTGATAGCTGGGTCATCTCTGGTTATCAATATTGGTCCATCCCAGCTTATGTATAGTTTAGCTCCTTTCTCGATGAATGCTTCAGCCAAACTAGGATATTTCAGTCCATCGCAGCCCATCATGATTATTGCCGTGTTCTGGAACTTTCCTTTCATGCTGTTCTTTACGAATGAAGGAGTTATTCCGAAGTAGCTTGGTTCTCCCTCTTTGGGCGGATAGTTGAAAGTGACTTTGAGAAGCTGTTCTGTTAGTTGTTCATGTAGGTATTTTGATGTGCTGTATGGTTCTGAGGTGAACATGCCTACGATTTTCGTGTATGGGTTATAGGCTGCGTGGACTCTGAAGACTATTAGGCTGTAGCTGACTGTGGGCAGGTTCCTGTAGAACCCCACCGTTGTTTTGTCGCTGTCAAAGTAGTCTACTATGTAGCCTGCTTTGGTAAGTATGCTTGCGATGTTTTCTGTGAAGGTTTGGTTTGGGGCTGTTAGGCTTAGGTGATCCACTATTGCTGCTCTGGTTTGAGCGTCCGAGTTTTCTGGTTTAAACTGTAAGCTAGGTTGAATGAGACTTGGCTCAGCGGATGGGTTTAGAAGCGTGTACGTGAAGTATGCTGAGACTACTGTGATTAATAGAATGACGGCTAGAAAAATGCTTATGCCTATACGTCTTTCCTTCTCTTTCGTTGCTCGAATCTGAGCTTTAGCTCCAACAGGCTTCTTTTCACCTTTCATCATGTCAGCCTTCAATGCTTATTGAAAAAAATTGGGGGATGGATGTACAGGAATTGCGTTTATTGCTTTTCTCTTTTATGCTTGACACGCTTAACGTAGATGGTTGCTGCAGCTGTTGCGACGAGGATTGTTGAAGCTAGACCGACGTAGGGAGCTAACAAACCAAACTTATCGACAGAAACAAAGATGCCGCCAACTGGGGCTTCGGCTTTGCCGAATGGATAGTACCATATAGGCGGCGCTGTAACAGCAGGTCCTGCTGTTGTAGAAGTAGCGACAGGTGCATTAAAACCGCCGGCTCCATTCCCATATACATAATAAAGTGTGTATGCAAGTGGGTTCCCAGACGCTGTGGTGCCAGTGGCGACCACGTCAAAGTCGCCGTCGTTGTCGCAGTCTAATGCATCAGCGAATCCGCTTCCTGGTTGTCCACTGCCTGATTCTATCGATGGTTGTAAGTCATATGCGTCGAATGGACCAATATATGTACCCCTCGAAGGACTATTGCGGTTGTTGATGTACAGCCAAGTTTGTCCTGGATCGCCGTCGTCGTCTTGTCCCACTATGAAGTCTACCCAACCATCACGAGCAGTACCTGGACCAGGTGGTGCGCCAAAATCAGCCGCCACTATCATGCCTACTGAATGGGGTGTTAGGATAGGAGAGCCAACTGTGTTTATTATTGGGTGGAGCGTAAAAGTCCACGTAGCAGGATTCACGTTTTCATACCAGTAGAGGCGGAAATTTCCATCACCTCCGTGCGGATAGTCAAAGATTACAACGTCGAAATCACTATCGTGGTCGATGTCTCCAACGTCCATATCACTTGCGTAGTCAGCCCATGTTGCTGTCATCGTTCTTTGAAGTACGAAGGTGGGTGGACCCATATTCCTATAGAAGCGAATCTGATTAGAGTGAGGATTATCAGTTTGTGGTATGGTAGCTGCAAAGTCAACTCTTCCATCATTGTCGAAGTCGGCTGCTGCAAGCCCAATATGGCTTAAGCGCCATAAATTTGTAGGGAGACCGGTTGTTATGCTGAGAACTATTGATTGCGTGAAGCTAGGGTAGCCACCCACTCCAGTCTGTGTATAAAGCAGAATCCAAATCTCATTAGGCCCGCCAAGAGGGGCATATGTCTTAATGACTAAGAAGTCAAAATCGCCATCATTGTCAAAGTCAGCCATGTCCATCGACATCGATGCGTAGGTGGTTAAGAAGTCTAGAGGAGTTGGTGTAGCTGTACATGGGGGAAATGGAAAGCCATAGAAATCGCCAGTGACCATATCACCAGTTATACCTGTTCTATGTTCTGTCGCAACAAATTTCCAAACAGGATTACTGTACACTACAAACGTACTCGCTAGACAAACTGTGAACAATAATGTGAACACTGTTCCTAACATTGTTTTCCTTTTCATTTTTCCTTTCTCCTTTTATTTTTGCGGATTTTTTCTTTGCGCTTCTTTTTTTGGAGCGCGTTTGAAGGGGGCAGTTCCGTGTAAACATGTTCGTAGGCTTTTCATCCTGCACGGTAAAAGCCTGTCATGTTATCAGGGATTATGAGGCTTTCCCTTCACTCTATAATTGTCTTCATAAACTCTTTAAAAAATTTATGGAAAATTGTTTCATACCAAACATTTAAGATTCCTAATATCAATGTTCCAAAAAGATTCAAGAAAAAATTCAATAATCTTTGTGCATCGAAACATGAGAGGCTTTCATAACTCCATCATAATTTTGGCAATTCGCCTGTTCGATCACTGAAGATTCAGACATAGCCTTACCTGTTTTTTGTTCGAAAAGAAAAGAGGAATTGTAGTTTTATGGTGTTTTGTGGTAGTTTTGCACTATCAACGTTCCATCAGCACTGTCCACTTTTCCATCCTCGTTTATGTCTGCTTGCGGGTTCCAGTTCGGGTCGAGTGGTGATGTGCTTCCGTAGGCTACGTCCCAAGCGATTAGGTCGTTTAAGTCTACTATGTTGTCGTTGTTCACGTCGCCTATTAGCTTAACTTTAACCGAGCCGTCGACTTTCACGTTGTTAGATAAATCTGCTTCACTTGGCACTGCGCTTGCTTCAGCCTTAATCGTGTAGCTGTAGCCTGCAACCACGCTGCTCGTGTCCCATATGAAGAACTTGGTTGTGTTTGAGCCAGCGAGCAGGTTAATCACATCGAATGTTCCGAACACTGTGCTATTGTAGTATGCACTTATAGTGAAGTTTTCAGGCGCGTCTCCAAGGTTTGCTGCAACCACTTTGACTATTACTACGAGCCCCTGATACGTCTCATAAGTTGAGGGCATTACCTCCAATATTGCCACATCATGGCGTATTATTTGAACTAAGCCATCTTCAGTTGTATGCGGAATCGGGTCGCCATCCGAATCTCTCAGCACAGTATCGTAAAGGTGCAGTGGGCTTGAGCCGCGAGCCATAATCTTAAAGGTTATCGTTGTCAATGCCACAGGCGCAGTTGTGGATATGGCAGAGCCATCATAAGTGCAGCTCATCTGCAAAATCCCAGCAGGGTCGTTAACTGCAAAGTTTCCAATGGGCAGATTTGCTTCTGGCAGAAAAGCGACAGCCACAACATCCAGCATTATGGTGTTGAAGCTTAGCTTAAGCTCGTAGCTTTTCAGGTCTGTAATGTTGGATACGGTTACGTTTACGGAAAATCTTTGACCAGGAGTGAGAGTTTCAAAGCTTAAAAGCGGCGGGTTTATGGAGAGTTTTGTTTCAGGTTCAGCACTAATGCTAATAGACCAGACTATGACTGCTAGGGATAATGTGGCAAGTAGGATTGTGGTTATGGCTGTAATCTTTTTGCGGTTCATCTCTTTCTCCCAACTTGAATTAGAGAGTTTAGTGTTTTAAACATTATGCAAAACTTTGGAATAGCCTCTTCTTGTTAGAGGAGGATTTTGAAGCATCCATTTTTATATTACAACCGCCTTTGTGAAGCGTTAATTGTGTTAGAGAGCATGGCAGTTTTGAACAAAGCAGAGTATACGTTGCAACATTTGGAGGATGCAATAGGAAACAGGCATGATTGCCGATTACAAGTTTGAAGGATACGCTGTTGAGAAAGAGGGAGAGATGATTGCATACTTTAGAATAAGCGAAAATTTGGCGACTAAAGAATTGTTTTTAAGGTAAATCGTGGATGTCGTCCAGCCTGTAGCTCAAACTATTCTCAGCTTTCTTAAGAGCTTAGGCAAACAGCGGGGACTTGAAAATCTTGTTGCCACTGTAAGCTATCACGAACCATTTGTTCAACATCTTCTCGCTATTGAAGATGCGAAGCAGTCTAAGCCGTATGCATGGCAGATTCGAGTAACAGCTTATGAAAAGTTTTTCGAAAAGGTGAAGCTGCTGTTTGAGAAACGCCTTAAAGAATCCACTTTTTGCGGCTTAACTGAAACAGTGAATTTTAACTTTTACCGTTATACGGTGCAGATTGCATTCGAAAATGGACTCGCAGCGGACATAAAACGTTTAGAAACTAATGAAGATAGAAGTATCCGATTTAATCCGCTTGTCTTTGTTCAGCTTCTGCTTGGCTGTCGAAGCCGAGAAGAGCTTGAAAGGATTTATCCTGACTGTATTGTCAGACCCAGCCATAGACATCTGGTTGATGTGCTGTTTCCAAAATTGCCTTCTTACATCCACACAGAATACTAGCCTCAAAAAGTCTAAACACTTAATACTGCTCTAAATCATTATATCGGAGACCTTTAATGGTGTTTCAGATTCGAGGCTTTGTTGACGAGGACTTGCCTCAGCTTGTGAAACTAGTTAACGAAGCTTACAAGACTTATTACGAGTTCACTCCATTCACAGAGGCTATTATCAGCTCTTGGCTTCAAGAAGGTAAATTTAAGATTTTGATTGCTGAGGAAAATGGCGAAATTGTAGGCTCTGGAGCTTATCATGAAAGTAGATGGGGCGAAGAGATTGAGTGGCTTAAAGCGTTTCGAAGCTTGAATCGAAGAGAAATTGAGAACGCTTTAGCTAGGGAGCTGGAGAAGTTTGTTAAGGGCAAGGTTCTTTTCACTGTGGTGGATGATGGAAGCCCAGAAATAGCTGATTGGGTTGAGCGAGGCTACAAGGTTGAAGGCGGATTATTGCATATGGTTGCCGTTTTGGATGGAGTGAAGCCTCTTCCGCAGATTCCCGAGGGCATAATTCTCAGAAGCTTAAGAGCGGATGAGGAGAAAGCGTTTGTAGAGGCTGTAAACATCGGCTTCGATCATGAAAGAGTGAGAATGGGCGATATTCAACTATGGAAGAATGATGACTCTGCATTCAGTGAGGAATGGATTCATGTGGCTGAAGCTGAGGGCAAAATCGTTTCTGCTGTTGTTGCAAAGACAGATAAGCATTACAACGAATTTTTTGGTGGAAAGCGTGGCTATCTAGGACCAGCGGCAACACTTCCAGAATATCGGGGCAAAAACCTTGCAACAGCTCTTACACGTCGAGCCATGAACTTTCTTTTCAAAAAAGAAATGAATCAAGTGGCATTGTACGCTTCCGAACAAAACATTGCATCTATAGGTTTGTTGCAAAAGCTCGGCTTCAAAGTAGTGCATCATTGGAAATTTGTGCGCAAGTACCTAAAACAACAAGAGTAATTGTGAATTTTAATCTACTAAAAACTATGAAAGAATATTTAAAAATGTGATGATGTTTTAATGCTTGTTTTTTGCAGTTATGTTTTCTTCAACTTCAAGCTGTTTGACTCGTGTTTCGATAAATTCTGTGACTTTTTCCTGTGTGAATTGTCTTTCTTCTTCCTGCTTCTTGAGTTGCTCTTTGATTGTGCATAGAACTTTTTCCATGTCGAAGGGCTTCATTATGTAGGCGTCTGCGCCTCTGTTAACCGCCTCTATAGCGTTTTGCAATGTTGGATAGCCTGTGATTATTATTTTTCGCATTTTCGGCGTTGTAGGCCTCATTCTTGTTAGTAGCTCTATTCCTTCCATGTCTGGAAGGCGGATGTCTATTAAAGCCAGATTGTAGACGTTGTTTTTTGTTTTTTCGATGGCTTTGCCTGCCGAGTCAGCCATCTCCACAGTGTAGCCTTCTTCTTCCAGTATTGTTACCAGTACTTTTCTGATATTTTCATCATCGTCGACAACGAGGATTCTAGCGTTTTCACCCATAGAGTTTCACCTCCCTCTATTCGTTGGTCGATTGGAAGGATTACAACGAAGGTTGTTCCTTTTCCCGAAGTGCTTTCAACTGAAATTGAGCCTTTGTGGGCTTCTATGATGCGTTTGCAGATGGCTAAGCCGAAGCCCATGCCTTTTGCCTTGGTTGTGAAGAGTGGGATCCAGAGTTTTTTGATTGTTTCTTTTGTCATCCCGATGCCTGTGTCTGAGAAGGAAAATTCGATGGTGTTGTTTAGTTTTCGAGTTTTTATTGTTAGGGTTCCGCCTTCGGGCATGGCTTCGACAGCGTTTTTGATTAGGTTTATGAAGGCTCTTTTCAGTTTTTCAGTATCCACTTTAATTTTTGGTTTTTCTTCCACCTCATTTAATACTTTTATATGCTGTGGGATTTCCACAAG
>Ga0209102_1001545_pt1 | contig 11803 bp, 11 predicted proteins | sample ConPoolayeHmetaG_FD_185483 | JGI IMG/M metagenome (GOLD analysis project Ga0209102, IMG submission 185483) | Hot spring microbial mat communities from California, USA to study Microbial Dark Matter (Phase II) - Cone Pool mat layer H metaG... ... | reverse complement strand
GGCATTGGCAACTATGGTTGCCACGGGCGGGGAATCAGGTATGCTGTGGCGTAAACGGGGATAATGCTTCTGCAAGTAGCTTTTCAGTGCGCCATGGGTAACACCGGCTTCGACGACGACATATCTGGCTTTCTCATTCACCTCCACAATTCTGTCCATTCGTTTCATATCCAGCACGATGCCACCTTGCTGTGGGATGACCAATCCCGTCAATGCCAAGCCTGCCCCCTTGGGCACGAGCGGCACCTTTTCCTTGTTTGCCAGCTTTACTATCCGCTGTACCTCTTCGGTGGTTTTGGGCAACACCACAAAGTCAGGCTCGTGAGGCGGCATCAACCCACCATCCCTGCCATAGAAATAGCGTTCCTCCTTCCGGTCAGAAACGAAATCCTTGCCCACTATTTCAACTAACGAATCGTATAAGCCTTTGGTAATGGTCATCAGTTATACCTCCCCAACTAGCTCGGGCAGCTTCAGACTTTGCTTTTCGCCTATGGCCAGCTTGCACAGATCGATCATGTGGATGGGCTTGATTCCCCGCTTGGCCACCTTATGCGCTAGCGAGTCCCAGCATGCTGGGCAGTTGAAAACGCAGTACTGCGCTCCCGCCTGCACCATATCATCCATATTTCGCTTCTGGACATCTTCAGCCAGTTGTGGCCCTTTCCCCATCCTAAAGATCTCGGCACAGCACAGAGCATTCTCTTTATCGTACTTGCGCTTCACTCGCTCGACCCCCAACAACGCAAATATGTCGTCCACATAGTGATCCGTCTCTGGGCACAGCCGGGCTGAGCAGTTTCTCTGGTAGGCGGCTTTGATATTTAGAGGCCTTGTCACGTCCTTGAGTTCCTGTAACCTGCCGTACAGGAACTCGTAGTAATGAATGGGTCTGAAAGGTACATCTAATCCGTAAGCAGAAGCTAGCGAAGTGAAGGTGCCATAGCACTCGTCATGGAGACATATGAGCTGTTTGATTCCCTGCTTCTTGATGTTATCAACTATCTGGGGCAGCCTGTCCTTTATTACTGACGCCCTGGCGTAATGCAGGTAGACAGCATTGCAGAAGAACTCCTGTCCGAAGATAACAGACCAGGCAATGCCGTCGAAGAGTTGTCCCTTGACCAGCGTATTAAATTGGGGCAAGAAACAATAGGATAATGCCCTTTCTTCGACTTTGCCCACCATGAATTTGCCCACTGGTTGGCACTGATTGATCCACATCGTGATGATCGGTCTGGGAGCCGGCAATATCCCCTTCTTCTCTTGCTGCTCAACAATCCAATAAAACGGATGGTTGCCGAATGGACAATACTCCTCACAGGCGTAGCACGTAGTACATGCTTCCAGTACATAGGAATCTTCACCGTTAATTACCTTTTGCCATTCCTTTTTGGCTTTCTTTTTGTCCTTGAAACCCATGTACTGACACTTCACGAGGCAACTGACAGCCTGGCACTTCATGCATTTCGTCTTGTCGAATTTCAATTCAAGCAATACTGTATCCCTCCTTCTGGTTTTCCGGCTGCTCAAGCTAGCCGAGCTTGCGCAGTTCTGCTCTCAGCACCTTGCCCAGCAGATTCTTAGGCAGCGACTTCACGAACTGTACCTTCTTAGGCACCTTGAACGTGGGTAACCGCTCTTTGCAGAAAGCGATCAGCTCTCCCTCGGTAGTCTGCTCACCCGGTTTTAGCACGACAAAGGCTTTTATCTCCTCTCCATATACGGGGTCGGGAATGCCTACCACGCCCGCTTCCGTCACTGCAGGGTGCTGGCAAAGAACGTCCTCCACCTCTATGGGCGACACGTTCTCTCCGCCCCTGATAATTATGTCTTTCTTTCGGCCAGTAATGTAGAAGTAGCCATCTTGGTCCATATAACCTATGTCGCCAGTGTGGAGCCAGCCATCCTTAATAGTCTTAGCTGTTTCTTCAGGCTGGTTCCAGTAGCCTTTCATCAACGTAGGGCCTTTAACTACCAGTTCGCCCTGCTGTCCAGGAGGAAGCTGACGGCCCTGCTCGTCGAAGACCTTTATCGTGTTGCACTTTAGCAGGCACTTACCAATGGAGCCGTACCGCGGGGGAAGGTCACCTGGCTGCCCTGTAGTAGTAGCCCCAGACTCAGTTAGGGGAAGGTCACCTGGCTGCCCTGTAGTAGTAGCCCCAGACTCAGTTAGGCCCCACCCTTCTCGTATATCCACTCCCACCTTCTTCTTCCACTTCAAAGCCACTTCCACAGGCAGGGGAGCAGCCCCGCACTGGCAGTCCTCAAGAGAACTCAAATCGTACTTATCGAAGGCGGGAAACTCCAGCATTTGAATATACATCGTAGGGACAGCAGCCATTTGCGTTACACGAAACGTTTGAATCGCCTTCAATGCTTCCTCGGGATTCCACCACCGGAGCAGAATTGTCCTGCCGCCCACAAAGTTGGCTGTGTTACTGAAGGCAATACCGAAGGAGTGCGATAAGGGCAGCACTCCCAGGCTGACCATTCTGCGATTGACTCCCGAAATTCGTTGGGCTACGCGCTCAAGCTGCAGTGTCTTAGGATTGACTGCGTTGCACTCCAACTCCAAGGTCACAGAACGGTGGACCAGGACGTATTCGTAGAAAAAGAGGGCGTTGATGTAAAGCGAGTAGTGTGTATGCATGACACCCTTTGCAGGTCCGGTAGTTCCTGCGGTGTATATCAGAGCAGCAAGGTCGTCGTTTTTAGTCTCTTCGATGGGTAACTCGGGGGAAAAGCTCGACATAATGCTCCGATACGGGATGGTGCCCGGCACATTGTCACTATCGGTAAGAATTATATGCTGCAAGGTTGAAGTGTGCTTCTGCGCGTCCAACACTCGGCTTACGAATTCTGAGCTGGTGATCACGGCTTTGGCTCCGGAGTCGCGATATATGTAAGCAGCTTGCTCCGGTCGCAGGAGGGGGTTGAGGGGGACGACCACAGCACCTATCTTGTATATGGCTGGAAAGGCCGAAAGCACCTCGGGAGTGTTCGGCATCTGAATAGCCACACGGTCTCCCTTATTCACACCAAGCTGTTTTAGTGCATTGCCCAATCGGTTCGCATTAGAATTCAGTTCGGTATTCCTGTACCATCTACCTTCGAAATAGACAGCTTCGTATTCACCAAATCTTTTAATGCTATCTTCTATCAGGCTGCCAAGGTTCATAGCACACCTCTGATAGGTTCAATATAATGCGCCGGCTCAGGGGCTCCCGGCCCAGGGTCTCCACAAATCTTGCCGTCATAGTATAACTCTTGCGACTAAGCGTCAAGCTTTGACCACCTTTTACCCATCGTCTGGTCATCTGTTGCGCTTGTTGACTCAAAGGCCAGTATCCTCTATACTTTCAGTCAGAAGCGAGAGCAAGGTTCGTATGAGCACAGGATTCGAGAGGTTTTCCGAAGGGGCGCGCAGAGTCTTAAGTCGGGCCCAGACAGAAGCGCAACAACTCGGCCACAACTATATCGATACAGAACACATACTGCTTGGTATAGCCTCCGAGGAACTAGGGATTTCTGCCAAGGTATTGACCAACCTTGGCGTTTCGACCACCAAGATCCGTGCTGCTGTAGAATTTGTAATTGGCAAGGGAGAGCGCCGGGCCACCAAAGAAGACGTTGACCTTGCCCCTCGGGCAAAGAGAGCTATTGAGTTTGCCGTTGACGAGGCACGACGCCTTAACTCCAGCTATATAGGCGTCGAACACCTGTTGTTGGGGTTGCTGCGCGAAAACGAAGGAGTGGCTTTCAGCGTCCTGGAAAGCTTCGGCATCACCTTGGAGCGGGCACGTGAAGAGGTGAGTCGAGTTGTCAGACAGGAGACGGCACGAGCCCGCACTGCAGGCCGCGTTGCTACACGGACGCCCACGCTGGATCAGCTTGGCACCGACTTAACTGCCTTGGCGCGAGCGGACAAACTCGATCCAATCATCGGCCGCCACAAAGAGATCGAACGTATAATTCAAATACTGAGTCGCCGCACCAAGAACAACCCTGCCCTCATCGGGGAAGCAGGGGTAGGCAAGACTGCTATCGTTGAAGGATTGGCTCAGCGCATAGTCGCTGGGGAGGTTCCGGAGGTATTACAGGGCAAGAGGATAATCGCACTGGATATTGGCGCGCTGGTGGCAGGTACAAAATATCGAGGTGAGTTTGAGGAAAGGCTGAAGAAGGTCATCGAGGAAGAGAAAGCCGCCGGTAACTGCATCTTGTTCATTGATGAAATGCAGACTATTGTGGGTGCCGGGGCGGCAGAAGGGGCAGTGGATGCTTCCAACCTGCTGAAGCCTTCGCTGTCACGCGGCGAAATCCAGTGTATCGGCGCTGCTACCCTGGATGACTACCGCAAGTATGTGGAGAAAGACCCGGCCTTGGAGCGCCGCTTTCAGCCTGTCCTGGTTGCGGAACCAACTGTCGAAGAAACACTGGAAATACTGCGTGGTATCAAGCACAGATATGAGGAGTTCCACCAGCTGGATATAAGCGATGAGGCGCTGCAAACAGCAGCCAGCCTGGCTGCCAGATATATTGCCGACCGCTACCTGCCTGACAAAGCGATTGACCTGGTAGATGAAGCTAGTTCTCGGGTACGCATCAAACGAGGCAGCGCTCCGATTGGCCTGACCGAGGCAAGGAAAGCCCTCGAAAGCGTGCGCAAAGAAAAGGAAACAGCCATTGCAGGTCAACAATATGACTATGCTGCTGAACTGCGCGCGCGTGAGCTGCAGTTGACGGAAAAAGTCGAAGCCATGGAGAAGGAATGGCAAATCAAGCGAGAGCAAGGGCGGCCTGTGGTTACATCAGAGGACATTGCCGAAGTGGTCAGCATGTGGACCGGCATACCAGTGGCAAAGTTGACCGTTGACGAGACCAGTCGGCTGCTCCAGATGGAAGAAGCTTTGCACCGCCGCATCATTGGACAGGATGAAGCCATAACCACTGTAGCTAAGGCAGTAAGAAGGGCTCGGGCCGGGTTGAAAGACCCTCGGCGTCCGATCGGTGTATTCATGTTTCTGGGTCCCACTGGTGTAGGAAAAACCGAATTGGTGCGGGCGTTGGCTGAGTTCATGTTCGGCAGCGAAGACGCCCTGGTTCGACTCGACATGTCTGAGTTTATGGAGCGCCACACTGTAGCTCGGCTCGTCGGCGCGCCGCCGGGCTATATCGGGTATGAAGAGGGTGGCCAGCTTACTGAAGCCGTGAGGCGCAAATCTTATTGTGCGATCCTACTGGATGAAATTGAGAAGGCGCATTACGATGTGTTCAATATCCTGCTTCAGATATTTGATGACGGTCACCTTACAGATGCCAAAGGCCGAAGAGTTGACTTCCGTAACACCATCATAGTTATGACCAGCAACGTCGGTGCGGAGCTTATTAAGCGCGATATGAGCTTGGGCTTCGCTGCTCATATCGAAGGCGAAGAGAAACGCCAAATGGAATATGAGAAGATGAAGGAAAAGGTCCTGGGTGAGATGAAGAAAGTGTTCAGGCCTGAGTTTCTGAACCGTATTGACGCCACGGTAGTATTCCATGCTCTAAGCAAGGAACATATCCGCAGAATTGTGGACCTGATGCTGAACCAGGTCATCGCTTCACTCCGAGAGAAAAACATCACTCTGGAAGTAACCGATGCAGCCAAAGACCTCATAGGGAACAAGGGCTACGACCCTGTTTTCGGGGCTCGACCTTTGCGCCGCACCATCCAGACTCTAGTTGAGGACCAGCTTTCCGAGGCTTTGCTCCGTGGCGAATTCCTGCAGGGAGACACGGTGATTGTTGATTGCGTGGACGACAAAATCCTGATAAAGCCATTGGTGAAAGAGACAATACAAGCATGACCAGAGAAGTCATCGAAGCGCCGCTGCCGGGGAAGATAGTACGTGTTGAGGTAACAGTAGGGAACACAGTTCAGGAAGGTGGAGTGATTTGCATCATCGAGGCTATGAAGATGGAGAATCCTATAGTGTCTCCAGTGAAAGCCTCGGTTGTAGAGGTGGCAGTCTCGCCAGGACAGGTAGTTAAGACTGGTGACAAGCTAGCTGTCATCGAGTACTGAACATCTTAGCCAGCGGACTTGAAATCTGATAGTCAGGGCAAATCCAAATCCAGGACTGTTTTCGTCTGTCAACAATGCGGTAAGGAAACCCCCAAGTGGCTAGGACAATGCCCCGATTGCCACGCCTGGAATAGCTTGGTCGAAACGTGCGTCAGTGTATCGCATCCTACCCGGCAGGTATATTCTCAGCGAAGTCGAGTTCAGGAACTTTCTCAGGTAGAGAGAGCTGAGTTTCCTCGGTTTCGCCTTGGTTTCTCCGAAGTAAATCGAGTTCTGGGAGGCGGTCTGGTTCCAGGCTCTCTGGTACTTGTGGGTGGCGAGCCTGGAATAGGCAAATCCACGCTCCTGCTGCAGATTTCGGCTATCATGTCGGAAGGCAACAAAGTTGTCGTCTACGTGTCGGGAGAAGAATCCGTCAACCAGGTCAAGCTCAGAAGTGAGCGCCTCGGAATTGGTGGCAAAGGGATATATTTCCTGTCTGAGTCGGATTTATCTGCTGTGTTGGAATGCCTGGAACAGGTCTCCCCCGACTTGGCGGTCATCGATTCGATCCAGACTATGTATCTGGGGGACATTGCTGGCACACCGGGCAGCATCTCCCAGGTGCGCGAGTGCACATGGACTTTGCAACGGTGGGCGAAGCAGCACAATGTCCCTATGTTCATCACTGGTCATGTGACCAAGGAAGGTGCTATCGCAGGTCCGGGAACGCTGGAACATATTGTTGACGTGGTGCTCTACTTCGAAGGCGAGCCTTTCAGTAGCTACCGGGTGCTACGCAGCACAAAGAATCGTTTTGGCTCTACCAATGAGGTGGGGATATTTGAGATGAGCGATAAGGGACTAATAGAAGTGGACAATCCTTCTCAAGTTTTCCTGTCGGCGTATAAAGATGGGACTGCAGGCTCAGTAGTGGTGCCTACTCTGGAGGGTAGTCGCCCTTTGCTGGTGGAGATTCAAGCGCTGACCACACCCAACAGCTTTACGCCACCCAGGCGCATCGCCAATGGCGTTGATTTCAATCGGCTGTTATTGATAGTTGCTGTGCTCACCAAGCGCGCCGGCTTAAGATTGTTCAACCAGGACGTCATAGTTAATGTGACCGGAGGTTTGAAGGTCAATGAGCCAGCAGTTGATTTAGGAATCGCACTGGCTATCGCTTCCAGTTTTCGCGATGCACAGCCGGTGTCGGGCCTGGTTGCTCTGGGGGAAGTGGGTTTGAATGGCGAGCTTAGAGGAGTGTCGCAGATAGACCGAAGAATCGGCGAAGCCGTGCGATTGGGCTTCAAGTCCTGTCTCATACCCAGACTTAAGTCAAAACCCTCTTTTGATTTTCGACAGATTAAGTTAATCGAAGCCGGATCTGTGGCTGAAGCTCTAAGGCTGGGACTTACAAAAGAAGGCAGAACGCAAAATTCAAGAACAGAAGAGGCAGAGTGAACACGAAAGTTTTTTCATTTTGATTTGTCATTTTGGTTTCTTATCTTTGACTTCTGATTCTTAGGAGACGGCATAGGGATTTGAATTCGGGATTTGGCAAAGTAGGTGCGGTAATAGTCGCTGCCGGCGTCAGCCGGCGAATGGGAGGCATAAACAAGCTCTTTGCGTCTTTGCGGGGAAAGCCGTTGCTGGCTTGGTCAGTTGACACCTGTCAGCACTGTGACCTAGTGGATCAGATAGTGTTGGTAATGAACGTCAGGGACTTGGCCAGAGGGCGCAGATTGAGAAAACAAAGGGGCTGGTCTAAAGTTGTTCTATGTCGCGGTGGTGTACGCCGGCAGGACTCGGTGAAGGAAGGCTTGAAACGAATACACGATAGCGACTGGGTTATCATCCACGATGCGGCTCGTCCCTTCCTTACCGTGGATTTGATCAAGGATGGCTTAACGGCTGCCAGAGAGAGCGGCGCTGCCGTGGCGGCGGTGCCAGTTAAGGACACCACCAAACTTGCTGATAACAAGAGAGTGATCCGGGAGACGCTTCCACGCGACCGATTATGGGCGGCGCAAACTCCGCAGATATTCAGATTTAAGGACACCACCAAACTTGCTGATAACAAGAGAGTGATCCGGGAGACGCTTCCACGCGACCGATTATGGGCGGCGCAAACTCCGCAGATATTCAGATTTGATATGATAGCCAGGGCTTATGGGAGCCTCAGGGCAGAGGTTACCGACGACGCTGCCGCTGTGGAACGCCTGGGATATAAAGTGCAGCTCTATATGGGCGATTATAGAAACATAAAGGTAACCACACCTGAAGACCTGGCGTTAGCCAGGATTATCGCGAAAAAATGGGACGAGAAGACCTGAGAGTTGGCGTTGGCTGGGATAGTCATCCTCTAGTTTCCGGGCGCAAGTTGATTCTCGGTGGAGTTGATATCCCGCACGACAAAGGCTTGATGGGCTGGAGCGATGCCGATGTGGCAGCTCATGCCGTAATAGACGCTCTGTGCGGCGCTGCCGATTTGGGCGACATCGGTACTCTGTTCCCTTCAGAGGAGCCGCAATACAAAGACATCTCCAGCCTCGCTTTGTTACGCAAAACAGGCAAACTGCTGCAGGCTAAAGGATGCAAAGTAGTCAATATTGACGTCACCATCATAGCGCAGAGCCCGAGGCTTTCACCTTTCATTCCTGAAATGAGGAAGCGCCTCAGCCAGGCTTTAGATGTCAAGCCAGCACAGGTGACAGTTAAAGCCACCACCACCAACGGTTTAGGATTCATTGGCCGGGGAGAAGGAATGGCTGCACAGGCCGTAGCTTTAGTTCAGACCTCGTAGGCTGTACTATACAATCTGTCACCAGCCTGTGTGTCTCGTCCGCGTGCGCGAAGGGTGCACCGGGTCTCTGAAACCCAAAGACAACGGCGGCTCGTCATTCGCAGCCTGCGATCACTACCATTTCGTAGCTCGGCTTGTTTCCTTGCCAGAAGATCACAAATTTAGCCTGCTTGCCTTCCACCAAGTATTTCTCGCTTTCGCTGCGAAGCTTCTTGAAATCCGCTGACTCCAGAAAGGCTTTGAGAAGCTCAATCCTCTCCTCAAGTCTTTTATCCTGCTGCCCACCTTCCATATATTGGTTTACTGAGTTCCAGAATTCCTCTCTGGTTGTAGTTTCAATGCACCGCGAGAGGTTGGGGAAAAGCTCAATTTTCTCCATATGGCAATTTGTATCATCAAACGGTGGACATGGTCAAAATTTGACAATTTTGGCAGGTCTTGTTATCCTGATTATTGACATATGTTCATAACCAGTGGCGAAAATCAGGTGATTTCTGATGGCTAGGCCGGTGAAATTGCGATGCGTTGCCCAGTTACCGACCACGGGTTTTTTCCGGCCTGTGGGAGTTGCTGGTGATGTTTTGCAGGGTGTTCGGCTTTCGATAGACGAAGTGGAAGCGATCCGCTTGAAGGACCTGGAGGATCTGGAACAGGAACAGTGTGCCGAAAAGATGCATATCTCCCGGCCAACTTTTCATCGGATATTGGAATCGGGCCGGAAGAAGTTAGCCGATGCTCTCATCAATGGGAAGGCGATCGAAATCGAAGGTGGCAACTTTGAGCTTGCCCAGCGTCGCTTTAGGTGCGGCAATGATGGGCACGAATGGGATGTGCCTTTTGAAGCAGTGGCACAGAAGCTTCCATTGGCTTGCCCCCGGTGCTTCAGCGGGAATATCCAGCCCATGCCTTTGCCTCCGTTTGGTCTAGGCCGGGGCTGCGGCAGGAGATTTCGCGGTGGTAGGCGATGGCAAAACAGTGAGTAGGAAAGGAGGTGATAGAGATGCCATTTGGAGATGGAAGTGGACCAATCGGGCTAGGGCCGATGACAGGTAGGCGAGCCGGCTTTTGCGCGGGTTACAGCGTGCCGGGCTTTGCGAACCCCGCGGCTGGTTACCCCTTCCGGTATGGCTACTCTGGAGTAACATCAGTTTGGCCTCGTTGGAGCTGGGGTCTGGGTCGGCGTTGGTGGAGTCGTGGCTTCGGTCGTGGTTGGCGAAGATGGGTACCTTATGGATACCCTTGGTGACAAATTCTGAAATTGCTTAAGGAGGTGAAAAATGCCTAACGGATATGGTAGAGGATTTGGTAGAGGATTTGGTAGAGGAGGAGGATGGGGATTTGGGTTCAGAGGGTGGTCTCCGCCTTGGCCCTATGTTGGCATAGGGAGAGGAGGATTGCCGAGATGCGGCTATTTCCTTAGCGGTGCTGCGGGTGTGCCTGGCTGGTCGCCTTACGGATACAGCCCTTACTACGCTGCTCCGCCTGTGCCCTTCTACGGAGCTCCTTATCCTGGAGCTGGTCCTTATGCTCCGCAGATGAGCAAGGAGCAGGAATTAGATTTCCTGAGGAGCCAGGCTGAGGCGATAAGGGAGGAGCTGGAGCAAATCGATGCCAGAATAAAAGAACTCGAGAAAGAATGAATTGAAAGAGGTGTGTAGTGAAAATTGCGATATCAGCAACCAGCCCCGGTCTAGACGCCGAGGTGGACCCTCGTTTTGGGAGGTGTCGATACTTCATTATTGTTGACCCCCAGAGCATGGAGTTTGAGGCTTTGGATAATACTCATGCTATGGCTGCCGGCGGGGCCGCCGAGGTGGACCCTCGTTTTGGGAGGTGTCGATACTTCATTATTGTTGACCCCCAGAGCATGGAGTTTGAGGCTTTGGATAATACTCATGCTATGGCTGCGGGCGGGGCAGGCATCAGCACAGCCCAAATGATTGCCAGCAAAGGGGTGGAGGTCGTGCTTACTGGTAATTGTGGGCCGAATGCCTATGAGACTCTCACGGCAGCAGGGATTCAAATAGTCACGGGTGTTACTGGTAGAGTAAGAGACGCTGTTGAAGCCTACAAGGCGGGCAAACTACAACCGAACTCCCAACCCAGTGTCGGCAGCCATTATGGAATGGGAATGGGGCCAAGATGACACGGGAATAGAATGATAATATCTGTGGCCAGTGGCAAAGGTGGCACAGGAAAGACCCTGGTGGCTACCAGCTTGGCTCTTTGCCTTAGGGACAGCGATAAGATTCAACTGCTAGACTGTGATGTAGAAGAACCGAACGCTAACATCCTCCTGCGGGTTCCCATAAAATATAGCTATTTCGTTCGCGTTCCCGTTCCCAGGGTAGATCAGGCGAAATGCACTTATTGTGGCAAGTGCGCAGAAATTTGCGCCTATAATGCTATTGCGGTGCTTAAGAATAGGGTGCTGGTTTTCCCTGAATTATGTCATGGTTGTGGAGCATGTTCCTACCTGTGCCCTGAGGCTGCTATTGTTGAGGAGGGAAGGAGTATAGGGCTGGTTGAAAAAGGGAATTCGGGAAACTTAGAACTGATTCAAGGAAGGCTTAACATTGGTGAAGCGAGAGCTATGCCTGTGATCAGCGAGGCAAAGAAGCATATTGACTTCGCCAGCATAGTAGTCATCGATGTTTCCCCGGGAACATCGTGTACCGTAATAGAGGCACTAAAAGGGAGTGATTTTTGTCTCCTCGTGACCGAGCCCACTCCCTTTGGTTTGAACGACCTGTCGCTGGCGGTGGAAGTGACAAGGGAGCTAGATATACCCTGTGGTGTGGTGATTAACCGGGACGGGGTGGGGGACGATAAGGTTGATAGATATTGCCAGCAGCAAGGTATACCTGTTCTGCTGAGAATACCGTTGGACAGAAACATTGCCATCCTCTATTCGAAAGGGATTTCCCTGGTAGAAGGTATCCCTGAGT
>Ga0209102_1001543_pt1 | contig 11813 bp, 20 predicted proteins | sample ConPoolayeHmetaG_FD_185483 | JGI IMG/M metagenome (GOLD analysis project Ga0209102, IMG submission 185483) | Hot spring microbial mat communities from California, USA to study Microbial Dark Matter (Phase II) - Cone Pool mat layer H metaG... ... | reverse complement strand
TAATAAAAAGAGGGATTATCGCATGACCGAGCAACCATCGCAACCCGCACAAGCACCCTTCAACATAGACCTAAACAGAGTCTTACCAACCATCGCAGGCTTATACAAACAATTCAGTTGGGCAATCCCAATCATAGAAAAAATGTCGGGAATGAAAATTCCTCAAGAAATCATTGTAGCATTAGACGCACTTTCAAAAGGCGAGCAAATCTCACCTGAGCAAATGCAACAATTAAAGTCAAGCATAGAAACCATGCAACCCGCAATAGGCGAACCCGTCTTAACACAAAACATAGCTTTAGACGCTTGGGAACAACACTACAAAGAAGGAAAGAGCTTTCGCCAAATAGCAGAAACACTAACTCGAGAAGGTTATCCGTGCAGTCATGCAACCGTAGCCAGATACGTTGAAATGATTGACATGCAAAAGAAAGCAAGCAAAGTTATAAAGTTGGTGAGAGCAGTCAAAATCGCAAGTTACATTATTCCTCCAATAGTTGCTTTTTGGATAGGCGTTACATTCTTTTAATTTTCCCTCTTTTTATCTTAAATCTAATCTACATCGTAAGACGTAAGACTTAAAAGAGAACACTATCGAAACCATACGTGAACAAAAACTAAAAGGAGAAAAAGAAAAATGTCTTATGACCCAGACCCAAGACGCATACGCAAAGGCAAACGTGGGAGAGTTCCCCCTCAACTTAGAGCATGGGTATTCGGAAGAAGGCGAAAGCGTTACGACCCCAAGCGAAGCATATCATACGGATACGGAAGCGTTAGAGGTAAACCCTATCGTGTAGGCAGACGTGGCGGTGTTGCATGGAGTGGCGGAAGAAAACTACGCTATGACCCATCACCTAGAGGTTTCAGAGCTAAAGCTAAAGGCTTGTTAGGCAAGCTCTCACAGAAATTCGACAAAATAGGCACGGGCTTAGGATTCGCATTGACTTTTGGAACTACCACATGGAATGTTTACGACTACATACGCAAACACTACAGCATCCCTGGTTTTGAACAGAACCCAGCAGTAGCTTTAAACGAAATGGTAATAAAAGAGACACAAGGGTTCGCAAGCGACCCTTTTGGACATCTGCAACGCAAATTCTTACAGCCTAACCATTGGTATTATCCGTTTTGGGGTAGCGTAGGCTTATGGATAACCTCGCAAATTCTAAGCTACACGGGATACTTCAGCAAAATCAATCGCTTTTTGAAACCCCTTAGCAAAGGAATGTTGATAGGCTCAATCGTTGGAGCATTGTTCGTTCACGGACATTATAAAGGCGGAAACAGCACAACGAACATGGACATCATGCCGACAACTTCAGCAGTAGAAATAACTCATTACGGTTAAGGTGATGAAAATGCCATGGAAAAGAGCAGTTTTAGCCGATTGGGATGAGGGAGCTATTGGCGACTCGGACACTACAAAAGCCATCAAGCTACCGCAAGCACTCATAAGCTCCATACACCTTAGGCTAAGCGGAACGGGTGGCTCAGGCACTCCAGCAGTAGATAACCTTATAGCAACGGCAAAAGTGAAGACTGAAAAAGGCTACATTTTCGACATGCGTTCTGAAGACATGCACCTTTTGGCAAGAGCCATATCAGGCAGAAAACCCGACATAACCAACGCTACGAGTGCATACTCCGCAACAAACCACTTCATCTATTTCGGTAGAAAACCCAGAGACAAAGCCTTAATGCTTGACCTAAGAAACAGCAATGTAAGACTTTTAGAGCTAACATTCGGAACACTAATCGCAACTACCGCTTTCGCAACGGGAACAGTCAAGCTCACAGTAACAATAGACGAATGGGTAGGCAATCCACCACCACAATACAAAGGATTCATGTCATGCAAAGAAGTCGAAAACAAAGCAACGGGAACAGGCAAAGCAGTATTCGAGCTTTTCAGCGGAAACAAACTAATGGGATTGTTCATAAACATAGGCACAATAACAACGATTAGGCAAGTAACCATAAGCGACAAAAGAGAAAGCGTAGTTTTCGGAAAAGTTAATTTCAGAGACCTAGTAGCCGAACACAACCACTACTTTAGACCTGACACAGCCGAAACCGTAAACGCATTGTGGGCTTTATGGGACAACAGCGACAACTTCGACACGTTGTTACCCGTGCTTAGCATGGCAGACCCCGTTTGTAGCATCGAGAGAGGCTCAACCACAAGCACAAGCCGAGTAGTTCAGCTAGACCTAGTTCAATAGCCTATGAAGTCTCCTCTTTTTGGAGGCTCTCTTTTTTATGGTTGAAATGAGAAATACCGAAAAAATCACGGCGACAAGTGCAGATTCAGCAGACAAAATTATCATAGGCGGAAAAAAGAACGTATTAATTAAAGCAGACCACAGAAACACAAGTTACGTTTACATCGCATTGAGCTACGACATACAAGGAAGACCAACAACCAAATGGGATAAGCTCCCTCTATACGGTCAAAGATTTTTCTCCGCACCTAAAGGCAAACTCATTCAATACATTTTAGCCTATTCTCCGCAAGGAACGCAATACTTAACCTACTATGCGAGCAACGGCTCAATCGCAATCGAAGACATGAACATAGTCGAACTGCAACGGCAAATGTGGCTTTTAGACGGCACATACGTTGAAAGATGGGAACAAGGGTTCAGAAAATACCTTTATCATGGTAGAACGGGAGCATACTATAAATCTGAAAGCCTAGCCAACACACCTTTCAGCGAATGGACATTACCGCTAATAGCGGAAGCAGACAACACATTAGAAGTTGCACCATGGAACAACGCATTAAGAGTTAGAAACAGCATAGACGGCTCAACAACAGACCACATATACATAGGCTTACCTAAAGCCATGCAAAGAGGCGTATTAAAATTCGACGCAAAACTACCTGCACCAGCAAGCGGAAATGCTAACGGCATACACATAGGCTTTGAAGTAAATAGTGGTGGCAACTACGTTCATATGCTAGCCTTAATGTGCGAAAGCAACCAATACAAGCTAAAAGCTAGAACATGGGATAAATCAGAAAAATCAACGAACATAACAATAAACAACACGGGCAACTACAACAATTTCGCATTGCTCTATGACCCGCCGATACTCGCATTATATGAGGCGTGGAGTGGTTACAGCGATGTCTTATCACTTATCGGAGTATTGGATATAGGCGACATCTGCGGAAAAGCCATACCTTTCTTCTGCTTAGAAAACGATTTGCAAGTAAACGAGTATCGCCTCGGTCAATTCTACGTTTTTGAATTACCCGTAAACATGCCGAAACTTTTGGAACACACCGCATATCTACATCAGTTTGATGATGGAACATACATTACAACACCAGCATTAACATCTGACGGAGTTCAAGATAGCGATGAGAAAACAACGACAACCGCAAACGTGGACATAACAGTATTCCAATGCAGAATACAACCCGCACTACATCACATACAAAAAATCTACGGTCTCTATTTCGAGTTAGAAGCATACTTTAAAGCAGTTTCATCTTCAACGGCTGACTTGATATGGAAATGGCAAGCCAAAAACTACTATTCCAGCACATGGACAGATTTGCATAGCTCCGTAACAGAAACCAACATAGGCACATCATTCGTTCAAAGAATAAGAAAAGGCTACATTAGACCACAAACCAACCTAAACGTTTTACCGATGGACATTAGGCTCATTCTCCAATGCAACGAAGCAAATCAAGGCGTAGGCAAAGTTAGAAACACAAGCTTCGTAAAAATGAGGGTGATTGACGAATGAACATAGAAGATATTTTAGAAGATTTGAAGGCTCTATACGACAAATACTCTAAAGTAGCGGGTATACTATTACCAATCTTTCTTCTCATGCCTAAAATCCCGAAACCATCAGAACCCCCAACACAACCGCCATCAGAAGGCTTACAAATCCCCCCAGACCATCAAGCCTTAGCAGACAAAATAAGAGCATACTATCCATGGAAAGAACTAACAAAAAAATGCGTATTCGTAGGCATAGAAAGCGAAAAACTAACCGAAACATGCTGGCTATGGCTATACATTGACGACAAAGGCAATTCAGAAGTAGCAACCGTTATGACTATAATAAATTGGGGAACATATTATAGCCTAGAATTTGCTCGCATGGATGGCTTAGACGGAGAAAAACTCACAATAGAAATAGAAGGCAAAGGCAAATTTGACAACATATACAACCGTGCAGACGCAATTAAGGGCTATTGGGGGTTAACTGTTAATGCCTAGAGGTTATTACCATGACGGATACTATGACCCCCAACTAGAACAGCTAATTCCCCTCGCAACAACAGGTTTAAGTGTCGCCAGAAAAGGTATCAGCAAAGGCTTTCACGTTGCACGCACATTTGCCAAAACGCAAACTATAAACCTAGCAATAAAACTTGCTCTAGTCGCTGGCTTATGGGGATTAGGCATATATGTTCTATGGCAATTTCAAAAAAGCGGATTAAAGCAAATCGCAGAAAAATTCACACTACCAAGTTTTATAATACCGCTGTCTCCTGTCATCGGAATCTACACCATGCTTTTCAACGTAGGCTCATACTTAGACGAACTTTTTAAAAAAAACGAACCATCAGAAGAAGCAAAACCCGAGATTCAGAAATTTGTAGAAGACATGAAAACATACATCATCGTTTGGAGCATAATCTGCATCCTAATCGGCTTGTATGTTGTTTATCAACATAGACAAGAGAGGATGGTGTTAGTTCAATGACTGACGATGCCAATGTTTATGAACAAAAAGAAGATTGCCCAAAATATGTTACTAACGAGCTGTGCGAAGCTCGTATGGATGCCTTAGACACCAAACTAAAATACCTTTTCGGAACAAGTATCCTAACAATCATTCTTATAATAGTGCAGATTTTAAGAGGCGGTTAAAATGCCTAGACGACCACCAAAAGAATGGTTCTACTATGTTGTTAGCGAATTGGAAAAAGTCAAAGGTGTAACAGACCCTAAAGCTGTAGCTGGTTGGCTATGGCATCACGGTATGAAACCCGAAACAAAAAAGAAAATCCTAAAAGGCGAATCTCTAGACCCGTTGCGAAAGAGAACAAAACTAACAAATAAACCTAAAGTGCTAAGTTATCACGATTTCAAAGGGGAAGGCTTAATCCGTATCTTATGGCGAGAAAAAGACCTATACCCCGAATTTGCTCTCTACATGCCTAGCAATCAAGATATAAGAGCCGCATTAGCCTTAGCAGGGTTCAACCACGAATCAAAAGGCAAATGGGTCTTACGCACTAACAAATTCAACATTTTCGTTTACCTTTAGAGGGATGCCTTATGTCGTTGATTGAAATGTTGCAAGTCTTCATCGTTTACATTATAGGCTCGTTGCTATCGCTTGTTATTACGGGTCTTTTGGTCAACAAGTTTGTCATAAAGAAAATCATGGCAAACAAAGACGTGCAAGATGTGATTAAACTATTCCGTGATGGAAAAGAGCTTTTAAAAGAACTATTGGAGAATCAGAAACATGAGCAACCCGTATGATAGCAAGAAATATTACACTAGCAAAGCAAAAGAAAAGAATCTCGGTCATCTTGTTGGTAAAATCGGTTTTGTGTTAAAGGCTATGGTTGCAGACGCAACCGAAGAAGGCGAAGTAATCATTGACGGCATATTTTACAAGGCGAAAGCACTTGAGAACGTGGATGCGTTTGATAGTGTAATGGTTGTAGGGGTTAATAATCAAATCTTGCACATAAGAAAATTCGTTGTTGACGTTGAAAATGCATCTTTATCCTATCTTGCGAATCTCAATATACCTTTATCAACACTTATGCCTACCGAGTATCCTTTGCCTTCCGCACAGATAACGAGCTTGCAGAACATCAGACTTTTAACAGCCTCAGACATTGTAACCGTAAACAACCTGTTAAATCCGCATCCCGTAAGTTTATCTTCAATTCCGAACCCTTCAAACCTAGATGTAGCATTGTCCACTAGGCTTAAACCAGCAGATTTGAACCTAGACGGAGACAAAGACCTTCAAGTTGACGTTAAGTCCCTTCCAACAATAACACAGAGCACAAAGCATGACGGTAAAACTTACAAGAGTGCTGTTTTCAATTCAAGCTCAAGCGGTAATCTCGTTAGTGCAGTGTCGGGCAAAGTTATAAAATTGCACGCTATGGTTGTGCAGGCTCAAGGAACGGTAACGGTTACGCTTACTAATGGAAATGGCGGGGCAACAATTATAGCTCCGTTTAAATTGCAAGACCGTGAAGGTGTAGTATTGCCTTTAGCCTCTGCTCCTGCTTTTTGGGCTAAAACTTCAACTAATACCGCTTTGTATGTTAATTTATCTGCTAGTGTTACCGTAACAATAACAGCAATTTATAGCGATGATGATGCGAGTTAGAGACTATGCCGACTGAAAACCGTTATGCTGATGCGAACTTTTGGACTGTTAACGGTCTTTATGCCCGCAAGCACATCACTAGCATGGACAGCACAGGGCAATATTTGGCTCAGATAACAGCAGGTTCAAAGCAAACGATGTATATGGCGTGTCGCTTTTTCAAACGAAGTTCTGATGGCACAGAAACAGAGCTTGGCACGACGGGCACATATAAGGCTCAAGCTAGCGGGACACCAACACTAGACAAGAGACAGTTTTATGGTAGCTACACTTATCCAGACACAGCGTTAAACCCGACTGATTGTCTAGTTGTAAAGGTGTATCTTAGATTGGGCGACAATAGCTTTACCGAAAGCGACTTGGTTAACACGCTTGTAAGTGAACAGCTTGGTGCTCAAAGTTTAGATAGCAACACTCTAACCGTTGCGTATACAATATGTTACGACGGGGCATATAATCATAAGCTCTGGTTCGGCTGGTATACACTGTATGGCGAATACTACGAAAACTTTGGGGTTTACGGCTGGAAGTGGACTCCTTACACTCCGCCTTCCGCATTAGCTAGTAAGCGTATGCTGGTCGGAATAGGTTTGTAGTCGCTTTTCGGCATAAACCTTTTAAGCTAACACGCTAACATTCTAACAAAAGAGGATGAAACATGAAGTATAAACCCGAAAAGGATTTACCCGATTTTGCAAGAGAATACAAAACGCTTTCTCCGTCAAAACTTGCGGAAATAATCCTTAACCGCAGAAACAAAAAGGTAACACCCGAAAGTATAACAATGTGGTTCAAAAGGCATCCAGACGTTTATGAGCAGTTAAGCAAAGAAATAGTGGAAGGCTTGCCCACGGAAAAAGAGGAAGTGGATGTGAGCATATATGAGATGTCAAGATTTATGGAGATACCCAGCGTAAAAGAATGGATTTTGTTCATGCACACAAGAAGACGTAAAGGCAAAGAATTACATCCCGAATACATAACATCACAAGTAAGGCTATTGAGGCAAGCACTAAGAGAGCATAGCGTTCCGCTACATCCAGACCGTTTAACTTTCCGTGATGCACAAGAAATCTTTTTAGAAATGGAGAAAAAAGGCAAAGATACCTACCCATTCAGACGTGCAATCAAAGATTTCCTTAAGAGTAAAGGTGCCACGGGGTGGGAAAAAATCGGGGTAGGCAAACCTAAAGGCTTTGGCAAATATCGAGGCTTGTATGTTGACCTAGACACCATATATAAAATGTTAGGATGGATTTATACGCAAGACCTAGAAGTGTTCACAGTAGATAAAATCATGTGGCATAACGGCATACGATTAGGTGCGGTTCTAGGTGCGAAAATTGAAAAATTCCATTACAACCCTACGGGATTCAGCATCCTAACGGTTTTGGAGAAATTCCGAGAAGAAAAAACCTTTAGAGTTATTCCAGATGTTGCGAATCTAATCAAAGAAGTGATAGGCGACAGAAAAAGCGGAAAAATATTCAGAATAGGCGAGAGAAGGGTTAACGTGTTGAACCGTGAGGCAATGCGGAAATTCTGTCCAGAGCTAGAGCCTCAAGTAGAAATGCCATCACATTTTTTCAGACACATGTTCTTCCAACATTTGTTACGTGCTACGAATTGGAATTATGCAATAGTTGCGTCAATCGGTCAAACGACAGAACAGAGCCTTAAAGAGAGTTATGGCGGGATTCCTAGCGGAGACGTGTTAGAATGGGAAAAGCAGTATTTGCCTTTGTTAGACCCGAACAAGGCTTAAAGAGGGAGGCGAAACCATGAAACCTAGAATAATAGCAATAACACGAAAATTTAACTTAGATAACTATCAAACCATGGATATTCTTGTTGAAGCTTCGCTTGATGAAGGCGAAAATCCCGTAGTAGCTTTAGGCAATTTGGAGAAAATAATTAACGACTATTGGGAAGATAGAACCGACAAATTAGTTTCAATGGCAAAGAAGGAAGCGAAACCATGAAGAAAGTTTTAGTTGTGTTACTTTTTCCGTTGTTGGCGATTGTGTGGATGATTGGCTGGCTATGTTATGTCGTTGCAGAGGAGAAAGCGAATAATGGCAAAGAAGGAAGCTAGCTTAAGCACTAGTGGTGTGGATTCGGAGTGTGTAAACGTAGTTTCAACGTCAAGCATCTCAACTTTCTCCTCTTTCATGCACTCCGACACAAAACCACGAAGGTGGGAAAAACTTTGAAAGGGGGTGAGACTATTGAATTGGAAAACAATCGCAAGAGTTTACATTGCTTTGACGATATCAGCGCTTATGTCCTTCGTCTATTGCGGTTGGCATGTTTGCACTCGCAATTGGTTCTAGACCGCTATACTGTCATCGTGGGACTAATACTCATTCCGATAGTTCCAATGCTATGCATTGCTATAATGCTTTATCTGCCTTTCCCACTCAATACAATAGCAACTATCATTACCATTGCCTTCTTTGGCTTGACTTCACCAATGCGAGACCAGCGATAGATGTATAGGTTTATTTTCTTTCCCCCTCTTTATTAATAAATTTGCAATATAAAGGAAAAAGGTTAGAAAAAAAGGGTTATTTCTTGCGTAGTTTGTAGTATGCGTATATGGCTATGCAAGCTATGATGTTGATTGTTAATCCTATCAGCATTTCATTCATTGTAAATACCCCGATTTTTGCAGTATTTCGCATTTTTCAAAGAAGTCTTTTAGCATGTCGTAAAGGGTTGGGTCTTCGCTTAGCATGGCGATTATTATGTCAAAGCGGATTTGTGTTAGTTTTTGTTCATTTATCCATATTGCTTTTAACTCTTTCAATGATTTAGCGTGTAGCTCTCGTTCTCTTATTCTTTGGATGTTTTTATTTATTGACATTCTTAATCCCTCAAGCAGTAGTAGAATCGCATTAAACTTATAAGCAATATCTCAAATTCCGAATACTCAAAAAATTTTTGCGTCGCTTAAATTTTTGCGTCTCACAGCAAATGAGACAGAACCCAAAAAATGTTAGCATGATTTCCTAACATTTACCGTAGAAATGTTAGTTTTTAAGGTTCTGGAAGCCGAAAAATAGCTTAAAATAATGGAAATTGTTAGGAATTAGGCTAACACACTGCTAACACTACTTTTTTTCAAAAATTTTGATATCAAAACGGAGCTTATTTTGAGCATGTTTCGCCAAACGTGAGCCAAAAAAAGGAATGATATCAAAAGTGGAAAATGTTGTATAGCAACCGCATCAAACCTGATAGCAGAATTTCTTACGTTGTTTCATGGACTTTTTAGTTTGTTACATGACAGTTAGACACAAATCATATAAATAAGACACATTAATACTACTACTACTCGGTGATTGTATGAAAAAAAGAACCTTTACGTTGCCAAGTCTGGACACGTTCCAAAGAAAGTTGGAAGACTATTTTCAAACATTAAAAGCACAAAAGGAACAGCAACAGCAAGCAACCAAACAATACATAGACCTCATTTACCAATATCGCCTTAAAGGCATGAGCCTAAGAGAAATCGCAAAAGCTACACAAATCCCCCTCTCAACAGTCGCCAATTGGCTAAAGAAAAAGGCAATGGAGCAGTCGCAACATGCCTAAGAAAGGTAAATTTATGCGATTAAGTGAAGATGTAATCGCAAGTCTTGAGAAATATAAAGCAGACCATGAACTCAAAACAGAAGATGAGGCTTTAAGGCTAATCTTTCAACGTCTCCAATACCTCGAAGACCTAGCATTGGAACAAAAGCAACAGCAACAATCCGAAAACCCCATAGAATGGCTAAACGATAACCCATGTCCATACAGAACCCTAATAAAAGAAAAAGACGGCTTTTCCATTCTATGCCATGAAAAACATAAGCTACCACTTCAAGCGTGCATGACCCGACAAAAACGCTATCAACAATTTGACCGCAAGTGCAGACCAATAGACTTAGAAAATAAAAAACGATGGCAAAAGCGAGCTGACACTAAAACCCGCAAATATAAAGACGAATTTGAAAGAGCCTACTATCCTGATGATTATTTCCATGATGATTGGGGCGTTAATATCTAATGGAAATCTACATAATTTTGTTCATAAACTATTTAAAGCATAACTACTAACACTACTAACGCCGAAAAGGAGAAAAAAGAAAAATGCCCAGAATAATAATAAACGGCAAAATCGTAGTATGCCCAATATGCGAGGAAAAAGAACGACTAACCGAAAAGAAAACATGGATACTAGAAGGCGGAATAAAACCTAACAAATTCCGCATACACCTAATAAAATGCGGAGCTTGCGGTAAAACCTTCAGAAAAGCAGAACCTATTTAGGAGATTTTCCCATGTCAGAGATTAGTGATGAAAGAGGCGAAGATAGCACGACAGACTATATAATAGAAGACCTGCAAAAACGCCTAACAAATCTAGAAACCCAAACAAAAGACCACAAACAACGAATACAACGACTAGAGCAACTAATGAAAGAGGCTCAAATAGCATGACCGACCTACAAACCCACATAAACATTTTTAAAGAGCTATATATCCCTAGCAAAGTTGCCGTAATTCGCATGCTGTGGGATTTCATAGAAGACCACAAAAACGAGATTTCCAAAGAAGATTTCATAAAAGCTATAAGCCAAAAAACCACTACTGATGTCGTGCAACCCTTAAGGTGAAAACATGGGATTAAGCAACAAAGGACAAGCAATCGCACTAGCCATAGCCTCTTTTCTCATGACGCTAGGCACAGCATCCGCAACCATACCCGACTTCATGCCACAAGACATAAAATACACCGTTGCTATTGCATGCTGGTTCTTCGGTATCATCGGATTTGCACTAAAAGAAGCAATCGGTTCAACATACGACGAAACCCCGCAATAAACACACCTTCAATCCCCCTTTTTTCTATTTTCGGCAAAATGGAACAAGGAGAATAATATCTAATGTGTAACGACATGCGAAGGATTGAAAAAGTAGCGGAGAACAACAAAAATAAAGCAAAAGACCTTAGTGACTTAACCCATTTCGACATAAAACTAATAGTAGAAGGCATAGGCTTAGAAGTCATAATAAACGCATATGACCCACTTGACTGTGTAACCCTAGCTGGAGCTATAATCTCACATCTCAGACGGTGGGGTAAAGAGCCTACGGTTGTGGTTTTGCCATGAACAGAATCAACTTACGGGTAATTTTAAAAGGCAAAATCTACCAATTGAATATCGTTGTTGATGCACCAAAAACTGAAGCAAAAACAATTCTTGACATGGTTACGCAAGCACTAATAAAAAGAGGGATTATCGCATGACCGAGCAACCATCGCAACCCGCACAAGCACCCTTCAACATAGACCTAAACAGAGTCTTACCAACCATCGCAGGCTTATACAAACAATTCAGTTGGGCAATTCCACTCATAGAAAAA
>Ga0209102_1001542_pt1 | contig 11821 bp, 8 predicted proteins | sample ConPoolayeHmetaG_FD_185483 | JGI IMG/M metagenome (GOLD analysis project Ga0209102, IMG submission 185483) | Hot spring microbial mat communities from California, USA to study Microbial Dark Matter (Phase II) - Cone Pool mat layer H metaG... ... | reverse complement strand
GGGCTAAGCGGGAAATAAGATAAGTCGGAATGACTGACGCATCGGCCAGGGGCTCGTCTAAATAATTCATTAGCTGCGGCACAAGCTCCTTAACCAACGGGGGTTCAACGATAAATTCCTGATGCTCGGTGTGCAAATAATTGGCTACCTTCCGGGCATAATCGAGCTCGTTAAAACTTTTCTCCCGGAAGCCGATGGAGAAAGTCTTGATGGCTGAGGTTTCGACTTCCCGCATCAGCGCCGTCACCGTGCTGGAGTCGATTCCACCGCTGAGGAAGACGCCAAGGGGGACATCGCTAATCAAACGGAGGCGGACTGCCTCTCGCAGCCTGTCTCTAATTTCTTGACAATAGGCCTCTTCAGAGCGGGGCGGGCTTTCAGGTTCAAACCGGACATCCCAGTATCGCTCTATTTTGGCTACCCCATCTTGATAAATTAGGCGATGCCCGGGGAGGAGTTTTTGAAGCGAGCGGAAAATAGTTTTAGGCGCGGGGATAAACTCAAAACTAAAAAATTGGGATAAGGCTTCGAGGTCGAGGTCGCGAGAAAGACCAACAGCTAAGAGAGATTTTATTTCGGAAGCAAAAAGCAAGCCATCGGGAAGGAGGCCGTAATGAAGCGGCTTTATCCCCAGCCTGTCCCGGAAAAGGCAGAGGCGCCGCCGTTTTTGGTCCCAGAGGGCGATGGCAAACATGCCGTTAAGCTGATGAACGAAGTCCGGACCTGCCTCCTCATAAAGATGAACTATGACTTCGGTGTCCGCCTTAGTTTTGAAAAAGTGGCCCCGCGCCTCGAGGTCGCGGCGCAGCGAAAGGAAGTTGAATATCTCGCCGTTATAAACTGTCCACACGGTCTGGTCTTCATTGGCTATGGGCTGGCGGCCAGTAATGAGGTCGATGATGCGTAGCCGTCTCATCCCCAAGGAGACGTGGCCGTCGTGGTAGAAACCGTCTTCATCCGGGCCGCGATGAATCAGAGTGTTGGTCATCAAGCGGACTTTCGTCACGTCCTCTGGCTGAAGCCCTGCGGGCCTAACCAGACCACAGATACCGCACATGATGACCCATTTTAGCCTTTTTAAGCGAAAAGGCCAATCCTGAGTTTAAAGCCGGAGCTTCCTGTCAATTAATGGGGGAGCAGATTAGGAGTGGATTTTTGTCTGATTTGAGTTGGCCCGTTCTTTGGGGCGACAAGAGAAGGTCCCCTTGCGGAAATCGAAAAGGAGAGAAAGATTTTTAGGGAGCGAAAAGGCTAACCTTAGTTAGAACAAGCCTAATGGCAAGCTGAGGAGATTTCCGCCTGTTGATAAAAATTCAAACCAAAAAAATCTTTATAAGAACCAGACGAGCCTCCTCTAATATTAATTTGACTCCTCATGAATGGTATGCGCGATAGAAGAGAGGCAAATAAATAGAGCCTAAATAAAAGAGTGGACAGCCCTCAAGAACTTGATTTATTAAAGGGGAGGTATTATGATGGCCAAAACTTTAAGGTGCTGTTATTTCTGGCTGAGCCAATAGCAAATTGAGCCTCAAAAGAGTCATCATCAACGCCGATGATTTTGGTCTTTGTGCCGGCGTCAACGCCGGAATAATCAAGGCGCACCGCGAGGGAATCCTGACTAGCACCAGCCTGATGACAAATACGCCCGGGTTTGAAGAAGCCGTCGAAATGGCCCGGCAAAATCCCGGGCTTGGAGTCGGAGTTCATTTGAACCTTGTCCGGGGAAGGCCTATTCTGCCGCCAGAAAAAGTTTCCTCTCTACTTCGAAGCGATGGCTATTTTTACGGAAAAGTAGGTCCAATATTTTTCGGCTTAATAAGAGGGAAAATTAAGATAGCGGAAGTGGAGCAAGAATGGCGGGCTCAGATAGAAAAGGCTTTAAACGCTGGCCTGGCAGTTACCCATCTTGATTCGGAAAAACATGTCCATACCTTTCCGCCCTTATTGCGTCTTACGCTGAAATTGGCGGCGGAATACGCTATTTTTAGGGTCAGGTTAATCAGGGAGCGTTGTTTGGCCTGGCCACCGGTTCAGATGATAAAAGCCTTGGTTGTCTCCCGCTGGTGTTCGAGCCAGAGGCCGGTGCTGGAGGGAATGGGGCTTAAAACTGTGGACCATTTTTTTGGCTTCTGTCAGGCGGGTAAGGTTTCTTCCGGCTGGCTCCAAAAAATCCTGAAGCACCTGCCTGAAGGGGTTTCAGAAATAATGACCCACCCTGGCTATCTGACACCGGAACTTCTGGAGTTAGAAAAAAAACTCGGTTCGTATTATATTAATAGACGTCGCGAAAACGAGCTGAAAGCTCTTCTGGCGCCTGAGCTGCGGCCGTTGACTGCCAAACTCGGGATTCGCCTGATAAGTTACCGCGACTTATAGGGAAGGAAAGATGGCGGAAAAAGCAGGCAGAGAGCCGGAAATTTCCGTTGTCGTGCCTCTTTATAACGAGGAAGAAAACATCGAAGAACTCTACCGACGTCTGAAGGAAGTCCTGAATATGGTCGGTCGGACTTATGAGTTAATTTTTGTTGATGACGGTAGTTGCGATAAAACACCCCAGCTGTTGCGGCAGATTTTTGACAAGGACCAAAACGTCAAGGTTGTGCGGCTGCGCCGTAACTTCGGTCAGACCGCCGCCCTCCAAGCCGGGTTTGATTCCGCTTCCGGTCAAATCATTATTTCTATGGATGGCGACCTCCAGCATGACCCCGCCGACATTCCCGCCTTTTTGGCTAAACTTGAAGAGGGGTTTGATATTGTCAGCGGCTGGCGGAAAAGGCGGGTCGACAATCTTTTCTTGCGACGTTTTCCTTCCTGGGTGGCTAATCGCATCATGCGCTGGCTTTCGGGAGTGCCGATTCATGATTTTGGCACCACCTTCAAAGCCTACCGCCGGGACGTGGTCAAGGGGATTCAGCTCTACGGCGAACTGCACCGGTTTATTCCGGCTCTTATCAGTCGCACCGGGTTTAAAATTGTCGAGATTCCAATTCAGAATATCGTCCGCCAGCGGGGCCAATCAAAGTATGGCCTCTCGCGGGTCCGGCGGGTTCTTTTCGACCTGATGACGGTAAAATTTATCATCAGCTTTATCGACCGTCCCCTCCAATTTTTTGGACTTATTGGCCTGATTTTCGGTAGCCTCGGCGGCCTCATCGGGTTGATTATTGCCCTCGGGTTCTATTTCTTCGACTGGTCGATAAGGAATAACATCGGCAATCTTATTCTGGCTTCCTTGTTAATTATTTTAGGGGTGCAATTCGTAATGACCGGGTTAGTGGCCGAGATCGTCTCGCGCATCTATTTTACCACTCACCGGGTGAAAATTTATTCAGTCGAGAAAATAAGCTCGCACGACGAAGACGAAACACCGCGCTGATGAGTCAAGAATTTTTTGGTAGCACCCAGAAAGAACTCCTCGACGAACGCCGCTCCGTCATTCAAAAATATGTCGACCTTTTCCCTGGTAAAAGAAACCTATTGGCGGTGGTTCGATATGAGTTGCTAACCCTTCTCTTTTCGTCCGTTCCGGGTGCCTTAGGCTTTGGGTTGCGGCGGGTTTTTTTTCGTTCGCTTTTCGGGCACGTAGGCCGAGGAACTGTTTTTGGGCGCCACTTGACCTTGCGTCATCCCCATAAAATAAAATTGGGCACCGGTTGCGTCCTCGACGATTTCGTCGTCCTCGATGCCAAAGGTCAATCAGCCGAAGGCATAGTGCTGGGTGACAATGTGTACGTGGGAAGAAATACGGTGCTTTCCTGTAAAGATGGCTGCATCTCTATTGGCGATTATTCCAACATCGCCGCCAATTGCAGTTTCCTCAGTGAAACCCAAATTAGGTTAGGGAAATATGTTTTTATCGCCGGCCATTGTTATATAGTGGCCGGTGGCAATCATAGCTTTACTGATTTCACCCGACCGATTATGTTTCAGCCCTCCATCTCCAAAGGTGGGGTGATTATCGAGGATGATGTTTGGGTCGGCGCGGGCAGCCTGATCCTGGACGGCGTTCGGGTCGGCCGAGGCAGTGTCATCGGTGCGGGAACCATTCTTACCCAGCCCATCCCTGAATATTCAGTGGTTATCGGCAGCCGCGTGGTGAGGCGGCGTGACCGGCGAGAAATCCTGGAAGAACCGGTTTAAACTCTACCGGCCCTTTTCCCACCTCTGAATTACCACCGAGCAAGCTAAGTTGCCGGTGACGTTGGTGGTAGTTCGACACATATCCAGGAAGCGCTCGACGCCGAGAATTAGGGCTAAACCTTCGAGGGGGATCCCAATCTGCTTTAAAACCATAACCAGAGTAATAATTCCGGCCGCAGGCACGCCGGCCGCACCAATCGAGGCCAGAGTGGCCATCAGGACAATCATTAATTGTCCACCTATCCCGATAGGAATGCCGTAAATCTGGGCGATAAAAACGGCGGACACCCCTTGATAAAGGGCGGTGCCGTCCATATTAATTGTGGCGCCAAGAGGCATCACAAAGCTGGAGTACTGGCGGGAGATGCCGATGCGGTCGAGGCAATCGAGAGCCACAGGTAAGGTGGCGTTAGAGCTGGAAGTGCTAAAGGCGATGAGCAGGGCCTCCCTTACTCCGCGGAAAAAAGCCCAGGGATTCATCTTGCCGAAGGAGGCGACGGCTAAACTATTCCAAGCAACGGTGTAAATAAATAGGCCGCCAATAACGGTAGCGGCATACTTAAAAAGGGTTAGAAGAATATTAAGCCCGAATTTGCCCGTGACACCTGCAATCAAAGCGAAAACACCGTAGGGGGCCAGTTTCATGGCGATATGCACCACCTGGATTATGGCCTCGTTGAGGCCATCCAAAAAAGTCACGATGGGCGCCGCTTTCTGTTGAGGAATCATGGTCAGCACCGTGCCAAAGAGAAGAGCCATAAAAATGATTTGCAGCATATTACCTTCGGTAAAAGCCCGGACAGGGTTGGTGGGCACAATGTCGATAAGGACCTGGATGGTTGACGGCTTCTGGAGTTTCTGAACGTCGATAGAGCTTTGGGTTTCCGCCGTCTTCTGAATTTGAGCCTGGACTGAAGGATTCAGGCCTATGCCTGGTCTGACGGTGTTGGCTAAAATCAGCCCGACGCTTATAGCAAGCACAGTAGTAAACATAAAGTAGGCCAATGTCTTGAGGCCCATCCGACCAACCTTTTTAATATCGCCGACGCCAGCCGTTCCCAAGAGGAGCGAAACAAAAACCAAGGGGACGACGACTAAGGTTATGAGCCGGAGAAAAATTGTTCCCACCGGTTCAATGGCCGCGGCTTTTGGCCCGAAAATGAGTCCGGCCGCAATCCCTAAAACCAGCCCGATGAAGATTTTGGTCGGGAGAGAGAGCTTAAATTTCAATTTCATGGGCGACCTCAACCAGCTATTTTTATTTTTTGGCTTAGAGCCAACCTTGTTCCTGATACCAGCGAATTGCCTTTGGGATGCCGGAGCGGAAAAGGACTTGAGGCGCAAAGCCTAATTCTTCCTTGGCTCGGCTAATAGAAAGGGGTTTGGAGTGAAGAAAAAAGCTGAGCCGGGAAGAATTTAACGGCATTTCCCGCCGACTTAAGCGGCCAAGTTGGTCTAAAAAGAAAGCGCTAATTTTAGCCAGCCAAACGGGAAGGGAACCCGGCCAGAGGCGCGCGCCGAGAGCGGCTGCAATGACCGTAACCATTTCTTTTATAGTGAGAATTTCGCCCGCTGCAAGGTTATAAATCGCCCCAACTTTTCCTCTTGCTGCCGCTAAGAGCAAACCCTGAACAAGGTCGCTAACCCAGACCGGCGATTGACGTCCCTGGCCCGGACCAACCATTAAGAAACGTTTTTTCTTAATTGCTCGAATCAACTTAAAAGTGCGACGGTCCCGCGGGCCATAAACCCAACCCGGCCGAACAACAACTATGTTCAAATAAGAGGATGCTTCAACCGCCAGCTTCTCGGCGAGATATTTCGTTTTATCATAAAGAGTGACGGGTTTAGGGGCAAAGGTTTCGTCAGCTATAACGCCCTCGGGAACCGCACCTAAAACACCGGCGGAACTCACGTGGACTACCCGGGGTACTCGGGTTATTCGGGCTGCCTCGAGCAGGCCCCGCGTTCCGTCGAGGTTGATGCGCTGGAAGTCGCGGGCTTTGATTTGGGCTGACCCCATAGCCGAGGCTAGGTGAAAAATTAAGTCTGCTCCTTCGCAGAAAGGTATGAGGTCATCAATCAGGTCAATGCGGCCTTCGAGGCTTTCGACTTCTTTTCTATGGGAGGGACGTCGGTGCTTCAAGATGCGTACTTTCCAGCCCTGAGCCAGCAGGGCATCGGTGAGATGGCTGCCGATAAAACCAGTGGCGCCGGTGATTGCCGCTTGCATCAAAGGCTCAAGAATAAATTAAGCTTTTTCTTTGTCGCTAAGTTAAGGACTTCGTCTATTTTTTGGTAATACTTGGCTTCCGTATATTCGCGGTCCGCATATTCCTTAGCTTTAAAAGCCATTTTTTTCGCCTCCGGGTCGAAAAGAGCTAAATTTATGCCCTGAGCCAGAGCTTTTGGTTCCGGTGGGACTAAAACCGACCACTCCGGCCTTAGAACCTGGGTATGGGTCCAGAGGTTAGTGGCGATGATTGGCTTTCCGGAGCGTAGATAAGAATATATCTTAAGAGGAGTGTTGGTGCCGCTAAGCCGAGGGGAAACGAGGGCGTCAGCTGCGGCAATGAACAAAGAGACTCTTTCTGGAGGAACTCGGTCTACAAGGTAAACCCTCTGGTCTAAACCCATTGCTTTAACCCTTGTCTCCCAGTCTTTCTTTTCTGCCGCGGTCCCACCGACTAAAAGAAAAATTATTCCTTCGGGCAACAGCTTAGCCGCTTCTAAGAGCAAGGGGATTCCTTGGTAAGGTTCAAAATTACCGGTGTAGAGAACGATTTTCTGGCCAGCAGAAGCGTAAGTTGACCTTAATTTTTGGACCTCTTCCGCCCTTTGCACCCCGGAGGAAAAATCGAGGTAGTTTTCGATGAGAACGGCTTTGTCCTCGTAGCCCTCCCTTTGAAGTTTATTTTGTAGGTCGCGGCAGATAACGATGACGGCCGAAGAAGAGCGGAGGACAAGTTTTTCCATGAAGCGGAAAAAGGCCAGGAGCAAACGTGAGCGAGTGAAGCGGAAGTTTTCTAACTGCTGGGGCAGGCTCGAATGCATATCATAAAGATGGGGAATTCGCCAGAGGCGGCTGAGGATAACACCAAAGAAGGCGGCCTCTTCATGGGAAAAGATTAGGTCGTAGCGCCTCGAGAGGAGTTCTTTTTTGGCCGAACAGAGAAGTAGGCAATCTAATGGAATCTTAGTTAAGGAAGGACCAATCTTAACATGTTTTATCCTAAGGAGGTTAGGTAGGCGCTTTATTCTCAGCCCGGGGAAGGAGACCGTTTCACCGAGAGGGTAGGTCAGCAGGGTGACTTCATGGCCGAGGTGAGAGAGAGCCTGAAGCCGGAAATAAACACTGATGGGGGTGCCGCGGGGTTGGAAAAACGGCTCAGGAGCGAGCATCAGGATTCGCATCAGCGCTCGGTGCTTTCATCATCAATTATTTCCCGGACGTGGTAAATTGGTTTTCCGGTGGATTCATGATAGGTTCGAACCATAATCTCGGCTAAAAGGCCCAGGGTAACAAATTGAATGCCTATGACCATCAGCAACACCGCCAGCAGAAGGATTGGTCGGTTAGCCGAGCTAATTTTTAGAATAAGGCGCTGGTAGGAAAGCCAGAGAGCAATAACAAACCCGATAAGCCCGCTGAGCAAGCCGAGGAATCCAAAAATTTGAAGTGGACGGGTGGAATAGCTGAGAAGGAATTTGACCGTGAGCATATCCAGGACGACTCGGGGGAGGCGGAAGAGAGTGTATTTAGAGCGACCATAGCGCCGCGGGCGGTGATTTACCTTAACCTCGGCGATTCTTACCCCCATGGTAGAGGCAATAGCGGGAATAAAACGGTGCAATTCGCCGTAGAGGCGGATTCCCTTAATAACTTCCTGGCGGAAAGCTTTGAGCGTGCAACCATAATCGTGCAGGCGAACGCCGGTCAGAAAAGAGATTAACCGGTTGGCCACTTTCGACGGCAGGCGGCGGGTAAAGAATTTATCCTGCCTTTTCTGACGCCAGCCGCTGACCACATCATAGCCGTCTTCAACTTTGGCTAAGAGGGCAGGAATATCTTGGGGGTCGTTCTGGAGGTCGGCGTCGAGTGTGATGATTATCTTCCCTCGGGCGTAATCAAAGCCGGCCGAAAGCGCCGCCGTTTGACCAAAATTACGGCGGAGGCGGATGAGCTTAACTCGATTATCCTGTTGGCGAATTTTTTTTAAAACCGTAAAGGAATTATCGTGACTCCCGTCGTCAATGAAAATTATTTCTGCCCTCTTCTTGAGGGTGGCCAACACATTCGTTATCTCCTGGTATAAAAGAGACAGGTTATCTTCTTCATTAAAGACGGGAATAACGAGCGATAAATCGACTTCCTGGGATAACATCTTAGCCAATATATCACAAAGGGGAAAAAAGCTTCAATCCAGTTTCCGCAGCAGGAAGAAGCAAGGGCTCAGGGGTGTTAGATGAGTGGCCCGGAGCCGCCAGAAGCCCTCGCGCCGGAAAGCAGTCTCTCCGCCTCCTTGCCTCGGCGAAGCCGACAGGCTCCTCCCCTCGCTCCGGGGGCCGTAAGATGGCATAGAGACCAAGCGACGTCCAGAGCTGGAGGCCTTATGGCGACACCCCTTCCCGATTATTTTATTTATCCGTCGGTAGTTCTTTAGAACTCTAATTGGGTGGAGGCTTAGGAACAATCACTCGAGCCTCGATTTCTTATTAATCGGCCGAAACCTGAGGCCAGGAAATAAGGAAAAAAATTTAAAAAAAAAGATTGAAACGGAAAAAATTTTTAGGTAAAAAAAGGAAGCCCGGCTGATTAAGAAAAGATTTGGAGGCGTGGGGAATGCTGCGGCGCCGTGATTTCCTTCGCTTGGGAGCAGCCGGTTTATTTATGGCTGGTGCCTCAGTTGACCGGCTCTGGTCCCAACTCGCCTTTGCTCCTCTCTCCAGCTCCTCGTCAGAAAAGACCCTTCTTGAGGAGCAGCTCTGGAGCGATGAGTTTCCCTTTCCCTACGATGACCAGGTGTTTGAAAGCGCCGAAAGAATTGCCAACGTGAGACGGCTCAAAGAATCGGGCTGGAAGGCTGACCTGAACCTGATTCTAAAACCAGGAAAAACCCTTGACCTTAAAATTTTGGTGAGCGACCGGATAGAATCTTTGCCCCAAACCAAGAATGTCCAGGAGTTAACCGGGGTTAAGGATATAGTTGACCTCGTTCTAGAGGGAACGGAGGCCAAACGATGTTATTATCAAGTTCTTTATCGTGAAGGAAAGGACAATTGGAGAGCACTTTCGCCCAAGAGTTTTAAGTTGCCCTTTGTTAATCTGGAAAAGGGGGAGGCTGTCAAAGTTATTTTGATCGGCGATGACCATACTTTTGATGACGCTGATTACGAAGTTCCAGAAAGCTTAAAAACCAGCAAACTAAACGGCGATTACGTAAATGAATTTCTAAAAAACCTGAGAAAGAACCCGAACTGGACGCCCGCCAAGCCCTTGAGCGCCTTGAAAAACGGCTTTTATCTTGCCCTGGCTATTCGTTATCTCATGGCCAACGAGGACCCCGACCTGGTTTTGTTGCTGGGCGATACGACGGGAATCGGTGCCAATTATCGCTGGGCTAAGTTTGGGTTGCCCGTCACCAACCTGAAGAGTTCCGATTATGACTCGATTGCCCAAATTTTTTGGCTGCGGATGCGCAAACTCTATTCGGCTCTAACGCCGAGCGTCCCTATATTGATCGTGTTGGGTAATCATGACGGCGAGGAACAATGGAATGCGGCGGCGGCTTATGCGACTTACTGGAGAAAGAAATATTTTGCTTTGCCTGAATTAGCTACGTATGCTGAGGGGGGCCATCCCGAGGGTAAGTATTATTCTTTTTCTTGGGGAGCGGATAAAAACAACCGCGGCGGGATTCTCTTTGTGGTTTTAAACACCACCGCCTTTACTGGTCCCTCGTATCCGACCAGGTTGGACCAATGGACCTTGGGCGAGGAGCAACGCCTCTGGCTGGAGAAAACGCTGAATAAAGCTGAAAAAGACTGGATATTTCTTTGCTCCCACCATGTTTTGGGTGGCTGGCCGGCAGGTCCGGAAGAAACTCGGCGGGATATTGTCTATGGCCGCGGTCCTTTATTCGTACCGGAAGACTATAAAGATTATGCTGACCCGGAAAAAATCGAGCAGGTTTGGATAACAGAAAAGGCGCTGGAGAATGGCGCGCGAGCCTTTATTTATGGCCATGACCATATTTTTGCCTCGCGGCGGATTGGTTATGGGTTTAATAACCTTGACCTGACAGCGCTTTGCGTCGGGTCGACCAAGTACGTAGGTGAAAAAGGCTGGTGGGGCGGGACTCTGTGGAAAAAGCATTACGGTCAGTTTAACCGGGTGCCGCCTGATTTCTGGGGGCCTTCGGGGATAACCAGGGCCACAATCCTGAATAAAGAAGCCAGGTTTGATTACATCCTGACTGGCTGGACAATCCACTCTAACCTGCCGGAAAACCTGGGTAAGGGAGCGGTGCTGGGGTCGGTCATACTCTCCAGCCCGCCGGCTCAGCTTGCCTGTGAACCTGATATCCTTAGCTTCAGAGGAGTGGAGGGAGGGCCTAACCCTGAGGATAAAATTTTAAGGCTAAAAAATGCCGGGTCTGGCCGACTTCAGTTCAGCCTCATCTCGAACGTCTCCTGGATTAAATTATCACCGGCCGAGGGCGAAAGTTGGGGCAAAGAGCAACTCATAAAAGCGGGCGTTAACATAGGCCTGTTGGAAGAGGGGCGTTACGAGGGGATGGTTGCAATGGCGAGTGCGCAGGCAAAAAATAGCCCTTTTTTGGTCAAAGTTGAACTCATCGTTGACCCGCCTCCCATCTATCCGCCGCTTAATTTAATCGGGATACGCAAACAGAAGCAGGTTCTGGGGGTCAAAAAAACAATGGTCTTGCTCAGCTGGCAGGCCAACCCACTAAACAGGAAAATCATAAGTTATCGGATTTATATTTACGGCCAGAAAGGACAGAGAGCTCTCTTAGGCGAGGTGGCGGCCACTAAAAAGAGTTTTCTCGTCGAAAGCATCTTCCTTCCGCTTCCCTGGATTTTCGCCGTGGCCGCCGTAGATTATAAGGAAAGAGAAGGCCAGAGGGCTGAAATTATAATTCGCTAAGGCCGCCAGCCACCAGAGGGATAATCCCTTAAGGCCGCCAAGAATCTTTGAGGTTATGGCAATTGTAGCTGAGGGAAGTTTTAAAGGTTGACCGCCTTGGGCCTTTCTTAATTGTCGTAAGAGAGGGTTCTCTTATTAAAAGAGCATTATTTTGCTACTTCTGTTTTTTTCTTTATTATGGATGAGGCGAGGTCTAAGGTCATTGAGCGTTAAAAATGGACTAAAGAGACCCAATAAAGTTAAAACCTCCTTCCGGCAAGTAGGTCTTAATTATGGGCAAAGAGCTCTGCTGGTCTTTCCGTAACCAACGGGTCTGAGCTCTGGTTAAAAGCTACATCGATAATAAAGAGAGGAAGCATCTTCAAAACCGTGAGGGATAAAGAGAGGTCGAATTGACAAGTGCGGGCTTTTTCTATAGAATGCTCAAACACTGTGAGTTAATTAGATGAGTGAAAAAACTGTTCTTGTCGTCGATTATGACGCTCAAAGTCTTGAAACCTTAGCGAGCAT
>Ga0209102_1001540_pt1 | contig 11831 bp, 11 predicted proteins | sample ConPoolayeHmetaG_FD_185483 | JGI IMG/M metagenome (GOLD analysis project Ga0209102, IMG submission 185483) | Hot spring microbial mat communities from California, USA to study Microbial Dark Matter (Phase II) - Cone Pool mat layer H metaG... ... | reverse complement strand
ACTAGAAATAGCGATAAATTCTTTAGAAAAAATGGCTAAAAATCCAAAAGTGGTGGCTATTGGCGAGTGCGGATTAGATTTTTATTTAATAAATAAGAAAAAAATATCCAAAAAGATAGCCGAAAAAATTAAGAAGAAACAAAAAGAAATCTTTTTGGAACAAATCAATTTAGCCAAAAAATTAAAAAAACCAATAATTATCCACTGTCGCGAGGCCTTTAAAGAAATGATTCAATTAATTAAACCGCTAATTAAAAAGAATTTCCCCGGCGGAGTTTTTCATTGCTTCTCCGGAGATAAAAATTTTTTAAATAAAATTATAAAGATGAACTTTTATATCGGTTTCTGCGGAAACTTGACTTTTGAAAAATCAGAAAAAATTTGGGAAATTGCTAAAATTGCCCCTTTGGAAAAAATTTTACTCGAAACAGATTCTCCTTTTCTTTCTCCTTGCCCTTATCGCGGCTTGCGAAACGAACCAAAAAATGTTAAGATTATAGCCGATTTTCTAGCAAAAATAAGAGGAAATACTCCAAAAGAAATTTCTCAAAAAACCACCCAAAATGCGAAAAATCTTTTTAAAATATGACAAAAAAATTCAGCGACTCCTTGAAATTTTTCCGGGATTATTTTCCTGGGGCATGATCACTTTCTACTTCGTTGGTAGTTTAACCATTCCTCTTTATATGGCCTATTTTGTTATTTTTTTTGACGTCTTCTGGTTTTACAAATCAATTACTTTTGCCATTACCGCGGTCATCTCACACGTTAGAATCAAGGCCTCGGAGGCGTTGAATTGGCTTGATGAAGCAAAATTTTTTCCTGATTGGCAGAAAATTCACCATGTTATTATAATAACCACCTATAAAGAACCCCTCCATATATTGGAAAGAACTTTAAAAAGCATATCCAACCAGGACTTCCCCTTAAATCAAATTACGGTTGTTCTTGCAACTGAAGCAAGAGATCCGGAAGCCCCAAAAAAAGCAAAAATTCTTGAAAAAAAATTTGCTAAAAAATTTGCTAATTTTTTTGTTACTGTCCACCATCTAAGCCCAAAAGAAACTGTTGGTAAGCATTCAAACGAAAGATATGCTGCTATTTGGGTTAAAAAAGAATTAGTTAATAAAAGAGGATACGATATAAAATATATGACCTTAACCAGTTGCGATGCGGATCATAGTTTCCACCCCAAACATTTTTCTTATCTTTCTTTCCGTTTTTTGGATTCTCCCAAAAGATATTTCCTCTTTTGGCAACCAGCAGTTTTCTTTTATAATAATTTCTGGAAACTCCCGGCACTAACGAGGGTGGTTAATACCCTTTCAACTATTTGGAATGGGGCTATCCTCTCAAGAAGCGACAGACTAATAAATTGCCAAAACTACTCTACCTCTTTTTTTCTAATGGATAAAATTGGCTACTGGGATCCAACGGTAATTCCCGAAGATTATCATATTTTCTTTAAGGCTTATTTTAAACTTAAAGGGAAGGTGGAGGTTGAGCCTATTTATCTTCCTCTCCATGCCGATGCCGCCGAAAGCCATACTCCTTGGCAAACAATTTTAAATACTTACAGACAATACCAAAGATGGCTTTGGGGAGTCTCTGACGATCCATATGTAATTAAAAAATACTTTACTACCAAAGGAATACCATTTTGGGATAAAACAATAAGACTCATTCGTCTTCTTGAAGATCATCTTTTAACACCTATTAACTGGTTTTGGATAACGTTGGGAATCACGCTTCCCACCCTTTTTGTTCCAGATTTTTCAAGAACCATCATTGGATATACCCTACCAAAAATCTCTAGTTTTATTTTAACGATTTGTCTTTCTTTTCTCCTGATAATCTTAATTATTGATGCCAGACAAAGACCAAAAAGACCAAAATTCTTTCCCCGTTTTCGTGCCCTTCTTATTCCTTTTGAATTTATCCTTATGCCTCTTTCCGGATTTATTTTTGGGGTAATGCCAGGACTTGACGCCCATACCAGGCTTATGCTTGGAAAATATCTTGAGTATCGAGTAACAGAAAAGGTATAATTTAGAAAATGACGCAATTTGATAGTTCGCTTTGGGGTGATGAAGCCTGGGCTGCCACTTTGGCAGTAAAACCAATTTGGAAAATTATAACCATTGTCTCAAAGGATACCTCGCCGCCTTTATACTATCTTCTGCTCCATATCTGGATGAAAATTTTTGGGACCAGCGAACCATCTATCCGTTGCCTTTCTTTTCTCTTTTTTCTTGCTGCCTCCTTCTTCGTCTTCTTAATCGGAAAAAGTCTCTGGGAGGAAGAAAAATATCCCTTTTTAACTTTCTTACTTGCCTTTCTCAACCCATTTCTTTTCCGATATGGATTTGAGGGGAGAATGTATTCCCTCCTTCTTTTAACCACGACTTCATCGATGTATTTTTTTCTTAAAAAGAAATGGACCCTTTATATCATTTCTACCCTTGCCGCTCTCTACACTCATCATTTTTCTATTTTTTTAGTTCTTACCCAATTATTTTGGATAATAAAAGGTATCACCAGAAAAAATTTTTTCTCTTCTCTTAAGCCTTATTTAATCATTGGCTTAGGATATCTTCCTTGGCTTTACCCTCTTTACTATCAAACCTCTCTTGTCCAAAGTGGGTTTTGGCTAAGCAAACCAACCTTTAAATCGGTTATTGATCTTTTTGGAAATTTTTTATTGGGAACAGAAAAACATTTTCTCCAAAAGGCCGTTTTTTTAGGAATATTATTTATTCTTTTCTTCCGAAAATTTAAAGATTGGGGAAAGGATTTATTTCTTTTATCCTGGGCAATCATCCCCATTACTCTTACCTTTTCTATCTCTCTGGTAAAATCTTCAATCTTCTATGATCGATATCTTCTTTATTGTGTTCCTCCAATTATTCTTATTTTGGTATCACCAAGAAGAACTTTTTCTTTAACTTTTATTTTTCTAGTTATTTTCTCTTTAATGGTTATTGATTGGCATTATTTTACCCATCCAACTAAAAGACCGTTTAGAGAGCTTGCAAATTACGTTAAAGAAAATCTTAAACCAGAATATGGCTTAATTAACTATAATGACCAGGCTCACCATCTTTTTGAATCAAAATATTATGGTCTTAATGCTCCAATTTATCTCCCCGAAGGGTCTCTTCCTTTTTACACAGGAACCGCCCTAATGGAAGAAAAAGATATTATAAAAATTCTTCCTAATAAAGAAAAAATTATGGTAATATCAAGTGGAGATCCGGGAAAAATTAAATTACCAGGATATACTTTTGAAGAGAAAATCGATTTTAAAAATCTTTATCTCTTATGGTTCAAAAAGGAAAACACAAATTCCCACTGTGGCTAATTTTAGGAATAGCGATGGCTTTTTTTCTAAGAATGCCCTCGCTTTTGGAACCCTATTCTTATGGAGATGAATGTATTTATCTGACTTTAGGCCACGCCATAAAAAGGGGTCTTCTTCTTTACCGCGATATTCATGATAACAAACCCCCTCTCCTTTATCTCCTTGCTGCTTTCTCAGGAAATCTTTTTTGGTTTAGAACTATTCTTCTTTTTTCTGGATTATTAACTATTTTTTTGTTTTTTCTCCTTGCTAAAAGATTTTTTCCAAAGGATGAAAAAATGGTTAAAATTTCAACCCTAATTTTTTCTTTTCTTTCTTCGATTCCTCTTTTTGAAGCAGGAGTGGCAAATGCGGAAAATTTTATGATTCTCCCTGTCATCTTGGGAATTATTTTAATATTTCCCTTTAGAAATCAATCAAAATTAATTTTTTTTATAAGCGGGCTTTTATTTTCTATATCTTTTCTCTTCAAAGTTCCGGCAGCTTTTGATTTTGCTGCCATTTTTTTATTTATTTTTCTATTTAACTTTTCGAAAAGAAATTGGGCCAATTTCTTAAATTCCTTAATTTTTTCTTTTGGTTTTCTCTTTCCTATTTTTTTAACCTTTATCTTCTTTTGGTCAAAAAATGCCTTAAAATACTATCTTTCTGCTTTTTTCTTCCAAAACGTCTCTTATGTCTCTTCATGGGGAAGCACACCTTATCCAAGATTAATTCTCCTTTTTTTATTTACCTTTTTTCTTTTTCTCAAAAGAAAAAAAATAGAAGAATCTCTCCTTTTCCTTCTTCTTTGGTTTTCCTTTTCTCTTTTTGGTGCCACTCTCTCTGGACGGCCATATCCCCACTATCTAATCCAGGTTCTCCCCTCATTTTCCCTTCTTTTATCATCTCTTTTAATTAAGAAAAAACCAACAGAACACCTTCTTCTCTCTTTTTCTTTGGCTCTTTTCCTTTTTTCTTTTTTCTACTTCCAATTTTGGATTTATTCACCGATTGAACCTTACAAGAAATTTGCAAAAGCGACATTTAAAAAAGACTTTGGGGAAAGCTACCTTTCTGCCTTTGGTCAAAAGATAAAAAGAAATTACGAAATCTCAAAATTTCTTATCCTAAGTACCTCAAAAAACGAAAGAGTTTTTATCTGGGGAGACTCCGCCTGTATTTATGCTTTATCAGGCCGACTTCCCTTGGGTCGTTATACTGTTTCTTATCATATTATCGATTTTAACGGATTTGCAGAAACCATCTCTTTAATAAAAGAGAAAAAACCGAAATTTATAATCGATCTTCAAGACGAACCAAAACCCTTCCCTGAACTGAAAAAAATTCTAGAAGAAAACTATTTTCTTTTTAATAGTTTTGATGAAGCAAAAGTTTATCATAAAAAAATTCCCCCCCTTTATTAAAAATGGAAAATAATTTGGTCAATATCGAAAAAAAAATTATTCTTTTCTTTATTGGAATTTCTTTTCTTTCCTTAATAATCTTCTGGAATAAACTCCCCCCCGAAGTTCCTCTATTCTATTCTCTGCCATGGGGTGAAGAACAATTAGGAAAACCGTTAAATCTTTTACTTCTTCCCTTTTCTTCTTTGGTTTTCTATCTTTTAACAACTATTTTAGTTAAATTCCTAAAACCTGATCTTTTCCTTCTAAAAATAGCCTATGGAGGAGTGGTTGTTTTTTCTTTTCTTTCTTTTATAGGATTATTTAAAATTTTAATTTTAGTGATTTAATCAAATGAATCTTGATTTTTTGGTTTTCTGGAAAAATATCTTACCGCCACTTGTCATTTCCTTTTTAATCTCTTTAATTTCTACCCCCTTAGTTATTAAAATTGTCAAAAAAATAGGATTAATTGACGACCCAAGCAAGAAAAAACATCCAAAAATTATTCATACCTACCCTGTCCCCAGAGGAGGAGGAATTCCTATTCTCTTTGCCCTTATTGGCGCTTCTTTAATTTTCCTAAATTTTGACAAGCACCTTTTAGGGATCATAAGCGGGGCCACCCTGGCGGTATTTATTGGCGTTTTAGATGACAAATACGACCTTAACCCCTTCCTTAGACTCTTTACTTGTTTCCTTTCGGCAATCTTTGTCGTTGGCTCAGGAATTGGAATTTCTTTTGTCTCCAATCCCTTTGGAGGAATAATCGATCTTTCTCATCCTCAAATTTATTTTAATTTATTAGGAAAAACCAGAAGCATTTGGCTTTTTTCTGACATTCTTGCTCTTTTTTGGATTGTCTGGTGTATGAATATGGTTAATTGGTCATCCGGAATTGACGGCCAAATTTCAGGCATGATTCCCATAGCCGCTATAACCATTGCTCTTCTTTCTTCTCGCTTCACCGAAGACATCACTCAATGGAATGTTGCTATTTTAGCAGCCATCACCGCCGGTGCCTACCTTGGTTTTCTCCCCTTCCACATTTTCCCCCAAAAAATTATGCCGGGATATGGTGGTTCTACCCTTGGGGGATTTTTACTAGCCGTCCTTTCTATTCTTTCTGGGGCAAAAATTGCAACCGCTATCTTGGTTCTTGGTTTGCCTTTAACTGATGGCGTCTATACCATAATTCGCCGAATTTATCACCGCCGCTCTCCCTTTTTAGGAGATCGCGGCCATCTTCATCATCGCCTTTTTGACCTTGGGTGGAGTAAAAGAAAAATTGCCATCTTTTATTGGCTAACCACCGCTATTTTAGGATTATTAGCCTTAAATTTGAATTCAAAACAAAAATTCTATACAATAATTATGCTTGGAGTATTAATTGGAGGAGTGCTAATGTGGCTAAATTACTTAAAGAACTGGCAAGGTCGGCAAGACCAAGACAATGGTTAAAAAACCTTGCTCTTTTTGCTGCCTTAGTTTTTTCTGGCAATCTTTTTGATTTTCAAAAGTTTATTATTATTCTTTTGGCAACCTTTATCTTCACAATTCTTACCTCATCCTGTTACCTTTTAAATGATATTGCTGATGTAAAAAAAGATCGTCTTCATCCCTTTAAAAAATTCCGCCCAATTGCCAAGGGAACATTAGCAATCCCCCTGGCTTTTTTTATTGCTATCTCCGGTATCTTCCTTAGTCTATATCTAGGAGTTTTTTTATCTTTCTTTTTTTTGCTAATTATATTAACTTACCTTTCCCTCCAAATAATTTATTCTCTTTTTCTTAAAAACATTGCCGTTCTTGATGTTTTGGCAATTGCCGCCTCCTTTATTCTTCGAGTCTATGCTGGGGCAGTAGCCATTGGTGTTCATCTTTCTGTTTGGTTCCTCCTTTGCGTTATCTCCTTAGCCCTTTTTTTAGCAGTCGGCAAAAGAAAGGCAGAGATGACAATTCTAAACGAAGCAGCCCCATCCCATCGCCAAACACTGGCTCTTTATTCTCCTTCTCTCCTGGATAACTACCTTTCAATGTTTGCCTCTTCGGCTTGGATTTCTTGGGCTCTTTTTACTTTTTTTGAACCGCCTCCTCAAAATTATTTCTTACCATTTTTTCCAATCATTAGTCGTTTCCCTTTAACTTTTGCCGGAATTAACAAATGGCTTATGATCACTATCCCAATTGTAATTTATGGAATCATGAGATACCTTAAAATTATCCATGAAGGGGGGAAAGCGGAATCTCCAGAAAGGGTTCTTCTTTCAGATAAACCCCTGCTTTTAAGTGCTTTTATCTGGGGGGCTTTAATAATTTTAATAATCTATGGAGGCAAAGATTAATTTCTACTCGTATTTCTCACAGTATTGACCAGCCACCCAACCTTCTTCTCCCTTTTTATATTCAATCTTATACCAGCCAAGTTTTTCTTCTAAAAGAGGGTATTTTTCTCCAGGATAAACCTTGGCTGCTTCAGATGCCGATGTTGAAGGTTCAAAGACGAACACGAAGCCAACCGGTAGGTGTATTTTTAATTTCAATATAGGGCCGAGGGGGGGGCGTAACGGTGGGGCTAACGCTTTTTGGGGAGGGAGTAGAGGTAGCCTTAGGTTCAGCAGTTGACTCTTCTTCTCCTTTTTCTTCTGTTTTTTCTTCTTCCTCTGCCAACTTAACCAAAATATTCGTCCTAAATCCTGGGAAAAGTTTAGTTCTTATTGTTTTCTCCCTAAAACCCGGAGAAGAAAAAAGAATTGAAACCTCATCTTGAGAAAGTTTTTCCAAAACCAAAGGGGTAAAACCTTTATCTTCTCCATTTAAAGAAACCCTTACAGAATCAGGGATAGAAACAATCGAAAGAGAAGCCGTCTTTTTGTCAATGCCCTTTTCAAGACTAATTATTTCTCCACTTGACTTTGCTTCACTTTCCCTAAATTCTCTTTTAACTACCGTCTCCGTCTTTGAAGTAAGCTTTATCTTTGTCTCCCAAGGGTAAAAACTTCCTCCCTCAGGAACAAGTTTTAAGTTCTTTTCGCCAGGGGGAAGATTTTTTTCCTCATAGGGAGTTTTTCCTAAAGGTTTTCCATCTAAGAAAATATTTGCCGAAGGGATCGAATCAATTTTCAAGGCAGCGTTAGCAGGCTTAAAAAATGTGTTTTTGACAATAAGACCAATAACCAAAAAAATCAAAGTCAAAACAATTATCAAAAAAACCGTTCTCTTCATGGAGACCTGGGGGGGAATCGAACCCCCGTAATCGGTTTTGCAGACCGATGCTTAAACCACTCAGCCACCAGGTCAAAAATTATTTCAAAGAATATTCTATCAATCAAAAGAGAAAAAATCAATTTTCCCCTCTTTCTCTTCTTTCTCTAATTTTTCCAATTAATGCCAAAATTTTTTCTCTTCTTCTATCTTCACTATCTTCTGCAGCATTTCCAAAAAGATAAGCAGTAATTAAATTAGAAGCCAAAACAATTTCTCTTTTATTATCATCTGAAAGAAGATTAGAAGGAAAATTTTCTATCTTTTTCTCTGTTTCTCTAAGCAATAGATAGCGGTCATTTTCCGGATCTTGAAAAAAACAAAAAACCCAAAAAATTAAAGAAGAGGGAAGAGGAAGAGTTCCTTTCTTTCTTAAAAAATCACGTATTAGACAAAGAATAAAAAAATTATCTTCAACATCACTAAGGTTTAACTCCTTACCAATCCTAAAACTTTGGTAAAAATTTGTAACCTCTTCTAATATCTTTTTCCATCTTTCTACCATTATTTCCTTTCTTACTCTTCCTAATATTCCCCCATCTCTCTCTTTTGATCCCATAGTTTATAATTATACTCTATTTTCGCCAAAAATTGACAATTCCCAAAAGGTTTACGTTAAAATTTGACAAAGCCTTCTTTCTTTGCTAAAATTTCTTCAGTTCTCCGGAAGCGGAGAATTTTTTTTATCTGCCCCATAATAAAATCTTTCCAAAAGATGTCAAAAACTTTCTTAAATTTACCCTCTCGCCGCTTAACCAAGCGGAAAACTTGCCATCCTAAAAAGGGAATTTTTGAAACCTTAAAAAATATCCGTTCGGGATCAAAATTTTCTAGATTATTTCGCTGTCTATTTGAAAAAAGAAAAATCAAAACTATCTTAGGTGGGAACTTAATATTATTAGTTTTAACTTCTTCCTTTTTCTCCCCAAGGGCTTCTGCTTTCAACATGATTTCAGACAACGAAACAAAAACTCTTTCTCTAAAAACAATTGAACTAACCACTAAAACTAGTTTTCGTTTTCCCCTCGATGAAGTAAAGATTACTCAAGGATTTAGTTTATTTCATCAGGCAATTGATCTTGACGGTTCAAAAGGAGATCTTGTCTACCCAATTGCTGAGGGTGTGGTTGAGGCAGTCTTTTTTAAACGCTTCGGTTTAGGCAATCACATTATCATAAATCATGGTTGTGGTCTAAGGTCAATTTATGGGCATCTTTCCAAAATTGAAGTTTCTGTAGGCGATAAAGTTGATATCAATAAAGCCATTGGGGAAGTAGGCTCAAGTGGCAATTCTTCTGGTGATCATCTACATCTTGAAGTTTTAGAAGAAAATCGGCATCTTAACCCCTTAACCATTCTTCATCTTAGACAGGCTAATTAAAAATTCTCTTAATATTCTCCTCCAGGCATTGAACTGCCTACTCCTTCTTTTTCTTTCTTCTCAGGAAGATCAGTCACTAAACACTCAGTAGTTAAAATCATTGCCCCTATTGAAACAGCATTTTGCAAGGCTGTTCTTGTTACCTTCAGAGGATCAACAATTCCCTGCGCAAGCATCGAACCAAATTCTCCGGTTAAGGCGTTAAAGCCGAAATCATTATTATCTTTTTCCTCTTCTATTTTCCTTAAAATATAGCCATCATCAGCACCGGCGTTTTTAGCAATCCAACGGATAGGCTGTTCTAATGCCTGATGTAAAATTTTAATCCCTACTTTCTCTTCATCATTTTCCGTCTTAACATTCTCTAGGGCTTTCCTCGCCTGAATTAAAGCTACTCCGCCTCCAGGAACAATTCCCTCTTCAATTGCCGCTTTAGTTGCTTCAACCGCGTCTTTAACTCTTTCTTTCTTCTCATTTAATTCAACCTCAGTTGCTGCTCCAACATTAATCTGCGCCACCCCCCCAGATAATTTTGCCAACCTTTCTTGAAGTTTTTCTTTATCAAAATCGGAAGTTTCTGTTTCTATCTGTTTTTTAATCTGGGCAATTCTTCCTTTAATTGCTGCCTCTGAGCCTTTCCCTCCAATTATCCGGCAATTATCTTTATCTGCCCAAACTTTATCAGCCCTTCCTAAATCAGAAATTTCCACTGACTCAAATTTTCTCCCTGTGTCTTCAGAAACAACTGTTCCCCCGGTCAAAATAGCAATATCCTCAAGCATTGCTTTTCTTCTATCGCCAAAACCAGGAGCTTTAACGGCTAAAATATTAATTGTCCCTCGAAGTTTGTTAACTACTAAGGTTGCTAAAACCTCCCCTTCTACTTCATCGGCAATAATCACTAAATCTTTTGAAACCTTAACGAAATTTTCAAGAAATGGTAAAAACTCGTCTAAAGCGGAAATTTTTTTATCGGTAATCAAAATATAGGGATTTTCAATCTCTGCTTCCATTTTTTCAGGATTAGTCACAAAATAAGGAGAAACATAGCCGTTGTCAAACTCCATTCCCTCCTTATACTCAATTTCCAAGGTCAAGCCCTTTCCTTCCTCAACGGTAACTACTCCATCTCGGCCAATCTTTTCTAGCGCTTCGGCAATTTTTTGTCCTATTAAGGGATCAGCAGCGGAGATTGTGGCTACCTGACTAATATCTTTTGTTCCCTTAACTGGTTTGGAGATTTTCTTCAATGCCTCAACCACGGCCTCGAGCCCTTTTTCAAGGCCACGTTTTAAAATCATTGGATTTGTTCCCGCGGTAATATTCTTAAAACCTAATGAGGCAATTGCGTAAGCCAAAACAGTGGCTGTAGTTGTCCCATCTCCGGCAACGTCATTTGTCTTAGAAGCCGCCTCTTTAACCAAAGATGCTCCCATATTCTCAAAAGGATCCTCAAGTTCTATTTCTTTGGCAACAGAGACCCCATCGTGGACTACATTTGGGGAACCCCATTTTCTATCTAAAGCCACATTTCGACCTCTTGGCCCTAAAGTTGTTGCTACCGCTCTTGCTAATTTCTCTACTCCCTTTAAAAGTTTTTCTCTTGCTTCTTCTGAATATAAAATTTGTTTTGCCATATTTTAATTCTCCTCCACAGCAAGAATATCCTCAAATTTTACAAACAAATATTCTTTATCTTCAATCTTAATCTCATTTCCTGCCCATTTTTTATAAATCACAAATTCACCAACATTGCAAGGAGCATCTCTTTTCCCTTTACCACAATCACAAATTTCACTTGGCCCAACTGCTAAAACTTTTCCCTTTTGAGGTTTTTCTTCATGTGATTCGGGCAAAACAATTCCTGAGGGCGTTTCCCTTTCCGCCTTTACCGGCTCAATTAAAACGTATCCTGCTGTTGGTTTAATTTTTAACTTGCTCATAATTTTTGGAGAAAAAATAACTTGGCAATCTTACCAAGCAAGTGCTATTTTATAAAAAAAATAAAATTTTGTCAAGAGGGTGTACAGGTCACATACATTTGAGACTCTGGGGAGACTTCTAAAAGATAATCAATTGGTGATTTGTAATTAAGTGCTTCATGTGGTCTTTGAGTATTATACCAAATTAAATATTTAACAAGCTCCTTGTTTAAAAGATTAATATCAGTTAAGGCTAAGTCTTGATATTCATTTAAGAATTCTTCTTTTAAGGTTCTGTTTGCTCTTTCTACAAAACTATTAATCTTTGGGCATCTGGGATAGATAAAAAGATGAGTAATTCCTTTTTTGGTTAGATATTGATGGAAAAGACCTAAGTATTCAGAACCATTATCTGTTTGGACTGTTTTAATGCCATCCTTTAAAGGATAAACTTTCTCAAGCTTACTAAAGAAATCCAAAGTATTGGAAACATTAGCTTTTTTGTAAGCTAAGGCAAA
>Ga0209102_1001538_pt1 | contig 11843 bp, 10 predicted proteins | sample ConPoolayeHmetaG_FD_185483 | JGI IMG/M metagenome (GOLD analysis project Ga0209102, IMG submission 185483) | Hot spring microbial mat communities from California, USA to study Microbial Dark Matter (Phase II) - Cone Pool mat layer H metaG... ... | reverse complement strand
TTTTTATCATCAGGATAAAAGGTCCCGGCAACTGCTGGTGGGCGAATTGTTTGTATCTTAGGCATAGGTGGTGTTTCTCTTTTTCTTTTAGCAACCAGAATTGGCAAAATTAAAGCTAAGACTAGTGCTATTATAACTCCAGTAGGAAAAATTTTCTTCATCTGGTTAAAATTATATAATAATTACAATGGAAAATTTAAAAGTTGCCCTTGTTTATGATAAAGTTAACACCTGGGGTGGAGCGGAAAGAGTACTTTTAGCTCTTCACGAGATTTTTTAATCTGTATTACTTAATGTATCTAAATATATTCATCATTTTTCTTTGAAATACCATTCTAAAGATTTTTTCATTGTTATTTTTGGTACAGTTGTAGAGATCGTATTTGGATTGCCTAATTTTCTAAGTAAGGCAAAAATTGGTGGATCACTATCGGAAAAATAAAGCAAGTTTAATATTTTTTTAATAGTATATTTTTGATTTAGAGGGTAGAGAAGATGTAATTTCTCAAGAGTTTTTTTAATACAACTAACAGATTTAATATCAAGAAGTCCCAGCAGGAATGAAATGTAAGCTTCAATAACCATTCCATGAGAAATTGCTTCTCCATGAGTTAAGTAGTCCAAATCTATTATCTCTAATATTTTTCCTACAGTATGTCCAAGATGGGTTAATCTTTCAATCTTTATGGGCTCATTCCATTTAGATGGAGTTTTTTTCCAGTGTTCTATTTTTAAATAAATAGTCCTCTGAATTATTTTTTCAAGTATCTCTATATTTCTAAATTTATTCTTTTCTGATGAGCTGGCGATAAATTCTATAAATTTTAAATCTTGGGCGAATCCATGTTTTACTGCTTCTGCTATACCAGATCTTATTTCTCGTATCTTTAAAGTTTTTAAAAAAAATGGGTCAATTATGACTAGGTCTGGGGGTTTGTATGTGCCGATTGCGTTTTTAACCCATGGGGTATTTATGGAGTTCTTAACATCAGGCGCACTATCTAATTGGGAAAGTAAAGTAGTGGGGATATGAACTAGGCGAATACCTCTGTATATTACAGAAGCTGCTAACCCTGCTATGTTTCCTGTTGTCCCTCCTCCTAAAGCAATAATACCGCTTTTAGACGTGCCACCATAGTTGAAAAATTGGGTTATAATTTTCTCAAAACTTTTAAAGTTTTTTCCCTTTTCAAAAGGAGAGTGTTTTATTAGAAACGTAGGATACTTATAGGATATTATACTGGTGATTTTCTGACCATAGATTTTGGCTACTAACTTATCGCTTATTATAAAAACTTTGTCAAACTTCATATTTTGGATATATTGGTTTATATGTTGGTGTATAAATTGTCCGATGATGACGCGAACATTTTTTTCTATTGTTTTTTTAAAGGTAAATTGTAGTTCTAGCATTTGATTTTTATTATGGAATGTTGTAATATTTTACCTAAAATTCATAAAGAATAAAAGTGTTGAAAAATCCTTTAGAAGAGAATTCCCTAAATTTAACGATAGCCTCCCGGTTGAACTTTAAAATAATTAAAGTAATAAAGCCTCATAACACAAAATCGACAGTTTTGATTTGTAAAAAAGGTAATAGAAAGTTAGTCGTGAAATATGGAATTGGTAAAGGTAGCGATAAAGTTAGAAATGAGATTAATTGGTACTTAAGGGTTGGTAGGTTCCTTAAATTTGTTCCTAAATTTTTGGGCGAAATGGAGATAGGGGGTATCCCTGTTTTAATTTTAGATTTTATAGAAGATACCTTAACGATTGATGATATATCTTTTAGCAATAGAGATGACTATCTATTAATAAAACGGCTCATTAATAAATCATTAGTTTATTTGCAAATTCTTTTTGAAACAAATCTAAAAAGAAGAGTTTCTTTAAAAGAAGCCAATACGCTTTTTCTTCAAAAATTTGAAAGACGATATAATGAGGCAAGAAGGTATAACTACTTAAAAATCTTATTTAATCAGAACGAAATAGTTATTAATGGAGAGGTTTATCCTAATTTTAGGGAATACATCGAAAAGATTGTTAGTAGTAATCTTTTTCGATGCTTAACACCGCGTGTCCATGGGGTAATTCACGGAGATCTCCATTGCGGAAATATCCTTGTGCAAAAAAAGAATAATAAGATATTTTTTATTGATCCAAATGGTAATCTTTCTATGCCAATTGAATACGATTATGGCAAGATTTTTCATTCCATTCATGGGGGATATGGATCAATTATGAGGGGAAAATACAAACTGAAGCAACTTGCTGATAATAGATTTGAATTTTCACTTCACGTACCTAAATTTTATGAATCTATATTTTGTGAATTAAAGGAAAATCTATCAGAAAGTTTATTCGTAAAGTCTTTTTATACAGAAGCGATGCATTTTGCTACAATGTTGCCTCATCATGCTAAGAGACCAAAAGAAACAAAAGCTTTATACTTAAGGGGGGTTTTATTATTCAAAGAACTTTTTAATTTTTTATTATAAAATATATTTTAACTAAAAATTGCGTGATTGTGTTTTATTAAACCTCTATCTGTGAGGTGACAACATTTTGTAATAAAGCAGAAAAGAAGGCCATGCGGGAAATTAAATCTTTTAAAATATCAAGAGTGCCCATATTGTTTTTGGTAGGAGGCAGGGGAATAAGAGTTAGGCAACTCACAAATGATGAGATTCCTAAACCACTTATAAAAATAACAGAGGATAATACAATTTTAGATCTTATTTGCGTTAATCTTCAGAATCTTGGTTGGAAGAATTTCATTTTTTGCCTCGGGCATCATGGGAAGTATTTAGAGGAACATCTTAACGGGGTTACTTGGAAAAGAAAGGGGATTCGGATTAGATTTTTAAAAGAAGAATTACGAGGACTTCTAGGAACAGCTGGGGCTGCTTATAAAGCAATAAGAAAATTTCGAATATGTGGACCTACTTTTATTCTACCGGGAGATATGTTTCTACCCTGGACAAGATTCCAAGAAATGCTCGCAGCACACCTTGATAAATCGGCTACTATTACTTTTGGGCTTACGAGTGTAATTACTAGGAGGACCTCAGATATTGGAAAGATCTATATGGAAAAAAACACTAGTAAATTAGTTAAGTGTTATGGACGCACCGAGTCTACTCCTCCACCTGAAGGGGAGTTGGCTTCTTTGACGAGTGCGGGGGTAGTGGTTGTTGATGCTCAAGCGTTTCTAGATACCTATGCATCATTTATAAAATCAAAGGGTTTATCCAAAAATACGCCCGTGGATATAAGAGATGATATTTTAAGTTGGTATCTTAATTGCCCTAATCATAAAGCTTATGGTTTTAACTTTGTGGGAGAGGCGTTAGATTTAGGGACGATAGATAATATTTTATACGCTCGTGTTAATTGGAAGAAATACATGTTAAGCTCTTTATGAGAAAAAAGGCAAAAAAAGTACTTTTTTCTTTTTGGGATGGAGGGACCGGACATCTAACTAGGGTTATGTCATTGGCGGAAGAAGCAAGAAAAAGAGGGATGAAAGTTGGATTTATTTCTTCTGAAAAGTATGTTAGCTGGATTTTAAACGAAAATCCAAATTATCGTGTGTATCTTATTTCTAATCGAAATCCTACCGCACAACCTCCACCCTACCCATTTCCTGTGTATTCACATGCATTTGGCCATGCGCAAAGATTGAGGGGTTTAAGATTTGATGATGTTAAATGGTTGAGAGGAATAGTTAAAAAAGAGATTGAAGTTTTAAAAAGTTACCAACCGGATGTAGTGATTAATGATTATAGAGACACTATTAAAATAGCGGCAGAAGTTTTAAAAATACCTATAGTAGGAATAACCAAGTCAACGGGTAACCCTGATGGATACACTTTTAGTTGGTGGTTAGCTCCGCCTCCTGATTTAATATTACCCGATTGCCGACAGAGCTTTAATGTAGTTCGGAAAGAATATGGTTTAACTCCTATAAAGGATGAAAGAGAAATGTTTTCTGGCAATGTTTGTATAATACCTAGCATCAAGGAAATAGATCCATTAATGAGGAAATCAAGAAATTCATATTATGTGGGATTGCTTTCTTATTGGTGGAGGAGAAACGATGAGTTTGAATTTATTCCATATAATATTCCCAAAATTTTTAGCTATATTGGCGAGAAAACGAGGCCCGAGTATGGCTATTCTTCTATAATTACTCAGGTGATACTTTCTTTTCCGGATGTGGGTTTCTATATTGCCGGAAGTGCAGACAAGTATACTGATTTAAGGATAGAAAAACTTAAAAAACAAAAAAGGGTTATAGTGAAAGATTATATTCCGGCAAAAACGGCCATTTCAGAATGTTCTGTAGTTCTTAACCACGGAGGTTCGGGAACGGTACTTTTAGCGTTGTCGATGGGAAAGCCAATTATATTTGTTGGCCCATTTAATACAGATCAAATAGGTGTAGCTAGACGAGTAACAGAATTGGGAGCTGGTTTAATAATTCCCCACTCTACTAAACCCCTAGAAAAGATGAAAGCACCTGATTTAGGAGAAGGGGTAGAGATTATGGGTTATTGGAAGTCTGAAGTCACCCCAGATAAGATATCTGCCGCTATTAAAGAAGTGCTTACAAATTCTCATTATACTAAAAATGCCGAAAGACTAGCGCATTTAATAAACACTTTTGGAGGAGTTCGAGATGCTTTAGATATCGTGGAAAGATTAATATAGAATTTTTAGAATGTTTTCAATTCCGGAAATTAAACCAGAAAAAGCTTCAATAGAGATCACGACGGCGTGTAATCATTCCTGTGTTTATTGTCCGGTTTCTAAATTTCCGCAAAAACAAAAAATAATGAGCTTAAATTTATTTGAATATGTAATGAAAGAATTAAAAAGTCTAAATTACCACCTCCGAAGAATCTCTTTCACTCATTACAATGAACCGTTGTTGGATCCTTTTCTTAAAGAGAGAATTAAAATAGCAATGAATTATTCCTTTTTTAATATAGTAGTAATTTTTACTAATTTAAGTGTTATGAAAGAGAGCTTAATTCAAGATCTCCAATTTGCTCAGAGAAGACTTGTATTCAGCGTAAACTTACCCACTGCTAATAAAGAGCGATATTTTAGACTTCACGGCGCAGATCATTACCCTATTGTAGAGGAAAATATTAGAAAGCTTGTAAGAGCTGGTTTTGAAGTAAAAATTAATGTTCAAAAGAATGTTTTTACGAGACCAGAAGATCAAGAGAGTGTTATAGAGAGATTCGAAAATTTGGCATCAGTAGATATAATTCCTTCAGATAGTCGAGCCGGCTTAGTGTTAAAGAGAGCTCGTTCTGTACCAAAGGGTGTATTGGCGGGATGTTTTATCAAAAGACCAATAAATCATGTTCATATTGGTATAGATGGGGAAGTTTTCTTATGCTGTCAAGACTTTTTTAAAAAATATAAATATGGATCACTAAAAGAAATGAGACTTAAAAAGATTTTAAATTCGGAAGCTGTGAAAAAATATCTTGGCTTTATTTATGGAGGAAAAGGTGTTTTTCCACGGAATTTTATCTGTAGGAGTTGCGAATTTGCTATTTATAAAAACGCATAAAAATAAAAATATGAAAGTTGCTTTTGATATTAGTCCTTTGAAAAAGGGACATAGAATAAGGGGGGTGGGGAATTATACACGTAATTTGGTTTTTTGGTTAGAAAAATTAACTCGCAGAAGTGATAAAATCTTAATAGATTTTGTTGATTTCTCTAAAAAAAATGTTAAATTGTCTTCATATGATCTCATTCATTATCCCTATACAGATTTATTTTTTGTTTCTCTACCCCTTTTTAAACCTGCAAAAGTTGTGACAACAATTCATGATGTGACACCTCTTCTTTTCCCCAGGTACTACCCATTAGGTTTAAAAGGAAGGCTAAGGTTTTTGATTCAAAGGTTTTTAATCAGTAAGGTAAATGCAGTTATTACAGACAGTTTTGCCTCAAAAAGAGATATAGTTAAATATTTAGGCTATCCAAAGAATCAGATTTTTCCTATTTACTTGGGAGTTGAGAGTCATTTTAGAAAAATAAAAAATAGGGAATTTTTAGATAAAATAAGACAAAAATATAAATTACCATCAAAATTTGTTCTCTATGTGGGAGATGTGAATTATAATAAGAATCTTATTAGACTTGCTGACGCTTGTAAAAATATAAACATGAACCTAGTAATAGTTGGAAAACAAGCGGTTATGGAAGAATTTGACAGAAAACATCCAGAAAATCAAATGTGGGTAAATTTTTTAGAAAAATATGATAAGGACCCTCAGATTTTAAGAATTGGTTTTTTGCCTGCTGTTGACTTAGTGGCAGTATATAATCTTGCGTCTGTGTATTGTCAACCATCATTATATGAGGGTTTTGGTTTGCCTATCTTAGAAGCAATGGCATGTGGTTGTCCGGTAGTAGCATCCAAGATTCCTGCTTTCTTGGAAATCGCTAAATCTGCCGTTTTGTTTATGAATCCATTGGATAGAGAGGATATTTCTCGAAAACTATTGCTTGCTTTAGAAGATTTATCAGTTAGGAAAAGGCTAATAGTTGGTGGATTTCTCAATGTTAAGAGGTTTTCCTGGGGGAAGTGCGCTAGGGAGATCTTGAGTCTCTACACCTATGTATATAATAAAGAAACGTAATGAGAATCTTAAAAATAGCGATTATTTATGATAAGATCAACACTTGGGGTGGAGCGGAAAGAGTACTTTTAGCTCTTCATGAGATTTTTCCTCAAGCACCTTTGTATACTTCGGTTTTTGAGGAGAGAAAAGCAAAATGGGCAAAAGTTTTTCCCCAGGTAATTCCTTCGTTTTTACAAAAGTTTCCTTGGGCAAAAACAAAAAATCATTGGTATGCCCTACTGATGCCTTTGGCTTTTGAACAGTTCAATTTTGATGATTATGATATTATTATTTCCGTCACCAGCGGCGAGGCAAAGGGAATTATTACTAAACCAAAGAGCCTACATCTTTGTTATTGTCTAACCCCGACTCGTTTTTTGTGGGTGAAGCCGGGATATGAAGAATATCAACATTTTGGAATTTTTAATAAATTAGTTCATACTCTCAAACCGCCATTTTTATCTTTGCTAAAAAAATGGGACAAAATTGCTGCCCAAAGACCCGATGTTTATGCGACAACTTGCAAAACTGTTGCCCAGCGGATTTTAAAATTTTATTCTCGTCGGGCAAAAGTTATTTATCCTTTTGTGGATACTGAATTTTTCAAGCCAGGAGAAAAATCTTGCCCAAAAAATAGTTATTTTTTAGTTGTTGGTCGTTTGGTTCCTTATAAAAAATTTGATATTGCTATAGAGGCTTGTCAAAAATTAGGTGTGTCTTTAAAAATTGTTGGTCAGGGGCCGGATTTTAAATCATTAAAAAAGAAAGCAAATTCTTGCTTTAAAAATGGTCAACCGTTAGTAGAAATGGTGGGTTTGGTTGATGATAAAAAACTTTTAAATTTATATCAAAATTGCCAGGCGTTAATTATGCCCCAAAAAGAAGATTTTGGTTTGGTAGCTTTGGAAGCTCAGGCTTGTGGAAAACCGGTAATTGCTTTTCGGGCCGGAGGAGCAAAAGAAACTATTTTGGAAGGAAAAACAGGAATTTTTTTTGATAAGCAAACCTCCAGCTTTTTAGTTGAGACCCTTAAAAAATTTAAAAATTATCAGTTTAGCTCAAAATTAATCCGCTCCCATGCCGAAAAATTTTGTTTGGAGAAATTTAAAAAAGAATTTAAGGATTGGGTAATTGAAGAATATAAAAAATATCGAAATTTATTTAAATAATGAAAAAAACCCTGAAATTTTTTTCTTACTTTTTTCTTCTGGGGTTAATTTCTGCGATTGGACAGGCAGTGATTTTGCGAGAGATAACTTCCCTTTTTTACGGAAATGAAATTTTTTATGGTTTAGGGTTGGGAGGTTGCTTTTCTTAAGACTTGAAAATTGATTGCTTGCAAGGATTATGATAGGATTCGTAGTAGATCGAATATGATATGAAAAAGGATATTGTTATCGGTATTTTTTTCTATAGCAAAAAAAAGATTTTATTAGAGGTGTTGTGAAACAGATGAGAGTATGAAAGAAATAACCCTTTTTGCCTTGCCAAACATTCCATTAATTAAACAAGGAGATAATCTTGGTGAAATAATATGTAAATCTGCGGCCAACTCGAATTTTACATTTAACGATGGAGATATTGTTGTAGTTGCTTCTAAAATTGTCTCCAAAGCTGAAGGGAGACTGGTGGATACCGAGAAGATTGAGCCGTTAAAAGAAACGATCTTGCTGGCTGAAAAAATAGGAATGAACCCCAAAAATCTAGAGGTAATTCTTGGAGAAACAAAAAGATTATTGATAATCAGACCAGATTTGCTTTTAACCGAGCACCATTTAGGTTTTATTTGTACTAAAGCGGGGGTTGATAGTTCCAATACAGTGTTGGGGCCAAAAGGAAGAGTAGTCGCTTTACTTCCAGAAGATCCTGATGCTAGTGCTAAAGAAATTCGGCGGAAAATAGAAAAGGCCACAGGAAAGAAGATTGCCGTTATAATCAATGATACTTTTGGAAGACCAGACCGACGGGGATCGGTAGGGATGGCAATTGGGCTTTCCGGTATTGCTGCGGTTTATACTCCTCCAGTGACGGCAGACATTTTTGGCAAAAAACGACACCCTGAGATTGCCCAGGTTGATGAAATTGCTGCTGCTGCCTCGCTTCTTATGGGCCAAACTAATGAACGTCGTCCTATAGTAGTGGTGAGAGGCGTAGAATATCAAACGTCAGAAACAAGCGGAATTAAAGATCTTCTCCATCCTGCTACAAAATATATTCAAGACGCTGCAGAAATAGTAGATAGGCTAAAAAAGAAATAAGACTTTTAAAGCCTCCTGTTTATACACTTGCAAATAGCTTCCTTAGAACCACGACATAATCAGTCAATTGTTAGTTTGTAATTTATTTAAATCTATTAAGACGAAAATTTGGTATTATCGAATTAATGAGTAGTCTTGGTTTTTTTTCTTATTTTTTCCTTCTGGGGTTAATTTCGGCGGTGGGGCAAGTGACGATTTTGCGGGAGATAACCGCCCTTTTTTACGGAAATGAAATTTTTTATGGTTTAGGGTTGGGGAGTTGGTTGCTTTTTGTGGGGCTAGGGAGCTTTTTGGGAATAAAATTAAAATTTAAACAAAAATTTTTGTGGCTAATTTTGATAGGCATTTTATTTTTAGCCCCTGGCTTGATAATTTTTCTGCGCTGGCTGGTTGGAGAATTTATTCCCCTTGGAGAATTGCCAAATTTTTCTTTCGCTTTACTGATTTTGGGAATAATTCTTTTTCCTTTATGTTTTTTCCTGGGAGCTTTATTTAGTTTGGGGGCCTTAAAAAAGAATGTTAATCTTGCCTATTTTTGGGAGACAGTTGGTTTTGCGGCAGGCGGGCTCCTTTTTGCTTTTGTCTTTAGTAAAATTGTTTTTTCTTTTGGTTTGGAAAAAAGATTTTCTAGTCCAGTTCTGGTTATTAATAGTCAATACCAGCAAATTTTAATTAGCGAAAAAGAAGGGCAAAAGAATTATTTTTTAAATGGTCAGCTTGCTTTTACCAATAAGGAAAGCTTTGAAGACAGGCAACTATTAAGTTTAATTGCTCCTTTTGTAGGCAAACCTCAAAAAATTTTAATAATCTCTTCGCCTGCTCTGGTTAATGAAATTAAAAATATTTTTCCCGAAGCAGAGGTTGTTTTTTTAGAAATTGACAGAAAACTTTTAGATTTAGAAAAAGAGTTACTCGACAGAAAGATAAAAGCCATAAACTCTGATCCTAGGAAATTTTTGGCAGAGGACAAGGGTTTTTGGGATTTAATAATTTTTTTCCCGGGAAACCCTCAAAGTCTTTTGGGCAATCGTTATTTTACCTTAGAATGTTTTGAAGCAGTAAGAAAACGACTAACTCCTTTGGGTATTTTTGTTTTACTTTTTTATTTACCGAGTGATTATCAAAGCGAAGAAGCGGCAAAATTTGGCAGTTCAATTTACCAGACTTTGGAGAGAGCTTTCCCCAATTTAAAAATTCTTGCTCCCGAGGATCAAATTTTACTTTTGGCTAGTAAAAAAGAACTTGAGATTAATCAGGAAAATATTATTCCTGCTTTTTCTGATTATTTTTGGTATCATTTTAAAAATCCTCAAACAGAAAAAATTACTCAAAGATTAAAAAATGCTCCTGTTAAAATTAACAGCGATTTTTTTCCGGTGGCATTTTTTTATTCTCAACTTTTTTGGCAGACAATTTTTAGTTTTAAATTGCCACGGTTGATTTCTAGGATTGTTTTCCTTTTGCCATTTTTGATTGTTGGGCTATTGATAATTTTGCTTCTGAAAAGTAGAAAAAGTTTTCGTTTAGGTCTGTTGGCAGCCAGCTCAAGTTTTGTTCTTTTAAGTTTGGAAATTTTGTTGATCTTTCTTTTTCAAATAAAAATCGGTTATCTTTACAGTCAAATTTCTTTAATTTTTGCCTCGGTTTTGTTGGGAATTGGTATAGGCGTAGCCCTAATTGAAAATTGGAAATTGAAAAATGAAAATTTGTTTTTAGGCTATTTGCTGGTTTTTGGGATTTTGCTTTTGCTGGGGAAGCAACCTGTTTTTTGGTTTTTGACGGCTTTATCTTTAGGATTTATTGGCGGAGGTATCTTTGGTCAGGTTAATCGAGAATATTTAAAAGTAAGCAAAAACCCTGGCTATATTTACGCTTTTGATTTATTTGGAGCTTTCTTTGGAGCGATTTTAACCAGCAGCTTTTTGTTTCCTGTTTTTGGAATTTGGGGAATACTTTTGTTTTTAGGAACAATAACAATTGTTGCTTCTATTTCCACACTCCGGGGATAGTTTCTGGGCAATTGGAGGATTTACCGTTGGCGTCAACTAAATTTTCTTTGATAAAATAACCAACTCTTTTAATTACTGGTTGATTATTCGCGGGACAATAGGTAGCGTTTCCTTCCTCATCTTCAATGTTGCCGGTGTAGACATATTTCATTCCTGCTTGCTGGCAAACTTGGCGGGCTTTTTTAATTGTTTGTTGGGGAGTTGGGGGAAGATTAGTAAGTTTATATTTTGGCCAAAAGCGAGAAAAATGGATGGGAACATCCTTACTAGTATTTTCTTTAAGCCAAAGACACATTTGTTTTATTTCTTCTAAATTATCGGTATAGCCGGGAACAACTAGCCAGACTATTTCCAGCCAAACATTACTGTTGTGGATAATTTTTATGGTTTCTAAAACTGGTTCCAATTTCCCCCCAATAAGATTACTATAAATTTCATTGTTAAAAGCTTTAAAGTCAATTTTGATGGCGTCCATATAGGGTAAAAGCTCTTTTAGCGGTTCGGGATTTATATAGCCGGAAGAAACCATTACCGTTCGCAATCCTTTTTCTTTTGCTAGTTTGGCAATATCACGCATATATTCATACCAAACAGTAGGTTCGTTATAAGTAAAAGCGATTACCTGAGAGCCAGATTTTAGGGCTTCTTCCGCTACTTGCTGGGGAGTCATTGGAGTGGAGGCTACATCTTCAGGAAATCTTTGGGAAATATCCCAGTTTTGGCAGTATTTACAAGCTAAATTACAGCCAGCGGTGGCTAAAGAATAAGCTTTTGCTCCTGGTAAAAAATGATAAAATGGCTTTTTTTCAATTGGGTCAATAGCAGTAGTTACTGGTTTTCCGTAAACCAAACTATAAAGTTTTCCGCCAATATTTTCTCTAACCTTACATAATCCTCGCTGACCTGGGGAGAGAATACAGCGG
>Ga0209102_1001536_pt1 | contig 11856 bp, 9 predicted proteins | sample ConPoolayeHmetaG_FD_185483 | JGI IMG/M metagenome (GOLD analysis project Ga0209102, IMG submission 185483) | Hot spring microbial mat communities from California, USA to study Microbial Dark Matter (Phase II) - Cone Pool mat layer H metaG... ... | reverse complement strand
TTTTTGGTCTTGGGCGTTGGTTTCCACCTCAATCCTTTTCCCCCAGATAACCCCCCCTTTTTTGTCCAGAAGGCGCACTTCCATTTGAGATTTTGCTCCTAAAAGGCCAGCAGACCCCTGGCAGGGTTCAGCGTATGCGGTGCCGATGATATAATATTCTCCAGAGAGGGTTGAAGGAAAAGCTCTTTTCTGGTTGGCAAAATAGAATCTGGCATATTCCCGCAAGAGGAGACTTTCACCCTCCTGAACTGGAAAAGCACAGGATTCAAGGTAATAGAGAAGAGCGGTTTCGGCAAAAGATTCCTGGCAAGGGCCCTGAGAAGTCTTTTCCACAAGCGCCACCGAGACAGTCGGTTTTGGACCTTTAGGCAGCTGGTTGATGAGTGCCAGGGCTATCGCACTATCCCGCTGGGAGGTGAGGTTGAGTCGATCCCGAAAGATTAAGTACCTTAAGACCTCACAGGTAGTCCGCTTGAGCAACAGACGGCCTGCGGACCTATCTTTTTCAACAGAGACATGGTCACCAAAGACCCGGCAGCGGTCGGTCTTCAGGTCATAAACCTTCAGTTGGTAGACCATTATTCCGGACTCCGTTCCTGCCATCCCTGTCAGCACGTAGCCAACCCCATAATTGAGAAGGGAGGAGTAAAGACTTTCCTGCGGGAAGTCTGGTCGGGTCGTTAACTCCTTATTCAGAAGTGGCTCAAACTCTGCCGGAAGAAGGAGGTGGTAGGCCCGGCCGAGGATGCTTGTTAGGTAACGGTTGGCCTCAACCGCTACCCATTCCTCGCCAAAGGGTTGGATCGGGTAAAAAGCTACCTTTTTAGGCAACCCTTCCGCAGCACCAGGGATGGAAAGGGACAAAAGCACTGCGAACACCACTATAATCTTCTTGACCATCTTCATTTTTTCATTATCTCCTTAACAACCCTCTGAAGAGATTGGAGGTCCAACCCCTCCTTTTGATAAAGCGCCTCAGGGGTTCCGCTCTCTCCATAAGATTTAATCCCCAGCCTTTTAAACTGCACACACAGCGATTTTTCCGCCAGAATATTTGCCACTACAGAACCAAGACCAGTCTGGATATGATGGTCTTCGTAAGTAATAATCCGACCCGTACTGGCCGCTTCTTTGATAGTCTGCTCACCAAGAGAAAGGGGGCAGGAAACAGCCAGGACGCCAACCCCGATACCTTCTTTTTTCAAGTTGTCACTGGCGAGAGAAGCGTAGAAAGCCATCGGTGCACCCATAGTGATAATCGTCACATCTTTACCTTGGCGCAGCCAGTCTGTCTTTCCATATTCAAACCGGTAATTCTCCCCATAGTAGGGGGTGCCATCTTCTTTGGTAATCACCGGAACTTTGGAGCGGCCCATCGCCACCATAAAGTTGCCAAACTCCTTAGCAACATACCGGATGACGCGGTCGGTCTGATTGGGGTCGGCCGGTACAATAAGTTTAAAGTGATACAGGTTTGCCATTATACCCACATAGTCAATACACTGGTGGGTCTTTCCGTCTTCACCCACATCCAGCCCGCAGTGGGTACAGATAACCTTTAAGTTGGTATGATTAAGGTCATTCAATCTCTGCTGATTATAGGTTTCGTCAACCCCAAAGACTCCGAAGTCGGCAAAGAAGGTTATCACCCCTGCGGCGGAGAGGGCGCCAGCGATAGTGGCTGCAGCGTGTTCTTGGACACCAACCTCAAAGAAAGAAGAGGGTGAGAAACCGGCAAACTCTTCGGTGCGTACCGAACTTGCCAAGTCACAGTCAACAACCGCAATCGGGGTCTTTCCGGTTACCCCACAGTTTGCTGATGCCAGGGACTTCAACGCCCTGCCAAAGGCACCACGGTTATCTAACCTTTCATTTACCTGATAGAGAACCTCTTTTCCGGTGTCGATCACAATCGGATAAGAAAGAGCCCGCTCCGGAATGGAAAAGGACCAATTCTTACGCACCTGCGTCAAACGGGAAAGGGTCTCTTCCTCTATCCCTAACTCCACCATTGCTTTCTGATGCTCTTCCTTTTTGAGGGCAACGCCGTGATACTGGCAGCGGTTCTCCATAAAGGAAATGCCCTTGCCCATAACCGTTTCCGCGATTATTGCGGTTGGTTCTCCATCGCTTACTGCCTCACGCAACGCTTGGTAAATCGCTTGGTGGTCGTGGCCATCAATCTCCAATACCTTCCAACCATCAGAGAGATAGTTCCCTTTAATATTTTGAGGCATAACCTCTTCCAGTCGGCCACTAATCTGAAGGTGGTTATAATCAATTATGGCTGTCAGGTTGGAAAGGTTGTATTTTCTGGCAAAGCGCCGAGCCTCTGCCACCTGACCCTTAGCCTGTTCGCCGTCACTCATTACCACAAAGACCTGATAATCTTTTTTCAAAATCCGGCTGGCGACCGCAAACCCACAACCGGCTGAAAGCCCCTGCCCAAGGTTGCCAGTTGACCACTCAATACCTGGTAAATTCCTTTCCACGTGTCCCTCAAAAGGCGTACCTATCAGACGGAAGCCACTGAGAGCCGCCTCAATGGGGAAGAAGCCCAACCTTCCCAGAACCGAATAGACGCCAGGAGAGGTGTGACCATGGCTGATGATAATCCGGTCACGATCAGGATGGTCAGGGTCTTTGGGGTCCACCCTTGCATACTTATAAAGAACCAGATAGATATCCAGCGAAGAGATTGAACCACCCGGATGTCCGCAGGCTGCCAGCGTCGTCATCGTAAGGATATCGCCCTTGCATATCCTTGATAGGCGAGCAAGTTCCTCTCTTTCTTTATCGGAAAGCGCCTCGTTCGGAAACCTTTGTGTCAACACTTTTAACCTCGTCTTTTCTTCAAACGAAACCAACCCAAAAAATAAGAAAGAGTGGGGAATTTTTATTTTAACCCGCTCTCTTTTACCCGTCAAATTTGTAATCTTATGGAAGACCTTTTGGTACCAACAAGAGTCTTCGCAGAGAAGAGAGGAGAATCATCAAAAGGACCTATTTTTACAGCGATGTGGATTGGTAATACTCTTTGCGTTTCAGGAAGGTAGCGGCTGCCTCATCAAGGAGGGTAGTACATTTGGGATGGCGCTGGAAAATAGAGCCGGTAACCGAACTGGTAATTGGACCTTCAATCACCCTGGAAGCGGCCATCGCTCTGGCAGAGCCGATTGCCACCAGCAGAACCTCCTTTGCCTCCATCATCGTGGCCACCCCCAGAGTGAGGCTGTATTTGGGACATTCCCGACTGGCAAACCTTCCGTTATGAGAGGCCTCATCCGGGCTAAGGGTCTTAACCCGGCACCGGCTACCCAGAGAAGAAGTTGGTTCGTTTCGACCCACCTCGCCCCGCAACCCCAACAAGATAGTTTGAAGGTCTATGCCACCGGCCCCTTTTATTTTCCGTTCATATTCGGCACATTCGGCAACCGGATCCTTGGCAGTGCCGTTCAACAGGAAGACATTTTCGGTCGTTACATCAAGACTGGAAAAGAAAGTACTCCAGAGCAGATAAGCGTTGCTTAAGGGGTGGTCAAAACCAAAACCGAGGAACTCATCGTTAGAAAAGAAACGGGCCTTGCGAAAACTGATTTGGCCTTTGCGATATCTTTCTACCAGCTCCTGATAACAGGGCATCAGACAAAGGGAGGGCGAAAGTCCAAGGACAAGGTCTGGTTTCTCTTTTATCCTTTCCGAAATAAGGTCCGCTACCTTGTGGCAGACTGCCTTTGTGTCAGGCAGAATGAGAACCTTCACCCTGGCCCCTTTCAGAAAGGGGCTCGCCTTTTAGACAAAACCCCCTTCAAAACGCCGCGCCTGTTCTTCGGCGTAGCGATAATAGTCTTTGCGTTGCAGGCTACTGGCCGCCTCTTCGTCAAGGACCGCAATCACTTTCGGATGGATCTGCATTATGGAGGCAGTAACAAGGCTGGTTACCGGACCCTCTATCGCTTTAGCGACAATGTCACTCTTTTCGGTACCGCTGGCGAGAAAGAGAAGTTCCTTTGCTTCCAGAATGGTGCCAACCCCCATCGTGATGGCAAAGCGCGGGACATCTTCCAGTCGAGGAAAGAACCGAGCATTGTCCTTAATGGTTTGCTCGTCAAGGGTTTTAACCCTAGTTCGGGAAGCAAGGGAAGAGCCTGGTTCGTTAAAACCGATGTGGCCATCCCGGCCGATGCCCACCACCTGAAGGTCAATTCCCCCTGCCTTCTCTATCTGTTCTTCGTACCACTGGCAGTACTTTTCCGGGTCCTTGGCTAAGCCATCAGGAATATAGATATTCTCCTTTCGCACATCTATATGGTTAAACAGGTTTTCAAACATAAAGTAATGGTAACTGGCGGGGTCATCCGGTTTTAAGCCTATGTATTCGTCAAGATTGAAAGTGCGCACTTCAGCGAAAGAGAGTTTCTCCTCTTTGTGTATTCGGACCAGTTCCCGATATAACCCCAAAGGAGTGCTGCCGGTTGCCAGTCCAAGGACAAGGTCTGGTTTCTCTTTCAGGCGGTTGACCACAATCCGGGCCGCCTCTTTACTCATCTCTTCGTAATCTTTAGTGATAATCACCCGCATTTTTAATCCTTCCTCCTTTCCTTTTTCTTCCTTTTTCTTCCTTTTTCTTCTCTTCCAAACCTCCCTCCTTACCATCAGCACCCGGGGCAGGAGGCGGTGGGCCCAAAAGTTGCTTTCTGCCAAGGGAAATACGCTTCTTTTCCGGGTCCACCTCCAAAATCATTACTTCAATTTTGTCTCCCTTCTTCAGAACCTCAGAGGGGTGTTTCACCTTTTGCCAGTCAAGGTCCTTCAGGTGGAGGAGGCCCTCAATCCCCTTCTCAATTTCCACAAAAGCACCATAATTGGTAATATTGTAAACCTTTCCTTTCACTACCGTGTTGACCGGATACTTCAAGGCAATAGTCTCCCAGGGGTTTGGTTCCAGGGCCTTCATACTGAAGGAAACTTTCTGTTTTTCTGGCTCCAGGCCAATGACCTGCACCTCCACGGTATCACCCATTGCCAGGATTTCGGAAGGGGTTTTAATCTTTGATGTCCAGGAGAGTTCCGAGATGTGAAGCAAACCCTCTATCCCGTCCTCTAACTTTATGAAGGCTCCATAATCGGTAATATTAACCACTTTACCCTGGACGCGGCTCCCAACCGGATATCTCTTTTCAATGCCTTCCCACGGGTTAGGCGTTGTCTGTTTGATTCCCAGGGCCACCTCCCCTTTTTCCGTATTTATCCTCAAAATCTTTACGTTAACCTCATCTCCTACCGCCACCACCTGGGAAGGATGGGTTATTCGGCTCCAGGAGAGGTCATTGATATGGACCAGTCCTGTAATATCGCCGAGGTCTACAAAGACACCATAGTCCACGATATTACGCACCACACCTTTAACAACCTTTCCCACCTCCATCTTCTCCAGGGCGGATTTTTTCTTCAAAAGATCTTCTTCCTCAAGGATTTCTCTTCGGGAAACGACGATGTTGTTTCTCATTCGGTCCAGTTTTATGACCTTAAACTCAAATACCTGGTTTATCAGTGCTTTCTGGTCTGATATCGGCTTTAGGTCTGCTTGGCTTGCCGGAAGAAACGCTATAATCCCGATATCCACTCGGAACCCACCTTTTACTGGAGCCAGGATCTTACCCTTAATTCTTGCCCCTTCCCGGAAGGCGTTCTCTATCCGGTCCCAGTTTAAGACCAGGTCCGCTTTTTCCTTGGAGAGCGACACAAAACCGTTTTCGGTCAGGTCTAAACTTTCCAGCATAACCTTAACTTCCTGCCCGGGCTCCAGGGATTCAAACTCCTTAAACTCGCTCCGTGAAATCACCCCTTCCGTTTTGTAACCGATATCCACCAGCACCTCGTTGTTTTTCATCTCCAGGATACGTCCGGTGATGATATTCCCGGGTTTAAAAACGGTTACTTTTTGCAATAAGGTTTCCGAAAGCTCCTCAGCCATTATTCTTTTGTTACCATCCTTTCAATCTTTCTTTTACCTCCTCAATAGTTTCTTGGGGAGTGGAGGTTCCCGATACCAGACCTACTCTCTGGCCAGGTCGGTACCACTCATTCTTTATCTGGTCGGCTCCAGAGATCAGATATGTCTGTGGCTTGATGCGGCGCATCATCCGGTAAAGGTTGGTCGTATTAGCACTTTTACGCGAACCAATCACCAGAAGAATGTCCACCCTTTTGGCGATTTCCGCTGCCTCTGCCCGGCGCCTTTCGGTTACCCGGCAGACGGTATTAAAGATGCGCGCTTCCGGGGGAGCGGTCTCTTCCAAAAGGGAGCGGAGCGCCTGATAGTAACCCTCCCTGGTGTTCGTTGTCTGGCTTACTATGGCCAGCCGCCTTGTGGATAAAAGCTTCTTCTTTTCTTCGTCCTCAAACCTAACCAACCTTTCCCCAACCGGGTAAATCAGACTTCCCTCACCAGCAAAACCAGCCAGGGCTTTTACCTCCGGGTGCTCGGGTTTGCCAATGATTATCACGGTATATCCTTCCCTCTTCAAGACCATGACCAAGTCCTGGACCTTGCGCACAAAGGGGCAGGTGGCGTCAACAACCTTACGCTGATGGCGCAGAAGATCCTTTTTCATTTCCGGGTGTATTCCATGGCTACGAATAATCACCGGCCTTTTGACATCTTCGCCGGAGAACTCGGTTATGGTCGTCAGCCCAGCGCGGCACAATCTTTTAATCACCCGCTCGTTGTGGATGATTGGTCCAAACGAAACGCACTGCCCATACTCTTTTAGTGCTTTTTCGCACAGCGAAACAGCCCGTTTTACACCGAAACAGAAGCCAATTTCCTTAGCCGTAATAACCATTCCAGAATCCAGGAAGTTTTTATTAAGAAGGCTTACCGGCTCCCGCTTTTAATTCGGCAATAGCCGCCATTACTTGTTGGGCAAAACCTTTATAATTTTGACCGGAGAAGGTCAACGGCTTTCCGTAAATTACCTTTATCGCTGCCGGCCGGAAAAACCTCGCCCGGTAGGGAAGAGCCTTCTCTGTTCCTTCCAGATAGACCGGAATGACTGGCGCTCCTGAACCCTCAGCAAGAAGGCTCACGCCGGGGCTGCCGGGCAAAAAAGGTTGCGAAGTAGTGTTCCTTGTGCCCTCTGGAAAGAGCACCAGAGGGTTCCCTTTTTTTAACGACCTCATTGCCCCAATCAGTCCCACCGCGCCCCTTTCCTGCCGCAGGGGGATGACTCCTACGCTCTTAAATATAAGAGAAGCGAAAGGGTTTCTGTAAAAGACCGTTTTAGACAGAAACGTGCACCGCCTCGGAACCCTTAAAGCCACCAGGGGAGGGTCAAGATAACTCCGATGGTTGGCTGCTAATATCACTCCTCCCCGGTGGGGAATATTTTCCAATCCTTTTACCTTAAACCGAAAGAAGATGCGGACGAAAACCTCCCCGAAGATCTTCAGGAAGCAATAGAGCATCCCTTTTTATTTTACAATCCCTTTTGTTTCTTTGTCAATTTTTCGTAGCGCTTCGTTTAGTTGGAGAGGAGACCTTAACGCCTTCCGTACTTATTGACCAGGTCAAAGTAATGGAGGGCGTTCTCTATTGGGACATTGGGAGGGATGTGGTTGCCGACCGCCATAACAAATCCGGGGCACCTTTTCGCTGTCTCTATACACCTTTTCACTTCCTTTTCTATCTCTTCCTTTGTGCCAAAAGTAAGGATACGGCAGTCTGCGTTTCCAATGATGATATGGGTCTTTCCATACCGCTGGACTATCAGCTCCAGACTGGTTAAGGGCTCAAAGATGAAGCCGTCGGCTCCAGCAGCGGCAATGTCATCAATAAACTGGGTAAAGTTGCCGTCAGAACAGAAGAGAACCTTTATTCCCTTTTCCTTTAAGGGCTGCCATAATTTCTGGTACCTGGGGAAGAGATACCTGCGGTACCACTCCGGGTTAAAGATAGCGCCGCTGGTCCAGACCATATCGTCGTGTGAGATAAAGACCTTAATGGTAGTCTCTGCCCAGGCCTTAATGTTGGCCAGAGTGAGATTGAAAAACCCTTCCAGAACCCAAGAGCCGAACCTCTCCGGGTCGGTCGCCACCCCCAAGAGAAACATCTCCCAGCCGAAGGCCTGAATGCACCCGGAGATGAGGGTATTGTAATATCCACCGGAATTGATTAGGTCCGGGAAGAGACGGCAGCGCTCATCAAAAATGGCCTGAAAATAGCGCCGCCGTTCTTCCGGGTCAGGTAATCCATACTCTTCAGCCGCGTCAAACGAGAGGACCTCTTCCGGGGTTTGGAAAGGGCAGACTATGGTATCGCGAAAGTCCTTGCCGCCTTCCGCATACGTTGCGTGCCCCATATCGGTGGTTCGGCCAAGTTCTTGCCAGGGTTGTGGTCCATCATTGGAATACCATAGAAAGTCGTAATTTGCCCATCGGTAAAAGGTCTCCCAAGCCTTGTTTTGCTGGTCAGGGTCTGGGCTGTTGGGGTCAAGGCCAGTAACCTTTCTGACCAGTGTGGTATGGTCGCAGTATTCTGTCCTCCCTATCCGGGGAGCCATCTCCAGGTTCAGTATCTGCAGGCCTATTTCGTAGCTCATTTTTTGGGGTTCAGAAGAGGCCAACGACATTGCCTGCCTGGTCAATATCCACCTTTGTCCCAGCCGGTTCGCTGGGCAAGCCCGGCATGGTCCGCATCTCTCCGCATAAAGGATAGAGAAACCCAGCACCAGCCGCCAGCCGGATATCTCTGATGGGCAGAGAGAATCCGGTTGGTCTTCCTTTTAATTTGGGGTCATGGGAGAGAGAAAGGTGAGTCTTTGCCATACAGATGGGAAGGTTTGCGTAGCCCAAATTGGTGTAATGGTTTATCTTCTCCTCAGCCAACGGTGAATATTCTACCCTTTCCGCGCCGTAGATTTTGGTAGCGATGGTCTCTATCTTTTCTTTAATGGAGGCCTCCAAGGGGTAAAGGAATCTGAATTGGGAAGGTTTGGCAGAGGCAGCGACCACCGCTTCTGCTAATCGCCGGCCACCCTCGCCACCCTTTGCCCACACATTACTCTCCACCGCATCGTCAGCACCAGCGGCAAGGGCCGCCTGGTGGATGGCAGCGATTTCGGAGTCAAAATCGGTTGGGAAGCGGTTAATCGCAACTACCACTGGTATTCCAAAGAGGCGCACATTTTCAATATGTTTTGTAAGGTTTGCAGCCCCCTCCAGCACAGCATTTGGGTCTTCCTTGAGCAGTTTTTCGGGTAAGGGCCTTCCCGGGACAACCCGAAACCTGCCGCTGTGCATCTTTAAAGCCCTCACCGAGCAGACAATTACTACCGCATCCGGAGTAAGGCCGCTCACCCGGCACTTGATATTAAAGAACTTCTCAGCGCCACAATCAGCACCAAATCCACTCTCCGTCACAAGGTACTCCGCCAGATGGATACCTATCAGGTCAGCGATGACGGAACTGTTACCGTGAGCGATATTAGCAAAAGGGCCAGCATGGACGAAGCAGGGTGTATGTTCCAGCGTCTGCATCAGGGTGGGCTTTATGGCGTCTTTCAGCAAGACCGCCATAGCGCCAGCGGCTTTCAGGTCATCAGCGGTCACTGGGTTACCATCTTTGGTTGCCGCTACCACAATCTTTCCCAGGCGCTTGCGCAGGTCAAAGAGATCGGTAGTCAGCGCCAGAATAGCCATTACTTCTGAGGCAACGGTGATGTCAAAAGACGACTCACGGGGCACACCATCTTCCTTTCCGCCCAGGCCGATGATTACCTTTCGCAGAGCGCGGTCGCTTACATCCACTACTCTGGGCCAGGTGATAGAATAAGGATTGATATTAAGTGGGTTTTTGTGATAAAGGGAGTTGTCTAAGAAAGCGGCCAAAAGGTTATGTGCTAACCCCACCGCGTGGACATCGCCGGTAAGGTGGAGGTTAAAATCTTCCATCGGAATTACCTGAGCATAACCACCCCCAGCGGCCCCACCTTTTATGCCAAAGACCGGGCCTAAAGAGGGCTGGCGCAGACAAGTAATTACCCTTTTCCCAATCTTGGCCAGCGCCTGGGAAAGGCCAATAGTCGTGACCGTTTTCCCTTCGCCCAATGGTGTAGGCGTGATCGCAGTTACATCAACATACTTACCCTTTGGCCGGTTCTGGATACGATCTCTGATTTTAAGGTCAACCTTGGCTTTAAATTTGCCGTAAAACTCCAGTTCATCGGGTAGAATACCCAACCTCTCGGCGATCTCCGCAATCGGTCTTATTTCTGCTCTCTGGGCGATCTCTAAATCAGAAAGCATAAAGCCTCCTTAACTTTTAGAGTGGAATACCCTGATAATCGCATCTCTTTAACTTTCCATCCAGTTGGAGTTTGAGAACGGTGTCATGCCTGTCCAAAGGCTTTTTCGGCAACCCTTTGAGGAAGACCCTGCCGTCAGACAACTGCTCCACCTGTATCTTTTTACCAGTGGCCAGGATTTGAGCAGAGAGAACCTTATTTCTAATGCCCACCACTGTTGCCGTTTCACCAGGCCAGCGGAATACATGGAGATAGAGATGGTTGCCTTTTAAGGTAAAAGTACCGATGATGGTCCTTGGCCCATCAGAAGGCATCCTTTCCGAACCATAGATGGACTGGCCATTAACCTTCATCCATCGGCCAATCTCCCTCAACCGGTCCACCTCTTCCTTTCTTACCGATCCATCCGGTTTGGGTCCGATATTCAGCAGGTAGTTTCCGGCCCCAGAAGCAGCGGTTACCAGATACTGGATTAACTGGGTTGGCGATTTCATGTTGGGGTTGTATTTGACATAACCCCAACCTTGAGGGTCTCCCATGGTCATGCAGGACTCCCAGCACCTTCCTGGTGCTGAAGGGTTTACCGCTTGTTCTGGTGTATCCACATCTTCCACGATACCGGAACGGTTGTTGATGATAATCTCCGGCTGAAGGGAGCGCACCATCGCATTCAGTTCTTTGGAGCGCCAGAGTTTCGCCAGTTGAGGAGACGCACCCTTTCCCTCCTCCATACTCCTGGCTATAGGAACTCCGGGTATCCATTCTCCATCGTAAAATAGGTAGTCAATCTTACCGTAGTTGGTCATCAACTCTCTGACCTGGTCATGCGCCTGCTTTACCATCGCCTCAAAACTTTCTGGGTATCTCTTCCGGTCAAAGTATCCGGGAAAACGCCAGTCCAGAAGAGAATAGTAGAAGCCAACCCGCAACCCTTCTTTCCGACAGGCCTTTACATATTCGGCTACAAAGTCCCTTTTGGCTGCGGTCTTTACCGAAGTAAAGTCGGAGACCTTGCTGTCAAAGAGACAGAAACCGTCGTGGTGCCGGGTGGTGAAGACCAGATACTTCATTCCCGCCTCTTTAGCAAGCGATACCCATACCTTGGCATCAAAATTTTTGGGGCAAAACCGTTGGGCCAGTGCTGCGTATTCTTTTGCCGGGATGCGTTCATGCCACATTACCCACTCCCCCCGGCCTAGAAGGGAATAGAGCCCCCAATGGATGAACATGCCAAAGCGCGCCTGGTGGAACCACTCCGTTCTTTTCTGGTAAGTCAATCTATTCCTCATAAATTTTCCTTCTCAATTTTTGGCTAAAGCCCAGAGGCGTCCAGTACTAAAGAGAGATATTTTTCCCAGCCGATGGGCATGATGTGAACCCCGCGGCACATCCCCTTCAGGTTTTTTATTATTTCGGCTGCAATAGCGATACTTTCCGAAACCCTTCCTTCTTTGGGTGTATCAGCCATCCGTTTGATATAATGTTCCGGGACGGTGACCCCTGAGACATGTTCATTCATATACTTTGCCATGCCCGCACTCTTAAGAAG
>Ga0209102_1001535_pt1 | contig 11859 bp, 13 predicted proteins | sample ConPoolayeHmetaG_FD_185483 | JGI IMG/M metagenome (GOLD analysis project Ga0209102, IMG submission 185483) | Hot spring microbial mat communities from California, USA to study Microbial Dark Matter (Phase II) - Cone Pool mat layer H metaG... ... | reverse complement strand
AGGCCTGTCCTTTGGGGTTAGCCCCCACGGCAAGCACTACCGCTACCCTTGCCCTTGGAGATGCCCTGGCCGTCACTTTGATGATTAAAAAGGGATTTAAAGAGGAGGATTTCGCCCTCCTCCATCCTGGAGGTGCCTTGGGGAAAAGACTCCTCCTTACCGTGAAGGATTTAATGCATGTGGGAGAAGCCTTCCCAAAAGTGACTGAAAAGACCCTGATGAAAGATGTCATTTTTGAGATCACCTCTAAGCGATTGGGGGTCACGGCCGTTTTAAATGATCAGGGACATCTGGTGGGAGTCATTACCGATGGAGATCTTCGAAGGGCTCTTGAAAGATTCAGTGACCTTCTCAATCGAACTGCCTCAGAGGTCATGACCAGAAATCCAAAATGGATTGAAAAAGATGCATTGGCTGCAAAAGCCGTTCAGAGGATGGAAGAATACTCCATCACCTCCCTCTTTGTTTTTGATCAGCCAGGGGAGAAGATTCCTGTAGGGGTGATTCATCTCCACGATCTTTTGAAGGCAGGAGTCGTTTGATGGGAGAAAGGATAGGGAAGGCTCAAAGGGTAAGGATCATTCTATTGGTCTTTATCGGACTGATCATGATAGGGGTCTGGAGCCTTCTATGGGTGAATCTCCAGGACCAGAAAAAAAAGAGCGATCAGGAAAAGGGTTTTAGATTGGGAGAACACATCGATCAACAATTAGAGAAGATCCGATTTGTGGAAGAGAAAAAGGGGAAGATCCATTGGGAACTGGAGGCAAAGGCCGTTCAACAATATCAAAAAGAAAATAGGTTAACCTTAGAAGAGGTCAAGGTGATCTACTATTCAGATGATGGAAGGATCTTCACCCTTTCTGGAAATCAAGGAAAAGTCTATCAAGATTCGAAAAATCTGGAACTTATAGGGAATGTGGTCCTCGCCACCAGTGATGGTTACCGATTGCAGACCCATTCTCTTTTTTATGACCACTCGAAGAAAAAAGTGACCTCGCCGGATCCTATCGAATGGGAAGGAAAGGAGATTCGGTTGGTAGGTCAAGGAATGTGGGTCAATCTTGAAGAGAAGACCTTCAAAGTGCTTCATCAAGTCAAAACCCGATGGAAAGGGGAAAAAGGATGAAGAGGGTGGTGAGCGCAGGGCTTTTCCTCCTTTTATTACTCTTTTTTTTGAGTTCTGGAGCAGGCCAGGAGAGGGTGGACCCTAATAAGACGTCCCCGAGGGAAGGAACCCGACCCTTTGGATTTACTACCTCCCGTTCACCCATCGATATTACTTCCGATTCCGTAGAGGGAGATCAAAAAAAGAATCTGATCGTGTTTAAGGGCAATGTGGTGGCCAAACAGGAAGAGGCCACCCTTTATGCCCATCAGTTGACCCTTTATTACGATCCAGAGACCAGAAGGCTAAAAGAGATCGTGGCTACAGGGAATGTGAGGGTGACCCAGGGAGATCGTAGGGCCACCAGCCAAAAGGCCACCTTCTTCCAGAATGAGAATAAGATTGTTTTAGAGGGAGAAGTAGTGATCCGGGAAGGGGAGAACGTGATCCGGGGAGAAAAGGTGGTCTATCTCATCGATGAAGAAAGAAGTTTTGTTGAAGGGGGAAAAGGGGGAAAGGTGAGCACCACCATTGTCCCTCCACCCAAAGAGGAGAAGAAAAAATAGAACGAAACGTGTCTCATCTCAAATGTGAGGATCTGACCAAGACGTTCCATCGGAGAAAAGTGGTCGATGGGGTTAGTTTGGAGGCCTGGGGAGGGGAGGTGGTAGGACTCCTTGGACCGAATGGGGCTGGAAAAACAACTATTTTTTATATGATCGTAGGACTCTATCGACCTAATGGAGGGAAGATATTTCTAAATGGGGAGGAATTAACCGGTCTTCCCATGTATGTGAGGGCCAGGAAGGGCATCGGTTATTTACCCCAGGAGCCTTCGGTATTCAGAAAATTAACCGTGGAGGAAAACTTGATGGCCATTTTGGAAACCCTCTCTCTTTCCAAGGGAGAACGGAAGACCCGATTAGAGCAACTCTTAAATGAGTTAGGGCTTTCCTCCCTTCGAAGACAGAAAGCCTTTAGCCTCTCCGGAGGAGAGCGAAGGCGAGTGGAGATTACCCGAGCCCTCGTTCTTTCTCCTATGTTTATTCTACTCGATGAACCTTTTGCAGGAATTGATCCCATTGCGGTCGCAGACATTCAAGGGATCATCCGTCAATTGAAATCCAAGGGGATTGGAATTATAATTACTGACCATAATGTACGAGAAACCTTAGGGGTTTGTGATCGGGCCTACATCATCAACGAAGGGCGTCTCCTTGAATCTGGGCGTCCCGAGGAGATTGCCCAGAGTCCCAAGGCGAGAAAGATCTATCTCGGAGAAAGATTTAAATTGGATTCGTTTCCTCCCCCTCTGAGGGAATAGAGGGAAAGAAGGAGTTCGCAGAAGTCGAATGGCTTTAGAGCTGAAACAAGCTCCCAAACTGACTCAACAGTTGGTCATTACCCCCCAACTCCAGCAGGCGATCCGTCTCCTCCAATTGACCCGATTAGAATTGGTCGAACTGATCAATCAGGAAATGAGAGAGAATCCGTTGCTCGAAGAGGTGGAGTTTGAAGAGGGCGAAGACAAAGGGGAGCCTATTGGAGAGGAAGAGGAATCGTCGTTGAATTCTGAACATACATTGGAAGTGAAGGGAGAAGGAGAGGGTTCAGATGAGTTTGACTGGGAGAGCTATTTGGAGAACTATAATTTGACCCCTCCCGTGAAACAGAAGGATCAGGATGGGGAAGACCGTCCTCCGATAGAGAATCTTCTTACGAAGAGGACGACCCTTTTTGATCATCTCTACTGGCAGCTCCAACTTTCCCAACTTACCGAGGAGGAAGAAAAGGCTGGTCTCTGGATTATTGGCAATCTCGATGACGATGGTTATTTAAAAATCCCTCTCGAAGAGATCAGCGCTGAAACAGGGGTACCGATCTCCTCTGTGGAAAGTGTCCTTCGAAAGATTCAGCAGTTCGACCCGGTGGGAGTCGGGGCGAGAGACCTTCGGGAATGCCTTCTGATTCAATTGGAACAGCTTTCCGTAAGGGATCCGGTGGCTGAGAAGATCATTTCAGATTACCTTTCCTTGTTAAAGAATCGAAACTATCCTGCGATCGCCAAAAAGTTGGGCCTCTCCATTGAACGAGTGACCCGAGCCGCCTCACTGATCTTTAAATTAGATCCAAAACCTGGAAAGGCCTACGGAGGGGATATCGTTCAGGAGATCATCCCGGATGTGTATGTCTATAAGGTCGAAGGAGAATATGTCATCTCCCTCAATGACGAAGGCATTCCAAAGTTGAGGATCAATCCTTACTATCGTCGCCTCCTCTCAGAAGGTCGCCATCACCTCCAGGAAGAACGAAAGTACATTCAGGAGAAACTCCGCTCCGCTCTCTGGTTGATTCGAAGCATCGATCAGCGTCAGCGAACCATTTATAAGGTGGCTAAAAGTATTGTGAAATTCCAAAAGGATTTTCTGGATCATGGAATTCAGTTTCTCAGGCCTTTAGTCCTCCGGGATGTGGCTGAGGACATCCAGATGCACGAATCAACGATCAGTCGGGTCACCCATAATAAATACATGCATACCCCTCAGGGAATTTATGAATTGAAATTTTTCTTCAACACCGGGATTCCTTCGGCCCAGGGAGAGGCCCTTGCCTCGGAGACCGTCAAAAATCTCCTTCGGGAGATCATCGCCAAGGAAGATCCCCGAAAACCATACAGTGATGAGAAGCTGGTTCAAATCTTAAAGGGGATGAATATTCATATCGCTCGAAGGACCGTTTCAAAGTACCGTGAGATGCTCAAGATTCTCCCCTCCAGTGAACGAAGGAGAATCACCTGAGGGTCTTGAGATAGGGAAGGAGCCGTTCGATGAAACTTTCAGTGACGTTTCGACACTTAGAGACAGACAGGGCAGTCAAACAGTACATCCAGGAGAAGGTGAAAAAATTAGAGAAATATATGATGAATCCAAAAGAGGGCCATGTCGTCCTCTCCGTAGAGAAGTTTCTTCATTCTGCGGAGATGACCATGGTGGGAGATGGGATGACCTATATCAGTGAAGGGAAGGATAGAGACCTCTACACTGCCATCGATCAGATGGTCGAAAAGATGGATCGTCAGATTCGGGAGAAAAGGGAAAAGGGAAAGAGGAAGAATCTATCCCAAAGGAGAAAAAAGGCGAAGCCTGTGGAATGAAGATCTTAGATTATTTGAAAGAGTCATGGATCATCCCGGAACTGAAAGGAAGAGATAAGACCTCTATCCTGAGAGAGCTCTCTGAGGTTCTGGTCGAGCCTTGTGGAGTCTCCTCATCGGAGGAACTCCTCTCCGTTCTTCTTGAGAGGGAGAAGTTGGGCTCCACAGGGATTGGAGAAGGAGTAGCCATTCCTCATGGACGTCTCAGGAGGTTGAAGCAGTTTTTTATCTCCTTTGGGCGATCCACTCAAGGAGTCGATTTTGATTCCATGGACCATCGTCCCTGTCAGCTCTTTTTTTTGGTCATGGCGCCTGAAAATTCCGCCTCAGAAAATCTTCATCTCTTGGCCAGGATTGCGAATCTATTAAAAGACACTTCTTTCAAGAAAAGACTGATGGAGGCCAGCTCCCAAAGGGAGCTCTATGAGATTATTTCGGAGGAAGACCAAAAGTATTAATGGGCGAGGTTCTCGTTCAGGAGTTAGAAGAGGATAAGGAATTTAATCTGGACCTAACCCTGGTTGCAGGCCGAAGGGGTCTAAAGAAGAAGATTACCCATTCCCAGGTTCAAAAAATGGGATTGGCCTTAACCGGCTTTACCCGATATACCAATCCTTCTCGGCTTCAGGTATTGGGAAAAACAGAGATGACCTATCTTTCTTCCCTATCGGAGGAAATGCGACAGCAGATCATCCGTCAAATCTTTAACCTGGATCTTTCTTGTGTGGTGGTGACTCGAAATATTGAGATTCCCGAAGCCCTCCTTCATGAAGCGGAGGAGAAGGAGATTCCTCTTTTTCGAACCACCCTCAGTTCTACCGAATTTATTGATCGGGTGACCAAATTTTTGGAAGAAAAGCTTTCCCCGACGACGAGCCTCCATGGCGTCCTCATGGATGTGTTTGGGGTGGGGCTCCTCCTTTTAGGTCGAAGTGGGATTGGAAAGAGCGAATGCGCTTTGGACCTCATCCTTCGAGGTCATCGTCTGGTGGCCGATGACATGGTCTTTATCCAGAAGAAGTCTCCGACGACCCTCATCGGTAGTGGATTTGAGGTCATCCAGCATCACATGGAGATACGAGGGTTAGGCATTATCAATATCCGGAGTCTTTTTGGTGTGGAAGCCATCCGAGAAAGAAAAAAGATTGATTTAGTGTTAGAATTGATTGATTGGGAAAACGACCAGGAACATGATCGTCTGGGTTTTGAGGAGGAAAAATATACGATCTTAGGGGTGAGCCTTCCCATGCTCCGAATCCCAGTGACCCCCGCTCGAAATTTAACCACGATCATCGAGGTGGCGGCAAGAAACCATCTTCTTAAAACCATGGGGTACCATTCTGCCTTAGAGTTTGAGAAGAAACTCTTGCAGACCATGGAGGAGCGAAAAGGGAAGAAAAGGGAGCCCGAAGGTGAGGTGGAGTGAAACTTCTTCGAATCATTCTGATCAGCGGCCTATCCGGATCTGGAAAAACGACGGCCATTAAAGCCTTAGAGGACGTCGGTTTCTATTGCGTCGATAATCTTCCTATCCCTCTTCTCCCCAAATTCCTCGAACTCTGTGAAGAATCGGGTGGAAGAATTTCAAGGGTGGCGGTCGTCGAGGATATTCGAAGTGCCTCGTCCTTTCCCTCCTCAGGCATTTCCAAGGAGAGAGCACAGGAGGAGGAGATAGAGAATTTCTTTGAGGATTCCAGAAGGACCATTCAACGACTGAGAGAAGAAGGCTATCCCATCGAAATTCTCTTTTTAGAGGCCTCGGACCCCATTCTCACCAGACGTTTCAGCGAGACCCGGCGACAGCATCCCTTAGCCTTTGGAGGCCCCATTCTGGAAGGGATTCGATTGGAAAGGAAGGGGCTTCAAGGACTTCGAGAGATGGCCAATGAGGTGATCGATACCTCCTCTTTCAATATCCATCAGTTAAAGGAAAGGATTCAGGCTTATGCTCAGAGGGAATGGACGGCGAACCAGATGATCCTCACCCTTCTTTCTTTTGGTTATAGCTATGGGATTCCCTTTGAGGCGGATCTGGTTTTCGATGCTCGATGTTTACCCAATCCCTATTTTGTGGAGGAACTCAAACGATTAAAAGGGGATGATCCGAAAATCGTGCGATATGTCCTTCAATGGGAAGAGAGTCAAGAGTTTATCCATCGAGTCCATGGATTGATCCAGTTTCTCCTTCCCCTCTATTTAAAGGAAGGGAAGACCCATTTAACGATAGCCATTGGGTGCACAGGTGGGAGACACCGATCGATGGTGATCGTGGAACGGCTTGCAGAGATCCTTCAAAAGGAATGGACCGGGAAGGGTATCTCTCTCTCTGTGCGACACCGCGATGCGGAGAAGGGATAAAAGAAAATGGTGGGTGTCGTAGTGGTGACACACTGTCGATTAGGAGAGGAACTCATTGCAGCGGCTCAGCTCGTCGTGGGAGAGGAGCTGAAAAATTTTCAATCGGTCTCGATCGACCCTAAAGAGGACACCGAAGAGATCAGGGAAAAGATTATTGCGGCCATTCGAAAGGTCGAAAGCGGAGGGGGAGTCCTCATCCTTACCGATATGTATGGAGGAACCCCTTCCAATATCAGTCTCTCCTTCCTCGAAGAGAAAAGAATCGAGGTGATTACTGGGGTCAACCTTCCTATGTTATTGAAATTGGCTACCTATCAAGACGACATGGACCTTGAATCGCTGGCTGCTTTTATCACCGACTACGGCCAGAAGAATATCAATTTAGCGAGCGAGGTCCTCAAGAAAAAGGTGGAGAAGAAGAAAGAATGAGATCGGAGTCCTCTGAGAACCGTCAAAAGGGATCTTTCTTAGAGAAGGGATGGAAGTCCAAACATTCACGATTAAGAATCGATTAGGCCTTCACGCAAGGGCGGCTGCCCTTTTGGTCAAGACAGCGAATCGATTTTCTTCTGAGATCATCATTGAGAAAGATGGGATCGAAGTCAATGGGAAGTCTATCATGGGCATTCTCATGCTGGCCGCAGCCAAGGGATCCAAGATCACTCTAAAGGCAGAAGGGAAAGATGCGGTCGAGGCGATCCAATCCTTAGGGAAACTGATTGAAAACAAATTTGGAGAAGAATGAAGGTATTTCGACAGGAACAGGTCAATAAATTTATTCGAGGGATTGGAGCCTCTTCTGGAATCGTTTCTGGAAGGGCCTATCTGGTGGAACGGTATCAGGTTCGCCTCCCTCAGAAACGGATTAACCCCTCGCAGGTCGAGGAAGAGGTTCAGCGATTCCTCAAAGCGATTGAAGAGTCCAAAAGGCAACTTCGGGAAATCAAGGAGAAGATTCTCTCTCCGGAGGTCAGGCAACATGCCTTTATCCTCGATGTCCACCTGATGATCCTGGATGATCAAATGCTTATCCAGAATACGATTGATCATATTCGAAAGCGGAAGGTGAATTCGGAATGGGCCTTAGATCTCACGCTTGAAAAACTCGACTCTGCTTTTAAGGCCATCGAAGATGAGTATCTTCGAGAGAGGCGGAGCGATCTCCACTATGTCACGGCCAGGATCTTTAGGAACTTAATGGGAAAGAAACACGATGACATCACAAAAATCAAAGGAAAGGTCATCATCGTGGCTCATGATCTCTCACCCGCAGATACCCTTCAGATGGATCTCAACCATGTCGCAGGGTTTGTGACGGATATCGGTGGAAGGGTTTCCCATACCGCCATCCTATCCCGTTCCTTAGGAATCCCTGCCGTGGTGGGTCTTGAAGTGGCTACCTCCCTCATCCATGGAGGAGATCTCCTCCTCATCGATGGAGAGAGCGGGGATGTCGTCATCAATCCCACCGAAGAAGTCTCTCGATCCTTTATCGAGAGGAAAAAAAGGATCCGATTCTTGGAGCGTGAATCTTTGAAGTACGCTCCCCTTCCTGCAGAAACGAAGGATGGAATCCGGGTACGCCTCCAGGCCAATATCGAGATGTTAGAGGAGCTCTCTTCAGCTAAAAGCCATGGGGCAGAAGGGATTGGCCTTTTTCGGACTGAGATCCTCTATTTGAATCGGAAAGATCTCCCTACAGAAGAAGAACACTATCAGACCTATCGAAAGTTGGCTGAAAGCATTTATCCTGCTCCAGCAACCATTCGCACATTGGATATCGGAGGAGATAAATTTCTACCCGATTATTCGAAAGGCAATGAGACCAATCCGGCCATGGGACTTCGGGCCATCCGCTTTAGCATCAAAGAGACCGAAATCTTTAAGACCCAGCTCAGAGGGATATTGCGGGCAAGTCCTTACGGGAAGATCCGAATCCTTTTCCCGATGATTTCCGGGATCGAGGAGATCCGGAAAGCAAAGGCGATCCTCGAAGAGGTCAAGAAAGGACTCGCTCGCGCGAGGATTCCCTTCGATCGAGACATCTCAATCGGTGCCATGATCGAAATTCCTTCCGCCTCGGTGACCTCGGACCTCTTAGCCCGGGAGGTTGACTTTTTCAGTATTGGGACGAATGATCTCATCCAGTATGCCTTGGCTGTCGATCGAATCAATGAGCATGTCTCCTATCTCTATGAGCCCCTCCACCCCGCCATCTTGAGGATTGTTCGAATGGTTGTTCAGTCAGCCCATCAAGCAGGAATCCCGATTGCCATCTGCGGAGAGATGGCCGCCGATCCTCTCCATGTATTAATATTACTGGGAATGGGATTGGAGGAGTTTAGTATGAATCCGAGCTCCATTCCGAAGGTAAAGAAGATTCTCCGGATGGTGAGGTATGAGGAGATAAAGGGACTGGTTGAAAAATTATTCCGGTTCTCGACGGCATTGGAAATTAAACGCTATCTTCGGGGATGGGTAAAGGAACGATTTCCGGACGAACTGAGAACCTTCTTCCCTGAAGAGGTGAGGATATAAAAAAACCTTCCCCTTCTCTTAACTCTTCAAAAAGCCATTTTTAAAGAGTGGATGAGGGGGATCAAAAAAGGAGGAACAGAACCATGTCCATGACCAATTTTCTTTTTACATCAGAATCAGTGACCGAGGGGCACCCGGATAAAATAGCGGATCAGATCTCGGACGCCATCCTGGATGCGATCATCGCCCAGGACCCAATGGCAAGGGTTGCCTGTGAGACGATGGTGACCACTGGGATGGCGATTATTGCAGGGGAGATCACGACCTCCTGTTACGTTCATATGCCGGCCATTGTGAGAGAGACGATTCGGGAGATTGGATACAATGACTCTTCGATGGGATTCGATTGGGAGACCTGCGCCGTCTTGACCTCCATTGATGAACAGTCCCCGGACATTCGATTAGGGGTGGAGGAGAGGGAGGATCACGAGCAAGGGGCAGGAGATCAGGGACTCATGTTTGGTTACGCCTGCACCGAAACTCCGGAATTGATGCCTATGCCCATTATCTTTGCCCATCGGCTGACCCGTCGTTTAGCCGAGGTGCGAAAGAAGAGGATCCTCGACTTCCTGAGGCCTGATGGGAAATCTCAGGTCACCATCCAATACATCAATGGAAAGCCCGTTCGAGTCGACTCCGTGGTCATCGCTGCTCAACATTCGGAGAGTGTCTCCTATGCGACGCTTCAGGAGGCCATCAAAGAAGAGGTCATCTTTAAGGTGATTCCCGAAGAAATGAGAGACAAAAATACAAAATACTATATCAATACGACAGGTCGATTTGTTCAGGGAGGTCCAAAAGCGGACTGTGGTTTGACGGGAAGAAAGATCATTGTCGATACCTATGGGGGAGTGGGAAGCCATGGGGGAGGATGTTTCTCCGGGAAGGATCCTTCCAAGATGGATCGCAGCGCCTCTTATATGGCCAGACATATCGCCAAGAATGTGGTGGCAGCCGGTTTGGCAGAAAAATGTGAAGTTCAGATTGCCTATACCATTGGAAGGGCAGAGCCGGTATCCTTAATGGTCGATACCTCAGGGACCTCGAAGATTCCCCCGGATAGGATTGCTGAGCTCATCATGGAGCTTTTTGATTTACGCCCCAAGGCGATTATTAAGTATCTGGACCTTTTAAGGCCTATCTATAAGAAAACCGCCTGTTATGGACACTTCGGCCGAAATGAGCCAGAGTTTACTTGGGAAAGCACCCACCGGGCAGAAGAGTTCAGAAGGGCAGCAGGACTCTAAATCGAGGAGAACGATGGATTACGACATTAAAGATCCTTCCCTGTCTGAAAAGGGGAGACTTCGAGTCGAGTGGGCTGAGATGGCGATGCCCGTTCTTAGGCTTATTCGAGATCGATTCGAAAAAGAGAAACCTTTGAAGGGATTTCGAGTCTCAGCCTGTCTTCATGTCACCACCGAGACGGCGGTCTTAATGAAAACCCTTCGAGCCGGAGGGGCAGCCGTTTCCCTCTGTGCCTCTAATCCTTTAAGCACACAGGATGACGTCGCTGCCTATCTCGTGAAGGGGCTTGAGATTCCTGTCTTTGCCATTAGAGGGGAGGATAGTCTCACCTATTACCATCATATTCAGAAGGTCCTGGCCTTCTCTCCCAATCTCACGATGGATGATGGAGCGGATCTGGTTTCTTCCCTCCATTTTCTCGCCTTGAAGAAATGGGAGGAACTTTCGCCTTCCTTACGAACCTGGGCAGAAGGGCTCTCCCATTCAGAGAGAGAGGGGATCCTTCAGGGAGTCCTGGGGGGAACGGAGGAGACGACTACCGGAGTGATCCGGCTTCGTTCTATGGAAAAGAGTGGAGTCCTCAAATTTCCCATCATTGCCGTCAATGATGCCCAGACGAAACACTTCTTCGATAATCGCTATGGCACCGGACAGTCCACCATCGATGGAATTCTTCGAGCCACCAATCGACTCCTTGCCGGAGCGGTCTTTGTGGTGGCGGGATACGGTTGGTGTGGAAAGGGTTTGGCCCTCAGGGCAAAAGGAATGGGGGCCAATGTGATCGTTACGGAAGTCAATCCCTTAAGGGCCTTAGAGGCGGTGATGGATGGGTATCGGGTCATGCCTCTGGATCAGGCAGCAGAATTAGGGGATATCTTCTGTACCGTGTCTGGAAATATCCATGTCATCCGGAAAGAACATTTCTTGAAGATGAAGGACGGGGCGATTGTCGCCAATTCAGGTCACTTCAATGTGGAGCTGGACTTAAAGGGACTGGAAGAAGCGGCCGTCTCTCGGAAGACGATCCGTGAGTTTGTCGAGGAATACCTTCTCGAGAATGGTCGAAGGATTTATCTACTGGGCGAAGGGAGATTGGTCAACCTCGCCTCTGCCGAAGGCCACCCTTCAAGTGTCATGGACATGAGTTTTGCCAATCAGGCCCTCTCTCTGGAGTATCTGGTCAAATATCATCAAGAACTGGAAAGGAGGGTCTATCCTGTGCCTGAGGAGATCGATCAAGCCATCGCCCGGATGAAACTCCACTCCATGGGAATCGAGATCGATCCATTAACTCCGGAGCAGAAGGCCTATTTAGCCTCTTGGGAACAGGGAACGTGATCCAATTTCAGAGAAACCTTAGATGGCTCATTGTGACGTTTCTCATCCTTTTGGCAGGCTTCATCCTTTATCGAGGATGGGCCCTTACCCAAAAAAAATCTCAATCGAACAGGGT
>Ga0209102_1001533_pt1 | contig 11874 bp, 11 predicted proteins | sample ConPoolayeHmetaG_FD_185483 | JGI IMG/M metagenome (GOLD analysis project Ga0209102, IMG submission 185483) | Hot spring microbial mat communities from California, USA to study Microbial Dark Matter (Phase II) - Cone Pool mat layer H metaG... ... | reverse complement strand
CCATTGTAAATACACCTCCTTTAAATTATAGCAAAGAAGAATATATAAAGGAGGTAAAACTGGAAGAAGATACCGAGGATAAGGAATTCCCAAACTAAACATCAGCAAAAGAGAAGTTGGCCAAAGACAAAGAATCAAAATATCTAAATTTCTTCTATTAACGGCTAAGAAAAACGAAGGAAAAAGTGTTAAAAATCCCACTGGCTGCCATGCTCTCCAACTTGAAACTCTAACAATTTCTCCTCCATCCCACCAGGTTTTCCAGCGGCCAAAAAGAAGGATGCGAAAAATTTCCCCCTTAGGATAGTTTTCTACCTGAACCCGCGCAAAATGACGAATCCAAAAATGAAGATATTTAAAATCTAAAATATCGTGTCCTTGAAGAAAATAAATAAGGTAATTTCCTAAATAAAAAATTACAAATATAGGTAAAAAAAACAAAAACCATAATATATCTTTAAAGCGAAAAACTACCCATAAAAACAAAAGATAAACAAAAAAAATAGCCAATAAAGCAAAACCAACCAAATAAAACTTAGTAGTAGCGACTGCTCCTAAAAAAATTACCGCTGGTAAATAAAACCAATGATTATCTCTTCCTTTAGCTAAAAACCAAAAAGCCAAGGCAATAAACAAGCCAAAGGGTAAATCAAGCATACTGGTGGTTAAATTTTCTTTAAAAAGTGAATCTGTTGACATCAATAAAACCGGAATAAAAGCTAAAATTTTTTCTTTTAAAATTCTTTCTCCCCAAACAAAAATTACAAGTAAATAAAAGCTACCAACAAGAAGAGCCTGGACATTTGGATTACCAAAAATAAGAATAGAAAGACCAATAAGATATTTTCCAAGGGGAGGAACTTCAGGATTGATTTTAATTGGGTCATCGCCCTTAATTTGTCGCCAACCGGCATAAGCATATAATTCCGCATCTCCAATTTTCTCCTCCGCTTCCCATCCTTTTGCCCATTGAGATTTTTCGTAGCGATTATGCCAATATTCTGAATCCCATTTGGTAAAATAAACTTCTTTATGTTTAAAAATTTCTAAACTAAAAAGGAAGAAAATCGTCCCTGCTAAAACTAAGAAAAAATATTTTTTCATTTTATTTTAAAAAAGAGCAAATAATCTTGCCTTCTCGACCCGGCAACTTTAGGTATTTTAAAAATTAATTCTAAATTGGAGGTATCTTTCACTCTAAATCTTGATTGATTGATTACTAAATAAGTAGGATCGTTTAAAGAAGCTTTTTTTAAAGCTTCAGGAATCTCTTCAAATTCTAAACCTACCCCTAAAATAGTAGCATTTGGGTTTTTATCAAAATAAATTTGCAAGCCGTCGGGAAGAGTTCCAAAAAAACCTTCTGTTCCCACCACTAACTTTTTTGTTTCCGCTTCTTTTTTAATAAATTCTTTTACTTCATTTATTCCATAACCAGAAGTCCAATCACGAAGATATCCTGATTTCATTTCTTCGGTCAGAGGTGCTCTCGCTGGATTTGTTAAAAGGAAAAAATCATATTTAAAAGACAAGCTAAGGAAAATTAGTAAAACCAAAATTTTTAACCAAACTTTCTTAATCCGCTTCAACAATTTCTCTAAAAATAAACCGGCAAAAATAATAAGGGGAAAAATGGTAAAAAATAAATAACGAGAATTAAAAACCCGCGCAATAAAAAGTTGAGTTGTCAGAGGAATTAAAAACCAAAGAAATAAAACCAGGCTTTCTTTTTTCCTGTTTTTAACCCCAAGAATTAACCCCCCAAAAGAAGTCAGTAAAATAGGTAGTGTTAAAAGATTTGGAAACCAATCTTTTACATCATTAAGATGGGGACGCAAAGGATCTAAAGGATGAGAAAGAACCTCTTTCAAACTAAAAACATAGTCTTTGTTTCTTAGGGCAATCATATGGAAATTTGGACCTAAACGTAAAATATTGTAAATTGTAAAAGCAAAAATATAAACTATTAACCACAACCCCAAAATTTTACCTAAATGTGATAATTTTAATTTTTTAAAGGAAATTAAAATCAAAGAAAAAGGGAAAAGAAAAGCAAAAAATAAAGCCGGAGACTTGGTAATTAATGCCCCACCTAAAATTATCCCCCCAATCATCGCTAAATCTGGTCTTTGGTGCTTTATTAACAATACGGAAATGACTAAACTCCAGATCCCAAAGCAATTAAGAAGGCTATCTACTAAAGCCATTCTCTCAAAAAAAACACTATAGGGAACAAAGGTATAAATTAAACTTGATAAAAAGGCAATTTTTTTTGAATCAAATAAAACTAAAGAAAGAAAAAATATTCCCACCAAAGAACCAAAACCAGCAAGCACTGAAACAATCCTGCCAGCAAATAAAGGATCAGAAAAAAATTTTAAAAAAGGCATTGTCAACCACATAAAAAGAGGCTGTTTACCATCCGAAAGAGGCAAAAATCTTAAAGTGGGTTCGGATTTCATTATTTGTGCCCAACGAATATAAATTGCCTCGTCACAAAAAACAGGAAAAATAGTAAGGTTAATCAATCGGAGAAAGAAAAAAAGAAATATTATTAAAATGCCAAAAAAAATTGCATTTTTGCTAACCTCTTTAGTTAACAATTTTTTCATTTTGGCGAGTCAATATGAACCAATTTATAAATTTTTACTCCATAAATTTCCCATTCTTGATCAATTTTAGCTATTCCAAAGCCCGCTATTTCCCAAAGGGGATGGCCCAATGGCTGACAATCCCTTTTTTCACAAATTACAAACAATTGTTCGGTAACTGTTTTTCTTTCCCAATCTACTTGGGGTGGCTCAATTACAACCGCTGGTTTTTCCCAAATTTCCAAGAAATAACGATAAGCAAAATCAGTGTTTCTATCAGGAATCAAGGCTAAGTTAAAGGGTTTTCCCTCAGTCTTCTCAAGAATAAACTTAGCGATGTTCTTTGTTTGCTCCAACTGACGATTAGATTGCTTTTTTAAGGGAGAATTTACGATATTTAAGATCAGTAAAATTATCACCAAAAAACCTTTAATTAAATTAACTAACCACCCTTTCTTTTTTTGCCACTCAAATATAACTAAAGAAAAAATCAAAACCGGCAAAGTAAACATAAAAGTAAAATAATAGGCATAAATTGCTCCCTTAAAAAATCCAAAAAGAATTACTCCCCATAAAAACCAAATTCCCAGCAAAAGGCAATTTCTAAAAATTTTTTTATTTTTCCTTTCCCGCCAACAAAGATAAACAAGAGGGATTAATAAAAGAGAAAGGACTTTCCCCCAAAAAGCATTTCCCCCCGCCAACAAAAATGTAAAAAGGTCAACTATTACTTTTTGAACAATAGTGAAAAAATTATGGACATCCCAACCAGTTTTCTCTCCTGACGATAAAAACCAATAAAGATTCTTCAAATTAACAAACTGGTGACGGAGTTCAAAAAGCAAAAAAGGAGACCAGCCAATTAAAAAGCCACCCAAAGCAAAAACATAAAATCTAAAATTTTTCTTCAGGGGAGCAAAAATTAACAAAAAACTCAAAATTGTTGGGGTTAAAAATAAAGCTAAATAATGAAACTGAAGAGTAATACCAAAAAGAATACCCACCGCCAAATAGTAAAACCAATGCTTTTTTTCCGCTGCTCGCTTAAGGGTATAAATTAAAAGCAAAGAAAAAAATGGCAAAACATTTGGATTCCATGAGGAACGAGAATGAACAATTGTTAAAGGAGAAATAGCATACAATCCTGCTGCCAAAAAACCAACCTTTTCATTAAAAAAATCTCTTCCTACCCAATAAACTAAAAAAACAGTTGCTACTCCAAATAAAGCTACCATTACTGCTGGCCCTAAAGGATCCAAATTAAAAACCCATAAAAACGGCAGCATTAAATAGTAATAAAATGGACCCAAATGAAAAGGAGCAATACTTGCCGTAGGCCCAAGAAGAGTAAATTTATGATCTACAATTATTCTCTTAACAATTAAAGCATCTCTTCCTTCATCTCCCAAAAAAACCATATAGTCTTTAATCCGGTAAAGCCTTAAAAAAGAAGCCAAAACCAAAATCAAAAAAAGTAAAATAAGCTCAATCTTTTGATTTCTACCCAGCTTTCCCATCTTTTTAAGTATACCACAAGAATATTTTATGCTATTATATAGGGAGAGAAATGAAAAAGAGGAAAAGATTTAGGTATAATTGTCGCTTTAGTTATTTTTTCTACTCTTTTGATTTGGCTACCTTTTTCTCTCCAACAAGAAGGAATGTTTAAAATTTTTGCTAACTATGATGGACCTAATCATCTTATTGTTGCCAAAACGGACACCATTTATCTAATCATAAAGACCCTTGATATCATTAATTTTAACTCTTAAAATTTCTTTCAACATTGTCCAAGACTCTTTTAAAAATTTCCGCTGTTTTCCCCGGGCAATATCTTTATCCTCCCACTCAACGGACACTTCAGCAATTTTATATCCGCGTTTTTGGGCAATAAACAAAAGCTCAACATCAAAAGCACCTACTCGCCAACCCTCCACCTTTTGGGGATTTTTAAAAATTAAAAGTTGAGAAAATAAATCTTTGGCAACTTTATTTTTAAAAGCTTTAAAACCACATTGGGTATCATTAATATTTCTTAACAATATAGCCTGGCGGAAAAGTCGAAATATCCTTGAGGCAAGCCGACGGAATAAAGAAAATCCTTTTCTTTCTAAACCCCGAGAGCCCATTACCACCTCATATCCCTCCTTAAAAAATGGTAAAAGTTTTCCTGCCTCCTTTATTGGTGTTGACTGATCCATATCTATAAAAAGAACAATTTTCCCTTTTGCTTTTTTAATCCCCGCTCGGACAGCAAAGGGTTTACCCCCATGAGGATTTTTAAGAAGGAAAAAGTTAGGGTATTTTCGGCAATATTTTTCTAAAAACTCAATACTTTTATCAGTAGAACCATCATCAGAAATTATCACCTCATAGGAATAATTTTGTTTTTTTAAGTAATTTCTAACTTCTTCTAGAACACCTCTTTTTAAATTACTTTCTTCATTAAAGCAGGGAATTACTAGTGAAAGATAGGGTTTATTCATGAAATTCTGCTTAGTTTTGCTTTTAGTCTTATTAAATCCCTAAGGCCACTTAAAATTACCTTTAGACTAGCACCGGTTGCTTTTCCTGCTCTCCGAGGGTAATGATAAACTCCCAATTGTACCATTTTAAAACCTTTTTTCTTTGCTTTAATTAAAAGCTCACTACTAATAAATGGTCCTCTTTCTGCCTCTAAACGAGGGATTCCATCAATTACCTTTTTATGAATAAGCTTAAATCCACAATCAATATCTCTCACTTTTAGCCCAAAAAGCAAAAATACGGCTAATTCCCAAAGCTTCGAACCCCAGATTCTATAAAAAGGGACGGCTCGCTTTAAATAATAACCAATTACCAAATCCGCCCCGGTTTGCCTTTGTTTCTTAAAAAATTTAGTAATCTCCGAAAAATCAAACTGGCCATCGGCATCAGTAAAAGCAATCCATTTATATTTGGAGTTATAAAAGCCAGATTTTAAGGCGGCTCCATAACCTCGGTTTGGCGTGTGAGTAATAAGACGAATTCGCGGCTCTTTTTTCATTAACCTTTTAACAATCGCTCCAGTTTTGTCTTTCGAACCATCATCAATAACAACTATTTCCCATTTTTTCGCCACTTTTTCTAAAATTTCTATCGCCTTTTCCACTGTTTGGCGAATATTTGCTTCTTCGTTGTAGGCAGGAAAAAAAACAGAGAGTTCGGGTAAAAGATATTTTTCCATTGTTTCAATTTTTAAATTATTAAATAGTATATTATTAGTGATTTAGCCACTCCCAAGTCTAATTATTTTTCAACTCCAATATTATGTTATCATAATAGTATCATAAAAAGATGGGTAATAAAATTAAAGTTTTAGGTTTGCTTTTGGGAATAATTATCTTAAGCACTTTTTTCGTTTGGCTGCCTTTTTTTACCAACGGTAAAATGGCGAAGGTTTTTGCCAATTATGATGGCCCAAATTATATTGTGATTGCCAAATGTTGGTATCAAAAACAATGTATTGCTCAAAATTTTTCTTTACCTTTGCCGTTAGAATATTATCCCGCTCATTTTCCCGGTTATCCTTTAATAATTTCTTTTTTTGATCTAATTTTTCCCGGTTGGTGGGCAATGATCTTCGGGACAATTATTGGTACTACTGCCTTAGGCTTGACTTTTTATGCCCTTTTAAAACTTTTGAAAATCAAACAATTTTTTTGGCTGGTGATTTTACTCATGTTTCTACCGGCAAGAATGTTGATCTTAAGAAGCGTTGGTGCACCGGAAACATTATTTTTATCTACAATTATTGCCTCGATATTTTTTTATAAAAAAGGCAATTACTTATTCTCCGGCATCTTTCTGATGCTTGCCCAAACAATAAAAACGCCAGCCATTCTCCTTTTTTTTGCTTATCTTACAGATATCGCTATTAAACATTGGCAAGATCTTAGAAAGCTAAAATTTAGAAAAATCCTCCCTTATTGGGGAATAAGTTTGGGATTTCTGATTATTCTGCCTATTTTCTGGCTTTATAAAATTCAAACTGGAGATTTTTTTGCTTATTTTAAATCCGGTGATAATTTCCACTTAGTATTTCCTCCTTTTCAAACCTTTATCAGCTCAAGATCTTGGCTAGGAGATTTTTGGCTGGAAGACATTCTTTATATTTATTTTGTGGGTGGTTTGGCAATCAGTCAACTTTACAAAAAATACAAAACTGATATTTTGTTTATCTTCCCGACTATTTTTTGGTTCGCAACTCTTTTTGTTGCCCATCGAGATATTTCAAGATATTCTTCTCCTTTATATCCATTTTGGATTCTTGCCTTCTCAAATCTATTAGTTAAAAAAGAATTTAAAGTTATCTTTTTGCTTCTTCTTCCGGCAGTCTATCTTTATGCTATCAACTTTATTACTTATAATATTGCCCCAATTGCTGACTGGACACCATATTTCTAAATGGCGGTCAAGAAACAACAGCTTAACCAACATTTCCTTACTAATCAAGAGATTATTCATCAATTAATAAAAACGGCCAAGCTTAAAAAACAAGATATTATCTTGGAAATTGGCGCTGGAGATGGAAGAATAACCAAATTATCGCGATTGAAATTGATCCCAAATTAGCTAGTTTGATAAAAAATAATTGCGCTAGTTTTAAAAATGTAGAAATTAAAATCGCTAATGCTTTAAAACTCATCAACCTGATTAGTTTTAACAAAATCATCAGCAGCCTCCCTTTTAATATCAGCGAGTCGCTTTTAAAAAAATTAGCTTTTCTTCCTTTTCAAACTGCCTCTTTAATTGCTAGTTATCAAACTGCTAAAAGGCTAACTAATCAACCCTCAAACCCATTTTTTACCAAACTTTCCTTTCTCTCTTATACTTTTTTTAATCTTAAAATAATCATTGAAAAAATTTCTCCTCGGGCATTTTCTCCGCCTCCAAAAGTCTCTTCTTCCCTAATCAAGCTTACCCATAAATCAGATGAGGCTTATAAAAAAAATCTTAATCTTTTTGTGAATAAAAGGCTCTTTCAATTAAGTTTAGGAAAACCAAAAAATATAATTAGAGAAGCAATTATTGATTGGGCAAAACTTAATAATCAATTTGTGACTAAAAATGAGGCAAAAAAAATAATCAACAAGATACAAATCGAACCTCCAATCTTGGAAACTGTTTTTGAAAATCTCACTAATCAACAGATTCAAAAATTAGCTTTAAAGATCACTCTTTTGTCTCAGATTTTTTCCAAATAATTTTGTTATAAATTAACCAGTTGTAAGGAATAATAAAGAAACCAATCGCAATCACTAACCAAATTTGTCGCCATTGATCACCAGTCAACCTTGTTCCTAACCCAACAACCACAAATTGAATCACCACTGCCCCAGCCGAGGTTAGGTTAAAGGCAAAAAATTTCTTAATAATATTCCCAAAACCGCTAATTTTTTTGTATCTAAATGTCCAAAGATTATTCCAAGTAAAATTAGAAATTATTGCCAATTCCGCTCCGGCGGCAGCCGCTAAACCAGGCGAAAAGCCAAGATGATAAAACAACTCAAGACCCAAAGCATTAACAATATAGCCAATAAAACCTACAATCGCAAATTTCAAGAAACTTTGTGTTTGTTGATCATTCCAGCGCAAAAGAACAACTGTTCTGAGAATATCCTTGGCTGTATTAGAAGTAATTTTTGATTCTCCTGCTTGGCGTAATTGAAATTTTAAAGGAATTTCTTTAACTTTTGCTCCCAACTTAACCATTTTGTACAAAAATTCTAATTTATAACCAAACCCTTTAGAATACAAATGATCCATATCCATTTGATCAATAAATCCTTTAACTTTAGAAGCCTTAAGCCCGGTGGTTGGATCAGTAATTTTAAAAAACATCTTTGTCGGGAAAAACAAGATAAATCTTGCCACTAAACCGCCGACTTCAGAGAAGAAAAGCCTTTTAAAACCCCAACCTTTTGGATTAGATCCGCCTTTAATTTTCCGTGAGCCTAAAACATAATCAGCTCCCTGGTCAATTTCTTTAAGCATCACTGGAATTGTCTGGGGAGGATGTTGAAAATCACCATCAAACTCTATTAAAACATCAGCGCCTAATTCCTTCATTGCCCAGCGAAATCCCTTAACATAAGCTGCTCCAATCCCCTCTTTCTTTTCTTCAACAAATAAATGAAGATTTTTGTATAATTTTTGTTTTCCCCTAACTATGTTCGCTGTCCCATCAGGAGAGTTAGCGTCAACAATTAGCACCTTACAAATCCAGTTGGTAATCCCAGGAAAAGTTTGCCTGAACAAAAAGTCAATCATTTTGCCGATAGTCTCGGCTTCATTATAGGTAGGAATCACTACTACCGCTGTTTGTTTTTCCACTCTTACCTCCCAATACCATAATATTTAAAACCAATTTTTTCTAATTTTATCTTATCCAAAATATTTCTGCCATCAAAAACAATCTTTTGTCTCACTAATCTTGCCAATTTTTTAAAATTAACTTTTTTAAACAGATCCCACTCAGTGGCAAGAATTACTCCATCAACATTTCGAGCAGATTGATAAGGATTTTGAAAATATTTGACCTGAGGATACATTTTTTTGACCACTTTTCCCACTAAAGGATCGCAGGCTCTTAATTCTTTAAATCCTAAACAGCTCAAATAATCAAGTAATTGAATAGATTTTGATTCCCTAATATCATCCGTATTTGGCTTGAATGTTAACCCCCACAAAACAACAATTTTGTTATTAAATTTATTCTTAAAACATTTTTTAATTTTTTGTCTCATTAACTTAACCATCTGGTCGTTGATTTTTAAAACCGACTTAAACAATAAAGGGCTAATTTTTAACCTTCTTAGGGAAACAATAATCCCTCTGGTATCTTTAGGAAAACAAGAACCACCAAAACCCAAACCTGCTCCTAAATAACTTTTTCCAATCCTTGGATCCAGGCCAACTGCTTCAATAACTTGGCAAATATCAGCTTTTAATTTTTCACAATAACAGGCAGCTAAATTGGCAAAAGAAATTTTCATTGGTAAAAAAACATTACTGAGAACTTTAATTAAGGCTGCCTCGACTGGTGAACAGATAATTCTTCTCCCTCGGATTTTTCTATGAAGCTTAAGGAGTTTGCTTAGAGCTTCTTTGTCCTCTATCCCCACCACAAGCCTTGTAGGATTAAGAAAATCTTCAACAGCACTACCTTCGCGTAAAAATTCTGGCATAATTGCAAAAGTAACGTTTCTATCTTGAGCAACTAACTTATTTAATTGAAAAACACGATTTGGGTCTATCGTGCTTTTAATTACCAAAATACCTTTTTTCCTGGGTTTTTTAAATTTTAAAATAGTTTTAATCGCCTCTAAGACATATGCTAGACTCCAACTGCCATCTTTCAAAGAAGGAGTGCCAACACAAACAAACCAAATATCAGTTTTATTGATCACTGAAGGATAAGAACGAGAAAAAAAGATTTTTTTGCCCTTAGTTGCTTGTTTAAAAAGAAGATCTAATCCTGGTTCTACTAATGGCAACTTACCATTTTTTAAAGAAAAAATTTTTTCCGCATTATTCTCTAAAAACCAAACCTGATGACCAAATTTTGTCAGGCATAAACCTGTTACTAATCCTACATAACCTGCACCAATTACGGTAATTTTCATTAGTGATAAAAATATCATTATTACAGAAAAATTTCAATTCAAAGACAAAAATTGTAAAATATCTTGAAAATGAAAATTATTAATTTAGAAAGAAGTCACAAAAAGACAGTAATTCTTGAAGCCAAAGAAGTAATTTTGCAAGGAAAATTAATAATTTATCCGACAGAAACTTGTTATGGTGCTGGGGTAGATGCGACTAATCCAAAAGCAGTTAATCGATTATTGCAATATAAAGGAGGGAGAAAAGGAAAACCGATCTCAATCGCAGTTGCCGATCAAAAAATGGCTTATCAATATGTAAAAACTAACCCAACAGCAGAAAATATTTTTAACAAATTACTCCCTGGCCCAATCACTATCGTTTGTCAAGGAAGACACAAGGTTGACCCCCGGATAGAATCAGCCAACGGAACTTTGGGTATTAGAATTCCTGATTATCCTCTTATTCTGGAAATAATAAAGAATTTGGGCAAACCAATTACCGCCACCTCGGCTAATATTTCTAGTGGCAAAACCCCTTATTCAATCAAAGACATTTTAAAAAATATTCCTCAATCAAGAACAAAACTAATTGATCTTGTTATTGACGCTGGTAAATTACCCTTCAATCCACCTTCTGTCGTCATTGATACTACCCAAGATCAACCAGAGATTATTCGCCAAGGAAAAATTGATTTTTCAAAATTTAAAACAATTTCTATAATTTCTAATTCGGAAAAAGAAACTCGAGAGTTGGCAAAAAATCTTTTAGAACAAAATCTTCACCTCCTTAAAAATTCTTGTCTTATTTTTGCCCTTCAGGGCGAATTAGGAACTGGGAAAACCCAATTTACTAAAGGCATCGGTCAGACCCTTGGAATTAAAAAAACAATCACCTCACCCACCTTTACTTTCGTTCATGAATATCCTTTTGCCCTTAATGAATTCAAAGGTAAGCTTTACCATCTTGATACTTGGAGAATCCAATCGCCAAAAGAATTTCTCCAATTAGGGATTACCACTATGCTAAAGCCAAAAACTGTTATCGTGGTCGAATGGATAGAAAAAGGAAGAAAAATTTTGGAAAGGGTCATTGCTAACAAACCAGTCAAAATTATTTGGCTTGGTTTTGAACATCTGGGAGAAAATCAAAGAAGAATTACATTCACAAAATAGCTTAATTATCATTTTAAGCGCCACTTCTCCGCCAATTTTTCTCCCTCTTCTTGGCTTAATTGCTTCTTTTTTTCTTTCGGATAAATGGCAATTTTACCTCGCGAGTTGGGCAAAAGATGAATATGGGCATGAGGTACATCGTAACCATAAATAAAGCTCATTATAAATTCAGTATTAAAAATTTTTCTATAATGATTGGCAATTTTATGAACAACCTTAAAATATTGATCTGGATTTTTAACATCCCAAACCCAACGATAGTGTCTCTTGGGAATGACTAAAGTATGACCTTCGCACCAAGGGAAGAGGTCTAAAAAGGCTAAAAAATCCTCATCATCGTAAATTTTAAAGCAAGGGATTTTTCCCCTAGCAATTTGGCAAAAAATACAATTTTTCATATTTTTAAGTATAATATCTCAGATGGCTAGGATCAACAATCAATTAATTATTTTAGGCATTGACACTTCATGCGATGAAACTGC